>Ga0209629_10002354_pt1 | contig 12799 bp, 6 predicted proteins | sample TergutCu122P5_FD_187286 | JGI IMG/M metagenome (GOLD analysis project Ga0209629, IMG submission 187286) | Cubitermes ugandensis P5 segment gut microbial communities from Kakamega Forest, Kenya - Cu122 P5 (SPAdes) (version 2) | ecosystem: Host-associated > Arthropoda: Insects > Digestive system >... | reverse complement strand
GTGACTACATTGAAGGACAGTAAAACTTCGAAACATGTATCTATTTTGTATCAGTTGTAAATAAATAATTGCCACTATTAAAGTTCCAACCCTCGTATTGACTTCAAGAAAGCCTATGTTTTAATTAGGAGTGAGGTCTTGTATTATATTCTTACTTAGTTTAGTATCCCTATGAAAATAGTAAGTCTAATAAAATGTTTCTAAATGATACCTAGGGGTAATTCCGGGAGAGACGCCACACTTTTGAACTTCCGCTGCAACTCAATACGAAAATCGTTAAAACAGCTGAGAATTAAGAAATGTTGTATTAAATGTTTCTACTTTACTAGGTTACAATGCAGAATATCTGCAGAAATGAAAGACCCCGAGATAAAGGGCGATGAAAAAAGGTGTTTCTACGGCGTCTCTCCCTGAAATGCCAGCAGAGGCGCCGCATTTTGTTGTGGGTAGATGTAACTTCTTGCAAATAAATTGTGAATCCAAAAAGAAAACTAAGTAAACGAAAACTGTTGACCTTTACTCAAAGTAGTGACTCAATATCAACACTATAAAATAAAATATATCTTAAGTACAAAATATTTGAAACAAATTAACTCAAGAGGCTAAGTTGCCATGAACGAAATTTTCTAAATCCTCTTCTGCATTTACTGCTTGCCTGTCGCAATAAATCTCTACCGCAGTCGATGCATTTGTGTTTGTGTGGACAGCAGAATTCGTGCAACCATTTTCTGCAGCTCAAACTTTAGGTCCATTTATCTACCTTAGTTGTTTGCACTTAGTTTTCCCAACACTTACAATATTTCTGTCAGAATCTTCATCTGACTCTTGATTATGAGTATTGGTTTTCATTGACTTCTTTCTCTGCATTTTCTGACCTTGTAGACCTGAAGTTTTGGAGCTGTTTACACTTTAGATTTCTCTGCTCTCTGATTTGATGTCCTGTTTGCTTCTTTCCTTTTCACGATATCAATTTTTTCAGTAGTAAAAAAAGAGAGTTGCAACTTTTTCACTTGAATATTTTTTCAGTATTTTCGGGACTGGATTGATCATCTTAAAAAGTCTGGAGGAAGTAATTTCTTCAGGCGAAGCGTCAAAAGGGAGTATACTATTCTCAGTACTTAATAAAAGTTCTGCTGAACTAGGTAACACATTCTGAGAGTTGGTTACGGAAGTAGTGGTTACACAAACCACAGTCATATTTGGAGGTGCCCTTTCCATAGAAATTATAGTTTCACCGGTATCAGAAATGGAGAACAATATTCAGACACTCTGTTGTCGTTGAAAGGATAAATACCCGTTGACTCGAAAGCACTTACACCAAGAACCACGGAAGCAAAATTACTCCAAGCAAACCCACTGAAGCGCGCCATTGATATCGAGTGATTTCACAAGCTGCGGTTTCATTTTTGAAATAAATCTTTAACGGTCCAAAAAACACTATTCAAATGTTGTATGTTACGAGTACAGGGACTCGGTAGACTAACGATTGTAACGTTTTAATACGTTCTATCTTCCGTGCATTAATCAGGTCCATGATTAGGGATAGTAACGTTATATTCAGCTGCAGTCTGAAGCAATAAAGGGGAACTGCAATAATCTCTGTAGCCATCTTAAAGTAGAATGATCTTTCCTGAAGCTTTGTGTTTGAGAAAATGTTCTGTGGACCACTTGATGAATAAGTCCATGCTAATATACGACGAATTCCTGTTCATGTACACTTCTGACCCGAACTCCTATGCTTATTGACGTCCTTGAATATTATAATAGCGGGTAGAAATTGACCTGCGGCTTTGCAGCATGTTAGCACTCTAATACTCGTTTTTACACTCTTTTCTCCCGATGTTAAAACATGAACTTTCTGTTATTACAAAGTCAGGTTTTTATTTATTTGTATGCCACTTCCATAGATATTGAAAATGTGCCCAGGTGTGTCAGAAGGGTTATTTTCGGTCGCTACATTCTCCAACATGTTAAAAATTTACCAAGGGGGCTCTGGCTCGTGCTTCCAGCTCTAGTTAAAGACAGACTTTCAGCAGTCATATCCTGAAGTTTCAGTTTCATCATTGAAATTATTTGAAATTCCCACTTCTGTAGCAAGCCTGTATGCACTGCACGAACAGCCTGTCTGTGTGAAGCAAACCCCACTGCTAGGACTGTCTGGATATGAGAGAAGATTTTTGTGATTTAATTTTCATTTTAGAACCAATAATTCAATCTAGTTGGAAGATAGAACAATTGAACAAATACATTTTAGTACTTTGAAATTCGTTTGATTTTTTTTTTCAAAATGATTTGGAATTGTTTAAGTGCGGTATCTTTCCTCTAATTTTTTGCGGTGTTCCTTACTATCCTCAAGGACAGAGGCCAAACTGCTTGGAAGGCATAGACGTAGATTTGGGGATGGTATTAAAATAGATCTTCAAAAAGTGGAATGCGGAGACATGGACTGGATTGATCTGGCTCATGACAGAGACAAGTGGCGGGTGCTTATGAATCCAGTAATGTAACGTCGGGTTCCATAATATTCGGAGAATTTCTTAAGTAGCTGAGGACCTGTCATCTTCTCAGAAAACGGACGCTGCTCCATGCAGTTAGTTTAGTTAGTTATTTAGTTACGAAAGAAGAAGGAATTAGAATTAGTCGTTAATGAGAAAATATTGTTCAATGTCGTAAAGTCCTAAATTTCATACAAATAATACTTATATAAAAATTCATCATTCACACTGCCTTCACACTACAGAGGTAAATTCAGTACCCTACTATGTTCCGCTGGACAAGGCTGTCCAATAAGCATGCTACTATTCGCTTTGGTTTTGAATCCGCTGATATGTCTGTCGGAGCGACAACTTATGGGCAACAGAACTGGACTTCGGACAAAGAAACCCGCGGTGGTGGCATACGCCGACGATGTCACGATTTTTGTGACGGCACCAGCAGACATTCAAATAATCGGGGACCTCATACTGACGTACGAAAGGGCAAAGGGTGCTAGTTTGAACACCCGAAAACATAAAGCTTTGGCAGCAGGCTCGTAGGACATATCGATGGACATGATGGACTTCCCTTATTATCAGGAAATAACCATACTTGCCTTCAGATTCACGAATACAGTAGCCCGTTCACAGAATGTCACTTCGTCGAGGACAATAGGGAAGGTCAAAGCCCTGGCGAGAGAAGCGTACGTTCGGGACTTACGTCTAAAACAACTAGTCCAGTACGTACGCAACTTTTTACTCTTCACAAAGCACAGATTTTCCCGACACCGAAGGAGCAAGAGCGACAAATCTTAACGGCAACATCCTGGTATATATGTCGTGGTGCGGTCTTCAGGGTACCTCTGTCAACCTTACAATGCTGGACGGAAGACGGAGGTATGTATTTGACCGATGTCGCAGCCAAATGCCATGCCCTCTTTCTTACCAGATTTTGGACCCAAGCGGACAGGAGTGGGTCGCTGACTGCTGAATGGCTCAATGCATGTGCCTCGCTATCTCCCAGAACGAAACCCCTCCCGCACATAAGGGTGATTCCTCGGAGCTTGGAATACCTAAGCATTTATTTACACGAGTGGGCGTATATGGAACTCCAGAGGCAGGCCGAAACAGGGCGGGATTTTAAAAGAAGGGTGTATGACACCTTGCGAACTATGTCTACTCTGGAGACGAAACCACGGGTGGTGCGCATCATGCAGCTTCAGCCAGCCATTGACTGGTCACTAGTGTGGGACCAGTCTCCACAACGTAATATCACCTGATAGAGCTAGGTCAGCATGGTACATGGTGATTCACGACATTATACCCACGAATGTGAGGTTGCACAGAATTTGACTGATGGACATGGACAAATGCACGCAGTGCAGGAGGCAGGACACCAAATTAAATCTTCTCACCGAATGCGGGATGAGACAGGAGATTTGGGAATGGACCCGCCCACGGATAGCTCGGATACAAAGGACGGACCCGAGACGTACGCCCAAAGAATGGCCCCTTCTTCTCTGTTTCAAACTGTGACCCCGACAAATACATCAGGCGACCTTGCGGTTCTTGGCGAGCATGGGTGGTTATGTGGTGAATCATTGCAGGACCTTATCGGTACTGGATTGCACTGACTGCATAGGTCGGAAGGGGTGGAAGATATATCAGGACGAAAATAAGATGCAACTGGTTGAGAATTATATAGAGGTGTTCTAAGCAGGCCTGGAATACTAGAACACTCTGCGAACGGGTTGAACAGGAAGCACAAAAGTCGTCACTTGTACACATTACGCAGGCCTACAAAATCAGTGCTCTCACACCTCTTTTTTTTAAAACCCGTCTGCATGTAAACACCGGTCCGGGGAACAGGATTGTTAGTTTGGAATGGCAAGAGTGGTGGAGGAAATGCGTATTACATTACGTTGGCACTTGGCTGTTTATTTGAAACCATTAACTATATACATGTTTTTGTACAACAGTTGTCTGTAAATAGGGCGCGCGGTGACGTACTGGTTAAGACATTACGCTACAAACCGGCAGGTCGCAGGTTCGATTCCCGATGTTGTCATTGGAATTTTTCAGTGACGTAATCCTTCCGGTCACACTATGGCCCTGGGGTCGACTCAGTCTCGAATAGAAATCATTACCAGATGTAAAGGCCGCCGGTGCGTAAGGCTGACAACCATATCACCATCCTGTACCGTTGTCATGAAATCTGGGAACCTTAACTTCCTGGAACCCTCTGGGCCGCTCCAGGCCTGTAACGGGACTGCTTTACCTTTTTACATTTAGTTGTCTGTAAATACCTGCCCTTTGGCTGTTCGGAATAGAGGAATGTAAAAAGTACACATACTACCTTCACAACATGAAGACAAATGTATCACACACAACACAAGAGACCAATGGAGTGCACACACTGCCTTCCAAACATAGACAACAATTTAATACAAACAGTGCCTACACAACATACAGACCATTCCAGTACACATACTGACATCACAACATAACAAGTTCAGAACACACGTAGCGTTCACAATATGGAAGACAGTTCATTAATAATTCTGTAATTTCCGTGAAATACATTTGGACCCTGTGCATTTTCTAACGCCAGTACACTATTCTGAGAATACGATGTTCTTCGGATTGGCTCAGTATGCAATTCTAGGTTACGGTGTGTGTAAGGTGTATAGGGCACATGTCTAACAGGGACGCTGGTGAATTGCATCAACGGAAGTAGAATCACAGAGTAATAATAACAATAATAATACTTCTAAATCATTTTATTACAACGGAAAAAGTAATTACTATTATTCAGGATTGTAATACATTTTTTCTGGAAATGGTTTATGACACCTAAATAAACTACGGGTAAAATGAAGATCTTTTCTAAGTGTTCAGATAGACGGAACATTTCGTAACAACTTTCCATATACCTCTGAAAACTGAAGCAGTCTCATTTAGCAACAAGTCTAAATGGTTAACACAGAAATGTTGGATCTTCATCTAATTCTTTTCTTTGTTACTTTTATTATGTCATTTCTGTAACGCGAATGAGTTCCTTTATCTTAATTATTAACACACGCAAAGAAAATTACCACTTGTCTTTTAGAATCGAAATTGTTAGTTCTAGAAAAAAAGGCGTGCATGCTTAACAGAAAGCTTATGAATTGAATTCTAAAGTTTGAATGGGAATTTCTCGAAGGTATAATGAATTCGGGAGAATTTCTTGCAAGATTCTGGCTAAGTCCTCAATTAGTTACCTACATCGCACTTCAGGGATTTCGTCTCGCAATGTACTGCCTCAGTCCTTCCATTTTATAAGATGAATTTTCTAAGGGTAGTCGCATCCAAGTATTACATTCAAAATAATTCGAACAATATGAATCCCCTTTACTAGAGAGGGGCACTGTGAGCTCACAGAAGGAAATAACTATGCTACAGGCCAACTGACCAGGACTATACTTGACAGAAGGAAGTAACTATGCTACAGGCCAACTGACCAGGACTATACTTGACAGAAGGAAAAATTCTAGTCTGTCTCCATGCCAACTCCCAGTCACATGCCCGGTGGATGTAGAAGGACTCATGTGCAGGCGAAGACAAAATTACCATTGTATGCCATTTAGCACAGCAGTTATGAACATCTGGAGACTTTTTTTCACATACATATCGTGAATCTTGATATTATCAAAGTTTTTATTCACTAACTGATGCAAAAGTGAATTGTCTTAAAAATAATTTTAAAATTTACATTAAAATTGACATTAAAACAGCTCCGACACGTTTGGGTACAGTCACAACATTATCACGGAGCGCATTACTCGTGCTTGCAAAAGTTACGGTTGTTAAAATAGCCAAGCACGAGTAATCCGCTCCCTGATGATGGTGTGACTGCACCGAAACATGTTGGAGCTGTTTTAATGTCAATTTTATTGTAAATTTTAAAACTGTTTTTAAGACAATTCACTTGTGTATCAGTTGGTGAATAAAAGAAACTTTATTTGGAGACTTATTTGCACTCCCCTTTTCATTTCAGTACCTTAATTTTAGATTAAATCGTCGGCAGTAAGGGAGAGTATGGTAGGGGAAGGATGGCTTAAAATTATTTTCAGTCCCAGATATGAGCTAGGCTCACTTATATTAATTAACATTCCTGTCTAACTCACTAATAGTCGCATGCATGTTCTGTATATATTTAAAATCTTCAGTTTGCAATAGTCCTGTCATTTGCATTGAAGAGAGAAGCAACACGATTGTCCGAAACGCTATAATCTGCCCAACAAATTAGAAAGAAGTTTTATTACTGAGCACCGAAATTCGAAGAATAAAATATATGCGGAAAGGATTTTTTGTGATCGTGAAACTAAAAAATTTTAAGTTTGATTGTTTTTAAACACAACTTAAATGTAATTTTCCTTCGTAAAGTGCATTATTCTGTGTTGTAGTAATAATACTAAAAGTTCACATCTGACAGAGTATTGTCCTGTGAAGGAACTAAATAAGTGTTCGTTGTGTGCACGAATAGAAACCCAAAATTTTTTATGAAATGTATTTTAGTTTTTCTTTCACAGTAAAAACTGTACATCTCAATGGCAAAGACTATTTAGTTAATAACAAAGGCTCTTTGTTATGAACAAAATGCAGCCATTAATATTAAGGTTCCTGTCATATACATTAATGTTAAGGTGCCTGGTATGTGCAACAAACATTATAGTTTGAATGGCTAAAGACGAAAGAAATTTGAGCCTCAGCACCATTTTATTTTCTGGACACCGTGGGAATTTCGCGTATGGTCTTACTTTTCGGTAATACACTGGAGTAAAAGAGATATCTCTTTAATAAAACAAGTTTGCTCAGGCAAAACTGATGGCGTGTTTTTCTTAAACCTTTTGAAGTCCAGTAGTAAGTATATAAATCGTTTGCTCTAATAAACAGCTCCTTATTTTACATACACACAGTATTTGGTTCAGTGTGATTTTCAGAAAAATTAGTAATTTTACCCTATGCAGCATTCCCAGATTTGTCTTTCCAGCTGACGTATAGTGCTTTTGTGTTAGATGATATCTAATTTTTAAACTTTCTTTTTGATGAATTTAATACCTCAAAGCAAAGGATGCTTATTTTATAGAGAAACTGGTGTAAATTATGAATTTAAATCTTTAATTTTTATATGTTTGTGTGACATGTTTTATTAGTATAAATTCAAATTATTCATAATTTTTCTATCATAACTATTGTTATTCCCGCCCCAGGAATATTTGCATTTCTCGACGAAAGAAAAGGACTCATACAGAAATGCCAGAGGTATTTAAGATATGTTACGTTCCACATTCTGGACCAGTAATTTTACATATGTTATTGCTTTCACATGGACAAGTTTGTGTTTTGTTTTTCTTGGGTTATGCTCTTTCACAAGTTTAAGTGTCACTCTTAAATCCCCTTCAGAAGTATATTTTTGCACAAATTGCTTATAAATTAAAATCTGTTTTCAATGAAGAACCCGGAAGGAAAGAGGACCGCTTGAAAGACGTACGTGTAGAAGGGCGAGTACTGTTCAACACTGATTCTGAAGATGTAAGGTAGCAAGATGTGGGCTGATTCAGCCCTTGGGATAGGATATATTGGTGGTGGGCTTGTGAAAAAAAGGGAAATAAACTACGGGAATTTCTTGACTAATTTAACTTCATAACATTATGACAAGGGTGTATGGTCATAACAGAGACTGAAAGCTTAGTCGTTCTCCATCGTCTCATTCTAAATACCCACATGTTTTCGGAGGCCGGATCCTCCTCCGTTTTCAGTCGAAAAAGGGAAAGTGGACAGCTTCTCCGAAGGGCTCTTTAACCTTTTAAAGCGTAACGACATATATATATATATATATATACATATATATGTCGTACCGCAGCGCTAACCTCCAGACGCTACATTTTAAATATTTATTCAACAAATATACATACTGAATATTTTAAACAAGCTGCATAATCTCCGTTTTTTTCTCTTCAAAATGTCGTTTATTTCATAATGCTACCTTGTTTGGTTCCTGCATTATTCGCATTTTACCTACAGAGTGTGCTAAAATTTAAATGTAAAATTCCGGCTTCAAAAGGTTGCCGATATGTCGACCGATTTCACAAGTTAGATAATTCAAAGCAGAATTTTGGGCAAGTTCCGGATTTATTGTGGATACGTTGCGCATATTTTTCCTAAAAAACAAAAGGCTAGAAGTGTGTATATTACTGATGTGACAATTTTTCAATAATATTAATAGATATGTACCATATCAACTACCTTCGCCTACAGATGACACTTGTGTCGCTGCCATTCTGCTCTGTCTTCCTTGCCTTTTCTATCTGCCCTTTACTTCTCCTACCCAGTGACAATCTGTACCCTGGATTCTTGCAAATTTCGCTTTGGTTGTGTAGTTCTCAATTCTGTTTCGGGGGGGGGGGACCCGGGTACCCGCAGGGTCAAGGTCCCTCAAATGATACTGTTGGATAAGTTTTGGGGTCTTTATTCTTTACTACACTCAGCACAACTCACGTTTTCTGTGGTGTTTTGTACATTGTGTTTGAGATGATTATATTTTCTTTGAACCTAGACTGAACTCTTAAGCCTGTATCTTTGTGGGGCCATACTGTGCTGACGAACAGTCTTAGATCAATCTAGTAAAGTGTTGCGTATGGCCTGTTATATTGTCTGTGTTTATTGTATTTCGCTTGGCATTCCCCTGTCCACAACAGTTCAGGTCGGATATGTGATTAGGTCTGATGACCAACGTGAGAGGGGGTGCGGTTATGTCCGTCGACATGCACGGGGTTTTCACCAACATGTCAGACTAGATCTACTTGATGTGGAATGAAAAAGAACAACGGTCGAATAGCACGTGCGTACAGTGGCACATCGCTTGACGTTTAGAGTCCTTATTTTCTGCTCTGTCTACATAAGTCTACGTACATTTCGAAAGTGTAGCATTTTAAAGTAAGTGTTCTTATTGAATTGAAATATTGAATTTTATTGAAGCATTACGTCACTTTCTGGAAGAGTCGTATAGCGATCGAGATATGAAAAATTATCAAACCATAAGACTGGTTGAATTCTTAATGCCAAAGTATACAAAAAAGAGACGAAAATTCCGAATATCAAGACAGAGTGCAAAAAGAAGAAACAAAAAGACGCTGTCTGTCATTCTCTGAAACAAGGAGTTCAGTGTGTATTGACATGCCCCTTAGGCTCGAAACTTATACAGAAAAGTTGTAACCTAATATCGTGTTTTTTCCCCTCTTGTTGGCAAGTGTATGCTTGCATTTGTTTTCTAAAGGTGCAGTATTTGCGGCTTTATTGTGAACATCATATATTGTGGACACTATGTCGACAGATATCTGGGACTTTACAAACCATTTTTATCGGTCGACACATCAAGAATTTCATTGTAATATTTTTATAAGTCATCTGTTTTTTTTAATTATGATGCAGGACGAGCAAATCTTCCGATTCACTAAACGCTGTTTCGGCTGATATGTAGCTTCTGCTGTGGACAAATTACAGTCGTTGAACTGTATAAATGGCGGACATTTTCGGCTACGTATAAAGACCTTCATAAAGAAACAGTCTCAGTCCCTGGACAACTAAAGGGTCTAGTGAAATACAGGCTCATATTCTGCTAAAATCGTAAGACGCCTTCGAGAGAGGAAGTAGATAAAGAGGAAAGGTAAAGTTTTCGCCTGCACACACCACGAAGGCATCTGGAGGAGCGGAGTTATAACTCCGCTTATTCTTAAACTCTGCCTTATATACAGGCGAGTTTTTAGCCGTACACATCGGCTTTTTTTTTCACAACAGCTCCATTGAATAGGAGGCTGGGTGAGCCCCAGAACCGGTGTGGAATTTTTGGAGAAAAGAATCTATAGCGGCATCCATAACCCAGATCGGCGAGCCCGTAGCCTAGTCATTACACAGACTGTCCAGGCTCCTGAGACGAACTAAACATCAACAGAGACCGTAATATTAAATGGTAAAACACGAAGGACACTCAAAACATGGCAAATATTGGAAGATTTCAAGGCGAAGATTGTGGCTGTGTGATAAATGTAATGGAAAAATATTAACTTTTATGGCCTCACTAAAGGACTAATATAATGCCAGAGGATAAGTTCAACGAAAACAAAAATTATAGAATTCGAAATAAAACTTACGAGCAAAAACCCACATTGTTTCTCGAAATACAACTTCAGGAAATAACCAGAGAGTTGTGAAGGAATTTCTATATAAACAGCAGTAAAGTCAGTACTGGGACAATACTTGAAAAAAAAAACAGTTTTAACATGATAATATCCATAACATTTCGGTCAGGAATGTATCAGTTTTATTACTAGTTGAGCGACATTTAATTAACAAAAAAAGGACAGCAATAGATCTCCGTTTTGCTCATGTTTAGCTAGAAGTATGGTGGACTGGAACAATTCCAAATTTGTATTAGGCATAGTGGTCATGGAATCTTCTCTGACTTACCAGTTATCTTGGTTATATTTTGCCTTCCTTAGTGCTTTTTGGTACCTAGATGTAGGCTGGGGCCTGGGGTAGCGTAGTGGTTAAGGCGCTGCCCTACTAGTCGGACGGTCCCCGGATCGATTCCGTGACCGGTCGCTCGGAGACGACAGTGCTGACGTACTTGCGTTACACTAGTTTGTGTATACGGGAGTGTGTACGGAAGAGTGAATGTGGACAATTTCGAGTGCAGGACTGAGTATAGCTATGACGATGTGTGATCGGCAAAATACGCTGGTGTATATCTTTGACCCGAGGAGTCCGAGGATAACCGCATATCACATCCACGAATGGATATACGAACAACTGCGGCTCCAAGAAGACGAGATCCGCATGATACAGACAGACGGCCCACGTCGACAAGTGTTCATAAAATTTGTAACCAACGAGAAGATGCAGACCGTACTACTCTCAACAAAGAGACAGATGGAATATCGTCATGACGACGGTGAAGTATCAATAGTTCGAATAGACAAAGCGGGGATTGGGATGCGACGATTCCGGGTAGCAAACTTGACGCCAGAAGACCCGGACAGGGTACTCCGGGACACAATGTCAAAATATGGCTACGTAAAGGACATATCTGAAGAACTATGGTCACGAGTGTATAAATACCCAGTATCAAATGGTGTACGTATAGTAGAGCTCCATTTAAAGCAGCACATACCAACCTATATGTTGATAGTAGGACATAGGGTACTTATCTCATATGAGGGCCAGCCAACAACATGCTATGGTTGCAATGAGGCTGGCCACCAGTTTAATAAGTGCCCCGACAGAAAGACAGTGACTTCCCCCAACAGTCTCCACAAAGTGCGTAATGTGCACGGATAGTGGTACAAGGACCAGTGATGTCACGACAGGACGTGGAGACAAGCGAGAAACAGGACGTGCGAGGAGGCCCATTTGATGCCAACAATACAATGGATACCGACTCACCAGAAAGAGATGAACTACAACAGAGCCGAGCGATATCGACGAAAACCACAATGCAAGAGGTTTCGAAGGTCATTACCAGCACACGGAATGATGCGGGCACCCCCTGTCCCACCGAAAACATGGCCATGGAAGATGATGGGCACACAGTCACAGGTTATATGGAAGGAAATGGCACTGGAACCGAAAAACAGCCCCCTGCTCGGCCCCACACGCAGAACATACTACGCGACGACTCTCACGACCGATCGAACGGCAAACACAGTAACAAAACATACGATTACACGGTGACACAAGAGGACCCAACTCTTTCTCTGACAGACATGGAGACACATGCAGCACCCGCAATAATGAGACCAAAGCGAAACAAAAAGCTGAAGACTGACAGGGAAGCGGTACACTCGAGAGACAGGACAGGGAGCAGGACATGCCACAAAACACCGCAAAAAATGTGAGACGCACGACCACATAACCCTCCCAAACAAACATTGCAGGCATGGCTTATACATATCGAATAGCAACTCTCAGTATTATTGGCATATCAGCAATCACACGGATCGGGATGTTGGACGAATTTTTAAGGAGACAAGACATCGATTTGATATTTCTGCAAGAAGTGACACAACGTCAACATAACCATGATTGACAGATAAACCGCTCATATGAACATAGGAACGGACGGCTGGGGACTTCAAAGTTCTTGAGCAAAATTAATCTAAGTAGGTTTCACCCTTTTTTATAGGCCACGAAGGCCCTTAGGGAGAGTAGAGGTATAGCTCTACTCTATTTTAGACCTCTGCACTAGAAGGAGGTGAGGGGTCAGCGTCACGCCCCGGCAGCACCTT
>Ga0209629_10002353_pt1 | contig 12803 bp, 6 predicted proteins | sample TergutCu122P5_FD_187286 | JGI IMG/M metagenome (GOLD analysis project Ga0209629, IMG submission 187286) | Cubitermes ugandensis P5 segment gut microbial communities from Kakamega Forest, Kenya - Cu122 P5 (SPAdes) (version 2) | ecosystem: Host-associated > Arthropoda: Insects > Digestive system >... | reverse complement strand
TGACATGATCTTTGTTTTGATTTATAATATTATGGATTACGCCCCGTTGGGGCTTTTGATTTGTACGCATTTCATTTTCATAGGGCGTTGCCCTATGCTGTTGATTGTAAGGCTTTCAGCCTTTTTCTGGCGGGCTATTGATTAGCCATACAAAACAATATTAAAACGTTTTTTATCTCTTTTTATTTTCATAACATTTCATTTATTGTAATAAAAATTATCTCTGTGTTCGACAAAAAATTTATCCGGCACCTCAAAATTATATTTCACCTGAATATCTTTAGGCGCGAAATATTAATTTTGAGGTGCCCGAAACGGGAAAAGATTTTTCTTAACCGAAGTTATAATTATTTTTGGTTAATTGATGGAAAAATTATAGCTTTGCAAAATAGTTTTAATAATATTTTTTACCAAAACAAAAATTATGAAAGATTTTATAATTGAATCAAGGTATCTGAATCCGTTAACGGACTTTGGATTCCACCGGTTATTCGGGACAGAGTCATGCAAAGAGTTGCTGATTGATTTTCTAAACGAGATGATCAAGGAAGAAGGTTTAATCACCGACGTTCAGTTTCTTCCTCCTGATCGCTTGGGTGATTTGGAAACAGACCGAAGGGCGATTTTTGACATTTTTTGTATGAACGAGAAAGAAGAGTACTTCATTGTAGAAATGCAGAAAGCGAAACAGCCTTATTTTCGGGATAGAAGTTTGTTTTATGCTTCGTTTCCGATTCGAATACAAGCGCCTCAGGGAAATTGGGATTTCAGATTGAAAGCAGTTTATTTAGTTGCTGTGTTGGATTTCGTTCTATTTGATGAATTTGAAGAAGACAAAATAAATGTTATCGAATCGGTGCATTTGGTACGGGAAACGACGAAAACACTGTTTTCAAAAAAACTGAATTTCGTGTTTGTAGAACTACCAAAATTCAGGAAGACAGAAAAAGAATTGAAATCAAATACAGATAAATGGTTATATATTATGAAAAATCTGTCTCGGTTGAACGATCGTCCTCGTTCATTACATGGTAAGATATTTGAAAAATTGTTTCAATCAGCGGAAGTAAAACGATTAACAGCAGAAGATATGAAAGCATACAGAAAAAGTGTATTGGAATACCGTGATGTTCGCGATGCTGTTTCTCTTGCTCGCGATGAAGGTCGGGAAGAAGGAATTGAGAAAGGCATCGAGAAAGGCATCGAGAAAGGCATCGAGAAAGGCATTGAAGAAGGACGTAAAGAAGAAAAAATTTCAGTCATTCAAAAATGTCTTCAGAATAACATACCAATAGAAGTAATAATCAATATTACAGGCTTTTCAAGAGAACAAATCATGGAACTCCGATAGAGAAGCTGTAACAAACCGGGCAATAACAACAAGACCCTTTGCTTGTCAGGCGCAGGGTCTTGCTTCCTTAGAATTTTAGTTCAAAACTGCAATTAAAAAACTTTACCTATTATGGCATGATGGTCACTTTCGTGACAGATACCATATAGCCCTGTATGATAAGACCTTTCTTCATTTCATCAAGCAATGCCTGAGTTATCGTAAATTCTTTACTCTTAGCGTCTATTGCCAATTCTGCCTTGAATCCGGGTATATCAGTCCAACCGCTGGTTTTCAAAATAAACTGCCAATAGGTTGCAGTCGAAACCTGATCAGCCACATTGACTAATATGGTTTGTCCCACTTTAGTATTTGCAAATTTCGATGCAGGCAATTGAATGCTTCCCGACCAATTTCCGAGAGCTACATTGCCTTCCCATATCACTTCGCCTACAGGCGCCTTACTAATGATCGTTACTTTCGTAACCGTCACCATGTAGCCCTGTATGCGGAGACCGGCTTTCATCTGGTCAAGCAATGCCTGTGTAACCGCAAATGTATAACTCGTTGCGGTTTTCGATAAGTTTGCCGTGAATCCCGGAATATCAGCCCAAGCCCATGTTTTCAAAATAAACTGCCAGTAGGTGGCGCTCGCATCTTGACCGGTTACGTAAACTTTGATGCTGTCGCCAACATTCACATTCGCGAATTTGGATGCATCCAATGCAATACTTCCCGACCAATTGCCCAAGGCTGTATTACCTTCCCAAAGAGTAGTTTCAATATACCCGGACATATCTTTGAGAATCGTAACGTTACATTCAGCCCAGAAATTTTCGTTGTCTGCCGAAGTCGCTCGAATGACAGCGGTTCCTGCATTTTTGTTCACAAATTTCACCACTCCGGTTTTGCTAACGGTAACCATTTTTTCATCGCTGGATGTCCAAATAATTTCCGGGAAAGTGGCATTATCGGGTAATACGCTCGCCGTAAGTTTTATTGAATCGCCGAAAGTACCTTGAATCGAGCTTTCTTTTAACATTATACCGGTTACGGAAACCTTGCTGACCACAACCAAGCAGGTTGCCTTTAAGCCGCCGTCTTCCGTTGTTGCGGTAATGGTGGCGTTACCGAAGCCGGTAGCTTTTACGTTCCCGGTTGGGCTTACGCTAACCACTTTCGGGTCGCTCGAAGTCCATAAAACGACCGTGTCGGTCGGCGCTACGGGCGGATTTGCCGAATATACTTTTGCCGTAATTTTTGCCGAATCTCCGGGCAACATATAAAGCGCAGCCTTATCTAATTCGATTCGAGCTACCCGAACCGGGTTGACATATACAGCGCAAGAAGCTGTTTTTTTGCCGGTTACGGTAGTAACGATAATAGAGGTCGTTCCCTTTGCGATAGCTTTTATTCCTCCCAATTGGTCCACGGTGGCGATTTTTGCGTCGGCGGTACTCCAAACCACATCGCTTAATGCACCGGCAGGCTCAATCACAATTCCTACCGATGCCGTTTCTCCGATTTGAAGCATAACTGTGCTTTTGGTTAGAGTTATACTCGTTATTTCGCTCTTTTCGTATTGTTGGTTTTCGCATGCCGTCATTAGTAGAACGACGGCTGCCATCAAATAAAATATGATATTTTTCATCTGTTTAACATTTATTATTCTTAGACTACTACTTACTATCTCCGTCTTCTACCACGCTGAACATATAGAAATTAGCTGTTCCCAGTTCACAAGGATATTGAAAAGCCAGGGTCAATTTTGTACCTGTTGCATTCACAATATCAAAAGTCTTTGGATAAAAATTCTGATTATAGAATTCGCAAGTCGGATATTTTTCGTTGTTGTATGTTCCTTTCGTTCCACCAATAATGCTCAGTTGTTCGTCACCGCCGGAGATAATTAACTTACCCGTAGACCATTTACCAACCGGTTTTGTCGCATCCACTTTGAATTTACCTTTGTAAACAGTTCCGTTTGTCAAATGAAGCTCCATTAAATTGGGAAGGGTAAATTTCATCGTCGCGCCGAGATTATGTCCGCTACCGGCGTTAAAGTTACCTATTCCGGGAGCCCACCAAGTTGGTACTGTATTTGAATTATATCCGCCGTTACCAAACGCGGAATTGGCGTCTTCATCCCAGCCCCAAATTTTATAACTTCTACCGCAGAAAGGCAGTAATTCGGGCGGAATGTATCCTGTGCCGTTCCATTCCAACTTGTTGGATGAATAGAATATTTCACCGGTTTGACCTTTCATTTTCAAAGGTTCGACTGCCTTTTTATCGAAGCCGCTCATAGGTATGGTAATTTCTATGGCAGTATCGGTTTTTTTATTGAAGTTCATGGCGGTTATGGAAAGGCCCCCGGGCAGAAAAATTTCAACTATGGGCCCGAGACCTTCGCCCTTAACGGTGAGCTTGTCATTGGGACCTACGATAAAGTTCTTTGTTACCGGATTAACATCCAAAGTAACTGCTTCTAAGTTAGCCGTCGTAAAAATGGTGATGTCTAATGGAATCTCAAATTCGCCGGTGGGCAAAGTGACAGAAATTTTTCCTGTATTGGCAGCTCCAACGGGAACAAACGTATTGAGTTGATAATCTCCCGATTTCGTAAAATTAGTAACCGCAACGCCTCCGGGGAATGTGATCTTGGTGGCGTCCTTAAAACCGGGACCTGAAATGCTGACCGCTTGTCCGACCGTCATCGGATTGGGGATAACGCTTACGCCCCTCATCGTGTCTTCCTTTCCCGTAATAGTATCATTGCAGTTGTAGAAAGCGTTTGCTGCAAAAAGAACGATACCGATTTGAATAATAAAAAATAATTTCTTTTTCATTTTGATAATTATTTTATGATTTATTTACAATATTAATAAATTACCAACCCGGATTTTGGGTTAATCCTTGCGCTTTCTGAAGTTCGCCGAAAGGTATGGGGTAGAAGTAGAATTTATCGTCCCAATTTCCGCGATCAATTTCCGGACCTCGGGTGACCTTTCCGTCCCGGGTCACTCGTATCGTTTTGATATTGGAATAGAGTTCCGGTCCTTTTTTCCACCTGCGAATGTCCCAGAAGCGGTGTCCTTCAAAAGCAAGTTCCACCATTCGCTCGCGTATGTAGCGTTGTTCCCATGCGTCTCCGGTTTCCGTGAAGAGCGGCATTTTAATGTCGGGCCGGTTGCGCAGAACGTTAATAGCGTCATTGGCGCTCATATTGAGATTTCCGTCGCCAATAGCCGTCGCATTTCTGCCCATGTAGTTAAACATCGCCTCGGCATAGTCCAAATAAAACTCTCCCAAACGGTAAGTAACCCAAGTATACCTACTGCCAATCGCCGAACTTCCACTAACGCGATTCCCGCCATTGATATACTTTTTCAAATAGTAGCCTGTGGTGGTGGCGTTTGTAATGGGGGGGCCGCTAATGCCGCCATCGAAAGTTTCAAGGGGATGGTCGCTGTAGGGAGTAACCGTGGGCCAGGTATCGCCGTTTTTAGCTACGGTGAGAGCAAAGCGCGGGTCTAAATTTTTATAGGCGGTATCCGCTATCGCCGTTGTCGGATTGACCGCGGCAAATGTTTTTCCTTTCCGGTCTGCCGGAGCGGCGTTTGAGTATTCGTAGGCATCCACCAAATTCTGTGTAGGACAATTTCCGCCGGTTATCGCACCTTCGAAACCAACAGGATAATTATATATCGCATAAATATTGGTGTTGCATGTGCCAAAGTCGTTTGGGGATGCGCCGCGAAACCATATAACTTCCGGATTGGCGTAATAATTGGTTGCAGACCAAATATTGGCGTATGTACCTAAGGTGATGCCCCAAGCTTCGGCATTGTCGATGAGTTCCTTGCATGCAACAGCCGCCTTGTGCCACGCTTCTTTCGGATTGGCCGGATTATACAGCGGGCTGGCTGCATAAAGCAAAGTTCTTGCTTTCAGGGCAAGCACCGTGGGACGATTCACCCTGCCTATCTGACTTCCTTCCTGGTCGGCATAACTGATGGGCAGGTATTGCATAATAGCGTCGCATTCGTCAACAACAAATTGAAATACATCCTGCACAGGAGTAGGTTTCAATTGGTTGGCTTCATCCGGCGACACAGTTCGGGTAACCAAAGGAACGTTGCCGTAGGTTTTTGCCAATTCAAAATGGAAATAAGCCCGTAAAAAACGCGCCTGATAGGGGAACAATTCAAATTGTTTCTTCAGTCTGTCGTAAGATATGGAAGTCGCTCCATTCGTAGAATACCCTCCTTCGTTATTCTCATATTGTTTAAGTGTTGCAAAGACCAGATCCAATCGTTCAAGGAAATTGTTTGCTTTGTAGATCGCTGCATACGAATTGGTCCAGGTATAGGGAAAAGCATTGACACTGCTCCATGCGCCGTTGTAATAACGGTGAATGGCAGAAAGCGAGAAAGAAAAATCCGACTCATCGGTGGCAGAGGCAAGCATCGCCCCGCTCATACCCGAATCATCTTGAGTGCCCAGACCGTGGCGAACATGCGCATAAATTGTGCCAAGCATAGAAGCTACTTGCGATTGGTTATCAAACATCCACGCCTCGTCATACACGTCTACCTCACTGTACTTCAAATTATCATTACATCCTGAAAATATACCTATCGTTAGGATAATTGACAATATAAAACTTATTTTTTTCATTTTCTTATGAATTTTAATGATTAAAAGTTAGCGGATACCCCTGCTGAAAGTCCTCTCAAAGTCGGATAGGTAAATCCGCTCCTTTCAGGATCCTGTCCGACATAGGGCGTCCATGTATAAAGGTTTTCACCTGTAACCGACAGCTTCAGACCCGAAAGCCGGATCTTCTTCAGCATCGTTTCCGGAAACCGGTAATATACCTCGACATTGCGCAACTTGAGAAACGATGCGTCTCTCAGCCATAGCGTGCTTTGCTGGGTGTTGTTGGGTCTATCCGAACTCGACAGAGCGGGATATTTTGCCATGCGGTTATCTAAGCCGGGGACCCAGCGGTTTTCATAATATTCGATGGGAATATTCCGGCTTTGTACTAAAGGCATGTAACCGATCTGCCCTTTCAACTGGTCGTCCCAACGGTTGAATCGTGAAGCGCCTTGTAGCAGAATGTTTGCGCCGAGTCTTTTAAACTCCAATCCGGCGCTGAAAGCATAATTGATTTGAGGAAGCGTCGTGCTATAACCAATGGGTACCCAATCATTGGAATTGATGTTTTTCTCTCCTTCCACTTTCTCCTGACGTTGGTATCTGGCGTCGCCGAGTTGAACTAAGGAAAATTCTTGTTTGGGATTGAGGTCCATATCTAACGCATTGTTGAAAAATCCAAGGAATTGCAAACCTCTCGGTTGATCTACGGCATATCCGGTCCATTTCAACCAAGGATAGGCTTTAGGCTCTTGCACGCAACTGATTATTTTATTGACACCGTAAGTGAACATTCCGCCGAGATTGACTTTCCAATCGCTGAACTGTTTATCGTAATTCAGCCCTACTTCAAGGCCTTTGCTGTCCACCGTTCCTAAATTGCCGTATCCGGCGCCGATACCGGCCATAGCCGAATAAAGTCCGCTTTCATACATCAGGATATTGCTTCGTCGCTGATAGTATGCATCAAGCGTTAAGCCGAGGCTGTTCATCAACTGAGCTTCGAGCCCGATGTTGGCTTTGTTGGCAGTTTCAAGTTTGAAATTAGCGGTAGGAAGCGTAATTTGCGTTCTTCCGCCATATTCGCTGATTCCGCCATCCGGATTCGTCAGCATATAATTTCCTCCCCCGCTACCCCAATAGGGGTCGTAGATACTCATCCAAATAGCTCCGTTCCGCGGTACATTATCTGTATGTAAGATACCGATTGATCCGCGTAATTTAAGCAGGTTCACAAACTCGTTTCCCTTTAAGAAACTTTCTTCCGAAAGTAGCCATCCCACAGATGCGGTGGGTGAAAACACCCAGCTTTTGGGATACGACCGGTTAGAACCGGTATAGGTCAGCACCACATCAGCGATATATTTGCTTGCAAAATCATAATGGAGATAGCCCATGATGTTTGCCCGATAAAAAGTTTTAAGCATTCCGGTTTCGTTACCCAATTTGCGAGTTACAGGATTACTGTAATTGTAAATCAAGGAAGCAGCCAGATTATGCTCGTCCATCTGTTTTTTATAATCGGCGGATAATACAAAATTCAAACTCCGCGACTGATTCAAATTGCCTCTGTTGAATTGCAACTGAGTCATGGTGCTGAACGCCACTTCTCTGTTGGTAACAATCGGTTGTCCGGTAGCATCGAAACCAAATCGGTCTTTTGCCCAGGAATAGGTTTTGTTGCGGTCTTCAAAAGCGATGTTATAGGCGTCGTAGCTGAATCTTCCGGTGAGCGACAAACCTTTGAGCAATTCTTCGAGCGATTGGGTCAATTTGAAATCAGCATTTAAAACCACGCCGATTTCCCGGTAATAGCCGGAACTTTTTATTTGGGCTACCGGATTATACATTCCCCAATTGTTGAACGAAGCGCTACCGCCCCACAGACCATCCTGTGTATTAATTGGAAAAACGCCGGCGGGCAAATAAGTCATCGTGCGGAACAAGTTTTCTGCGGTCATGCCTGAAGGACGATTGGTTTCGAAAAGACTCCCCAGTAGATTCGCTTGTAACTTTGTGCTTGGACTTAAAGTAACATCTAAATTTGTCCGAACATTGATTTTAGAGTATTTAAGCTGAGTCGAATATCCGAAAGCCGCTTTATTTACTTCTGTGCCGTCGAGCAATCCCTGACTGTTGGTATAGTTCAACAGAGTGAAAAAGCCCATCCGCTCATTGCGGTTGGCAAAGGTCATATTTAACACGTTTTCTGCCGCTACATTACGCAGGGATTCCTTTCGCCAATCCACATCGGGGTATAACTTGGGATATGTGCCGCTTTTGTAAGCGTCCAACTCAAACTGATTATACGATTGCCCTAATCCATCATTGCGCCGGGCCTCGTTCATTGCCTGAGCATAGGTGTATGCATCGGCATATTCGACCATGGGCGGTAAGAATGTAAATTTATGGCGATACTTCACGTCTATCTTCATTCCACCAGTTGCCGGTCCGCGTTTGGTTTTCACGCTAAGGATGCCGTTGATTCCCGTATAACCGTAGAGCGCGATCGCAGCCGCATCTTTCAGGACGGTTACCGATTCGATTTCATCGAGCGTCAAGCGGTCGATGCTTCGCGGGAAACCATCTACCAATATAAGGATGCCGTTTTCACCCGAATTAAGATTGCCATAATTATCGACATTCAGGGTTTGAATGCCTCGGATATTAAAGGTAGCGCCAAACCATTGGTCGCCTACCCATCCGGTGCCGGAATTTTGGAGAGCGGTAAGCCCTAACAGACGACCATACAAGGCATCTTGCAGATTGATGGCAGCCTTTTGTTGCAATACGTCGGATTTGACGGTAGCCATTGATACTGTTGAGGTCTTTTTGTCTTGAACAATACCGAAACCCAAATCAATCGTTTCCGGACTTTTTTGCATTTTTTGCGTCTCCTGTGTGTCTTGCGTTTCCTGCGAAAAAATAGGGAAAGCGCTTAATACAAAACACGCAATTATTGTTATTTTAAAAATATTTTTCATATACATTATATTATATATTTATAAGTTTTACCACATCCTACCAACCCGGATTCTGAATCAATCCGTATCCCTTGTTCACTTCTTTCATCGGAAAAGGAAGAACAAACCATTTATCCGACCAGCCGCCGTTCGGGTTTTTTTCTGACGGTTTATCCCACCACACGCGTTGTTTTCCGGCAACCGGAGTTTTAACGTACCAAAATTCGGGATAGGGTTCTCCTGAGGCCAAATTTCCTGTTTTTCCATCCAATCGGTAGGTCCAGACGCCATGTAATGGCTTTTTAAAGTCGTCTCTTAATTTCCGGCGGATCATATCCATCAGGCGCGTATCTTCGTATCCCAATTCACAAACCCTTTCACGAAGGATTTGTTTGATCAGGTTTTGCTTGTTGGAAGTAAGCTGCAGGTCCGGGTTGCTTGTTTCAATAGGGGGCAATCCTACGCGGTCGCGCACGAGGTTGATTTGATTGCATGCTCCCTGCAAGTCGCCGGTTTCGGCTAAAGCTTCAGCGTAAATCAAATGAAATGCTCCCATTCGCATGACCGCAAAACAGCGGGGACGGGCTCTCGTACCATTGTTGGCGATATCATCGCTCAAATTTCCACTCCATTTGTGATGACTCATTCCGTGCGAGAAGGCAATCGAATAGGATTTGATCGCATTGCCGCCGGGCCAGGTTTCAACCCCGGCGCTTCCGGTAAAAATTTGACCTTTGTGTTGAACCCAAAGCGTTTCATATAATCGCGGATCGCGATTGTCAAAGATATAATAATGATCCGCTCGCGCAGGCCGGGAAAGCTGTTGTTGACGTAATTCTTCAAGGGTAGGACTTGTTATGTCTGTGGGTCGGCCGGGTGCGATGACATACACATTATCGACACCGGTGGGATCAAATACTTTTCCATTCGCCCAGCAAAACATTTCCATAAATTCCGCCGTAGGAGACTCTTGTCCCCATTGGGTCGCTGATTTGGAAAATAAGTTGTCCCACCAGGAGGTATACGGAAGATCGGTATGAACATAGATCAACTCGTTGTCGCCCTTGTCGCCCGGTCCCCGGTTCCAATAGGCATCCAAGTAGGCTTGCATAAAACCTGCTTCGGTTCTTGAAGTAGGCTGTATCATCCGATATGGATTGCCGGCCGCTTCATTCATGCTGATGAATTGTTCGCAGGTCTTTCTGAGCGCTTGCCATAGTTCCGGCTTATAGCCGCCCCACCATATATACGGTTTTACTTCGTCCTGCAATGGTTTTTCTCCCGGAAGCGCTTTGTAATAAGGTTCTGTATCATTGAATAAGGGACTTGCCGCATCCAATTGGATTAACATTTTTTGAGCCAAAGCGGCAGCTACCGTGATGCGACCCCACCATTCCGCTTGCTCGGAAGCAGGAATGATCCAAGGCAGCGTAGGCTCGGCAATGGCTTCATCTAACAATTTGATCATGTAATCATACATCTCTTGAATGGTGGCGCGTTTTGTTGCAGGATCATCAGTCGGTGAAAACACCTTTTCCATAATCGGAATACCGCCGTATTGACGAAACATTTGCCAGTATTTTCCGGCGATGATTATTTTTGCTTCCGCTTTCAAACGAGCCTTTTCCGTAGCGACCATATCCGGTACGCGGTCGATATTATTGAGAAAAGTAAGTCCTACGCGTATCCCCGCAAAACTATTCGCTACGGCGTTCGTGTTGCTATTATAAGGCCAACGGCTTGCGCCGCCGACTGCGCTGAAATTGCAGGAATACCAGTCCATATTAGCGGATCCCCAACCATTCATGGAATGAATGAGATCCGAAAGACTTTCATACCAATCGCCTGACATACTGCCGCCGACTTGCGAAGCGCCTACCGGGATGTACATATACATACCCCATAAATAGCGACGCGCTGTTTCGGCTTTTGAAAAGATACTGTCAATGTTTAAGTCAACACTCAGCGGTTTATCGAGAGCGTTATCTCCAAATCGCGTGTCGTCGATACACGAGTGGGTCATTGTCAGGATCAAAACAACAATTAAACTGATTATACTTATTTTTTTCATATTTTTACTGTATTATGTGTTAAAAACCGAGACGAAATCCTATGTTATAAACTCTGGTCGGCGGGTATCTGAAGAATTGCCCATAAGAACCACCGGTCGTTTCGGGGTCGTTCGCTTTGTATCCGGTAAAAGTAAGCAAATTGTAACCGGTAAAAAACAAATGTAAATTAGTCACGTACGGGAGCCTCTTCGTATTCACATTGTAACTAAACTCAAGATTTTTCAACCTTGCATAGGTAGCGTCAAGTAAATATAATTGAGAGCCCTGTGCGTTATTATCCCGATTGGCAAACGTAATACGCGGAAATACGGGATTCGTGTTTTCCGGCGTCCAAGCGTTTTCGGCTACATATTTAATCAGCGCTCCGTTGTTCTGAGAGCCGAACGGCATTTGGTAACCGCCCAGGAAACGATTGGTGTTGGTAGCGCCAATCCACAGCAGGCTTAACTCGAAGCGTTTGTATTTGAAGTTTGTATTCAAACCAAAGAAATATTCCGGATAATCCGGATATCCGATGGGATGCTGGTCGTTACCATCGATCACTCCATCATAGTTGAGGTCTAAATAGACAGCATCGCCCGGTTTTAATTCTCCATAATGCTTTGGAAATGTATATTCCTTCACTTTGCCGTTTGCATCCGGTATCTGTTTACTCAACCAGGTTTGATAGGCAGGAAGAGACTTTATATAAGAAAGATATTCATCTTCGATGCCCTTGTGATAAAAGCCATAAAAATCAAGACCAAACGGTTGATTGACTTTTTGACCTGTACGGGCTAAATAAGGTTCGTTAGGAATTTCGAAATATTTTACTTGTTTGTTCCGCGAAAACGACATGTTCGGCGCAATGGTGTATTGAAAGTCGCTGCCTATTTTGTCCGTCCATGTAATCGAAATCTCATAACCGTGGTTATCTACTATATCGTAGTTGAAGGGAGGAAAACCCGGCAGACCGAACTGAGCCGGATAGAGGTCTGCGGCACGGTTGCTTGGTACCAGAATATCCCAGCGATGTTCCATGAAATAATCAAAATTAGCCGTCAGGCGGTTATGCATAGTTTTGAGATCAAAACCAAAGTTTTGCTTTCTCGCTTTTTCCCATGTTAAATTCGGATTACCCATATTGCTGTTTTCACTGGCGGCGGGTCGCCAGTTTGTACCGGTACGGTCGCCAAAAGGATAGCCTTTAGATTGGTCGCCGTAGTTACCTGTATCGGTGGAAATAATTGGGGGAGGTTTCAACGAATAGGAGGCGGGGTAATACATGAAACGCCCCACGCCTTGGTCGTTCCCGACAATACCAAAGGAATACCGTAGTTTCAAGAAATCAAGAAAAGTTTTCCCTTTCATGAAACTTTCTTCGCTAATGACCCATCCGGCCGATGCTGCCGGAAAAAGCCCGTAACGTTTACCGGGGGCGAAATTTTCCGAACCGTTATAGCCCAAATTCAAATCCAGCAAATATTTCGCCAGGTAATCGTAGGTAACGCGTCCGACGAAACCGACATATCCCCGGGGAACATCCGGATAGGTGCTTGGGTAATAATTCTTGGATTGATTATAAAGCAAGAGCGCTGATACATTATGTTTTTCTGCAAACCGTCGCTGATAATTCAAACCGGCCTCGAAATACCAATCGCGTGCATACGTATACGACTCTCCGTAGGCCAATACATTCCGGTCGGTTATTTTTTCAAGCGTATAACTGACTAATTCCCCTTTGGAATCATAGACAGGATGAGGATAATAGGGAGCCACGGACAAGTTAGCCGTTTC
>Ga0209629_10002352_pt1 | contig 12806 bp, 14 predicted proteins | sample TergutCu122P5_FD_187286 | JGI IMG/M metagenome (GOLD analysis project Ga0209629, IMG submission 187286) | Cubitermes ugandensis P5 segment gut microbial communities from Kakamega Forest, Kenya - Cu122 P5 (SPAdes) (version 2) | ecosystem: Host-associated > Arthropoda: Insects > Digestive system... | reverse complement strand
TTGTATTATTGCCAGATTCACAGCTTTTCCATGCCCATCACAGGAATTACCCTCCAATGATGTAGAAGGCATGTACATCAGTATGTTTACATTTCATCCCTCCTTCCACAGTATGACTGTTAAGTTACCTTTCATCCTAGTCTTTAGATCACCCCCTCTTCAATTTCATTTTATGTCCTAAATTCTTCAGTATCCTCTTTTCTATTTGGTCTAATAGTTCCACAGCAGTTTATTGTCTCAGTACGTAAATCATCAAATAACGCTAGAGATGAAAAGAAATTGTCCACATACAACTTGTGCCCCACAAGTTCATTCCTTGCAGTAAAACCTATTACAGTTGCACGTGTAGCTGTCATGGAAGGAGTCACACATTTCCTGTCTTTGCCTAAGTACACAGTCATATTGTAAGTACATCCCTTAGAATCACAAAGCTTGTAGAGCTTCATCCCACACTGCTTGTGTTTCTTTGACATATAATGTTTGACTATGACTCTACCTTTGAAGAGTACAATTATTTCATCAACTGCTAAATGTTTGGTCCGACTGTAATATTTAGCATATGAGTCACTGAGCTTGTCAATTAGCTCTAATTTTCCAGAGATGATCAAAATTTTCATAAGTATTGTCAGGTTCATTTTTATTGAGACTAAAATGTATAAATCCAAGTATATGATAGAATCTGTCTCGTTTCATAGTGTTTCTGTAAAAGGCTGTAAAGTACAGTTCTAGTGTCGACCAGTAATCTTTCAGCGTGCCCCTCTGATTGTGCCCAATCCACACAATAATTGCCAAAAACAAACACATTTCCTGAACAGTCACATCAAGCACTGGGGGCCATCCTTCATCCAGTGTGTCTAGTACTGGTGGTAATACCTATCTGTCACTTCTACAAACAGTTATATAATTTCAAAAAAGAAGAGCTTGAAAATGCTCAGTAAGAAAGTCTTTAATGATGTGGGGTGCCTCTGTTTGTCGTAACCCAATGGGACCTCCTGTAAACTTACAGACTATAGGTACAGGAGGACAGTGTGTACTGTCAGTCCACTGTGTGAAGTTAGCGTCAGCAGTGTCACTGTCAGTGCCACCATCTCTCTGAGCAGAAATGTCTTCATCTTCCGATGAATGTGTGTCCAATTCTAATATCAGTTCTGTTACGTCTCGGTCTGTAAGGATTCTTCTCGTAGCCATTCTGCTAAATGCACTTCAACCCAACTCAGCACACACCAAACCCAACATCTTCTGACTGATCGTGATTCAACCATCTGCTCTGACATGGAATGGACTCAAGTGTTGAGTGAAATAGACATAAGCATGAACCCACATTTCAAACGGTCAGGAAGAAATCCTTACAGTAGAAAGAAGGACATTCCCCTCTGGTCCCATATTGCACGACACATACCAATAAATGTCTGTATGCAATCCTCTCCTCTCCCACTGACTACATATGAACACATTCCCCACAGCACCTAGATAAGCCGACACTACCAGGAAACCCAAACATTATTATGAGATTGAAACCTAAACAATTCTGAAGAAATACAATGACATGTACAGTCAGCTCCAAATTTTATAGCACAGGGGCTCATCACAACAGGAGCTCTTTAAAAAGGATAAATCCAGAAAATTAAACTGAAGAGTGAAAAATAAACAAAACATAAAACAACCTTAAACTAAGCTCCATAAAAATAGGTAGATTTTCTTCAAACCTGCAGCACAGGTAGATGGATTCATTATTAAATGAGTACTTTTTATTTCAAGTTTTTATCTTTAAAAATGCATGAAATACAGTGGATAATATCAGCAGGTGCAAAATCGGGCATTTCAAGCAAAAAGTTCCTTAGCCATCAGCAGCTACTTTGGGATTTAAATCCCTTGTACTCTTAAAGGTTAAACAAACCCAGTTAACAACAAAACACAAGAAACAAAGGGAGGCTTACCAAACCTCACTCACCTGTCAACTTGCTGTGACAACACACAGATCACCCTAGCTGCATACTGGTAACTTAGCACTCCTTGTGATGTGATATCTGCATTGCTCTCCTGAATCAGTTCCGTGATAGTTCCAAAAGTTGTGACAGAGGCACTGGGTGCTGCCAAGAAGCTGTACACATCACTGCAAATATGAATATGATATGACCTGACATTTATAACACCACAATACATACTCATAATGCCCATATCACTGAGGCATGTTATAACGAATAAATACTTTCATACACAAAACACACAATCATTAGTCATATCATACAAGACCAGTACTTTTATTATCCGATTCAGCACAAACACGCAGATCTCTGCTTCATGCTGAGAATGTGTTACTGTTCGCACTTTGCACAAGAATACACCATACCTAAGAGGCCAGAAAAAAGAGCAGTGCATAGAGAAGGTTACTAGCTATTATGAAGGAAGATTTCCACGGTTGTCCTCAATTTCTTAATGATAATACCTTAATCCTCTAACTGCCATACGTTTCAAATACTGGCCAGACAATGTAGGAAGATTTCTTTTCACAAATTCAAATAACATATCACGGCTGCTGACATAAAATTTGGTGAGATATTTCCAAGTTCAGTCACCTCCAATAAAGTACCCTGACTCTGGCACTAGGATCCAAACATCCAAAAAGCATCATCATGTAAGCAGATGATGTGAAAAACATTAGACAATAAAGCTGCAGTGAATAAATTTAACCCTGTCTTGGGAGATAATATTTTTAAAATCAAAAATTTTCATCTCTTATGCTGCCATCTGGTGGAACTAATCTTACTGCAGTTAGTACACCATATACTAATTGACATGATTCAAATTTAGTAAACTTAATGATAATAGAAGCAGTAAATTTAAATCAGCAAGTACTCATTGTAGGGGGCAATGCATTGGGTTAAGGTCAGCGAGGCAGACCACACCACACACAGACAACCAGCATATGACACTGGTAAAAGAGACACCATACTGGGCAACAACAGCATTTGGAACTGGTAGTAAAATGGTTTAGAAAAGGCCATTATTGCCTCCTCCTAAAACCATACTCACCATTATGTCATATTTCCATTTTATTCAATGCTACAGAATGCCTGTAGTTGAGTAAGGGTCATTATACCTTTCCTTACTGCCATCTTACACACAGAAAGCAAGGTGGATTGCATCCCAAGACAGTCATTTGATATATTGATGCAACAAGGATAAGTACTGCATTTTTTAAGATACACTGAATAATCTATGTGTTATTATCCACAAAATCCTGCATATTTTGTAATTTTATATTCTACTGTTTAAATAATGTTCATGTTTTACATAAGTGGTGCACCAAAATTTAAATGTCCAACCCCATTAACAAAAAGGTCAAACAATGACTTACCAGATCTCTTCATCATCCTGTGCTGCAAAACTTAGTCTCTCCATATTTGAAGTTTTATCATTGTTTGAAATTGACTGCTTTACAGCCAGCTTGGGACCCAAATTCCTGTTTTGTGACTGGCTAAAGAACCCATGCTCCAATTTGCTGACATAAACACAACATCTGAAACAGTTTGTTCCAAAACAGAGGAAAAAAAAGGCAGTTAACTAAATTTCTGCCACTCTATATCTGACCAATTAAATGACACTAGCTTCTATATAAAATAGAGAACCCCAACTGACCTGAATACATGGGACCAACAGTCTGGGCTGTGGCTACCGAGCTCAAGTCCCCGTCCCAGCAGGATATCCATACTGAGTACATGTGATGTGTGGAGCTTGTGCTGCTTCTGCAGCAACCTCAGCATTCCACGAGGTCGTCCCAGTCTTCTCTTACCTGGAGACTCCCCTCTATCACCACTGCTGCTGTCAGGGCAAGCCGCTGACGCAAGTAGGGAGAACACACTGCCACACCGACTCTGCAATCCTGCCAATGCAAACATAATCACATTGTGATACTGGAACATCTCACAGAACGTAAATCAAACAAAGGTCATATGTGTGCTTTGAGACAAAAAGTACTGCTGCCAAAGTCACTGCGTGACTTCAAAGTACCATTTCTCACCATTAGACTTGTACCACTGTACAGCACCAGTCTCCTCTTATAGATGGTGAACCATCACAGGAAATGTTCTTCATGACCCAGAGGACCACACTTGCACAGAAACTGACTCACCTGTGGTCAATCCATCGCCAAGACAACAATTATCACTTGAACCGAAACAACATGGAGCCAGGATTGTGTAGTCGGTATAATTACTAGGCTATGGGCTGGATGGTATGGGTTTCAACATGGTAGCGGCAAGAGAATTTTCTCTCCTCCATATAGGCTCTGGGAACCATCAAGCCTCCAATGCAATGGGTACCAGGGTGCTTTCCTGGGTGTAAAGTAGCCAGGGTGTGAAGTTAACTGCCCACTTCCATGCAGTGCTACGGGGTACGAATGAGTGCAGCTATATAACTACTCCCACTACACGTCTTCAAAGCATGGAAAGGGGTAACTTTAACAAAATATCTTGACAACTGCAGTCTTCACGAGATGCATGACCGGCCCGTACGTTACTTACCAACTTCTTCAACTGCATGGGATTATATCATTTAATGAGATGGGAAGAGTATCGTGAATGGTGAATATGCAGGGACTGTGTCTGCCAAACAGTTTCTCCCCTCCAGTTATTGCAAACAAAATGTAGCACATGTTTCTCAATTCTGTTCACCACTACCAGTGCCAACCACTCACTCTTCTTTATCTAATTACCCTACAGATGTATGCCTACCTACCACCACACATAATCAACCTACCTGCGATAATGACTGTCACTCAGCTGCTCAAGAACTGTCCTGTCTTTTAACCAATGGTTCATTACTGTGTTAACATAAGCCCTCACTGGACCCTACCCTTAGCATACAAATCCTGTCCACATGCCACATCCAATTTCCTTAAGATCCACTGTAACACTATCCTCCCCATCTTTATAAAGTCTCCCAAGTGGTATCTTCCCTTCAGGATCTCAGACTAAAGTTTTATATTCATTTCGTATCTGTCCTATATTTACTGGTCACCATACAGGATAGCATAGTCAGCATAGCAACTCCCTATAAGCTAGACAGTCTGGGGATCGACTCCCAGTGGAGACATTTTCTGTGCCATTCAAACTGGCCCTTAGGTCCATCCAGCCTCCTGTAAAAAGGGTACTGAGTCTTGCCCGGAGGTAAAGCAGCTGGAGCATAATAGGACCACCCATCTCCTTCTAGTGTTGGGTTGCAAACGGGTTGCATAGGCATATCAAGGGGTGACCTTTACTTTTTCCCATTTCACCTATAAGACCAGCCCACAGTATCCTCCTCAGTTGCCTGTTACACACAAACGAAGATCATGAATAAATTTCCCAGAGACAACCAATTATCAACAGAAAAATGGACACAAAGACTGTCTGTATGTAATCACTGAGCTGTACCTAAAATGTTGGTGAGGCGAGCAGCCTTCTGCAGACCTTCAAGACTTGCTACAATACTGTCCCTTGCTCTGCGATGTTCTTCACGAGCAACTTCTGACCCTAGCAGTAGTGCCAAGCTAGATGTGACACCCAGCTGACCTCTGGGGTCACCCAGACCAGCTGACAGGACCGAAAGCATTGAATCCCAGCAACAACTCAAGACACGACGAGACAGTTTCACACCTGAACGACAAAATACACACATATACAATAAATGACTGATGCATACATGTTAGTACACTTCCTTCATAACCATAACTTCCACACCTCAAATCTCAGTCTGGAGATTAGAAAGCCTCACACATTTCATGTTTCACCTCAGTCCTCCCAGCAAATGCAGGTATATGAGTAGAAAAATGTATACTAATTTAGAATAGACACTCTGTCCCAAAGCATTTCCAGCAATTTTGCATACCAAGTCTGTCTTAATGTTCACTTATTATACACACAAGCGTATTGTTGCAGAAATAATTATACTACAATTATCGAGCACCTGAGTCGCAAACTTTCTTTTTCTTAATATAGGCCTGTGTACTATATTCAACACATCAATAAGTCTATTTCATGCAAACCATGTGGTTTTGAATAATGTAGGGTGAAACAATCCCTGTACAAGCCTGGAGAGGCTCTGATGATTCCAGAAGGTTGAGGCTCCCCAGTTTCCAGACAATCGGTACATGAAGGTAGTAAAGTTGTCAGCCCCACGCACCGGCCTCTTTTACTGCTCAGGAAATATTCCTCATATTCATTTATGTTACTGGCTGTGACCACCCCAGGGCCATAGTGTGGATGGAAGCATTAAGTCAGCAAAAATTCCAGTGACACACTTGGGAATTGAACCTACAACCTTCTGGCTCGTAGCGCAGCACCTCAACCAACTGCACTATTGCATGTGCCTTTGGAATAATGTGGGTATTATTAAAATTCCAGCCGGTCCCAGTGGCCGTGCGGTCTAAGGCGTAGGTCTTTGGCCGCTCGCCTGCTGAGATTGTGGGTTCAAATCCCACCCGGGGCATGGATATTTGTCCGTTGTGAGTGTTGTGTGTTGTCAGGTAGGGGTCTCTGCGACAGACTGATCATTCGTTCAGAGGAGTCCTACCAACTGTGGCACGTCGTTGTATGTGATCAAGAAACCTCGCAAGCGAGGAGGCTAAAGCCCACTAGAGGGCTGTAAAATACAACCCCCAATGGGGGTTGTAGCGCCAGGAGAGAGAATTATTAAAATTCCAGTGATCTTTATGCACTTTATAATGATGACCAAGTACAAGCATTTTGGCATTTACACTACATCACCATCAGCCACATAAAGATTAATACTGCAGCCTCAGCCCTTACACCACAGAAAGGGTAACGCATTTGAAACAAGAAGAATGAACCACTACAAACATGCAACCAGACAAGAAGGAGCCACCATAAAACATGTATAAAAAACCCAACACAAAAGAGCAGTTAACAGTAAGAACAAACACAGACTAAGTGAAAGAGGAGTGAACATGATATAAGTAAAAAGTGTGAAATAGACGTAGGTACACAACCACAACAAACCCAGCACAGCATAAATGACAGCACAGGGACACTGATCATATAGATATAGGCATGTAAAGATGTATGTAACTAAGGCTGTAAAGTGGATAAAGTATGTTGGAAATCTAATAATATACTCATTAAAAGAAGCAATAATTACTCTATCATCAAAAGAACTGTCTTGTATTTACATTATGGAAAAATAATTATTTACACATAAGCAAAATGGCATGTCTTGTACAAAATCAATAATATCCACATTATATCATAAAGTGTTCAAAATAATCCTTGTACCTCTCAATGAGATGTATATTTCATGACAGGTATCACTGTTCCATACAATGATCCAAAATTGATAAAATGTGATACAAGCTTCAAATAAAGTTGATGTTATACTGAACTGGTATGAACCCAAATTACACCTGCCTAACAAACTTCAGAGCACATACATCAATACAGTCTGTACACTCTCACCTGCATCTACTTCTGGGCTACTGTCAGTGTGTGTGGCAGCCCTCTCAAGTCGCTGGCAGTCAGACAGCAATTGACCACCTTGCTGACAGCTCCCCAAACCGTCCAGGTCTGTAACAGATGTATATATTATAATCACATCAAGAAAAACACACAGTCTTGCGAGTCAGTAAATTAGCACTGTTTAAAAATTATGACTTGTTATGATGTTACGAATCATACACTCCCTTTTATCATATTATGTGGATACCATTCAATGAAAACAAGCCTGTTAATGTAAAATAATGTGTGAAGGACAGCAAAGAACAAAGCACTAAGACAGCAAGGTCTCATGGATATTAAGCAAACAGAACAACGTTCAGAAGGTGAGACAAATGACATAGAACATTTTTGTGGGTATCTTCTAGGACTCTGTTCACCTTAAATATACAAAACCATACATTGTGTGAATTTCTATTTCCATATTTAGGTTGACATGATGAGAAAAAATTCCTATTCTGTTGGGTCCCTACGTACAGCTACCATATTGTGTCCCCAGACAAAGATACTAACATACCCTACTAGAGAGACCAGTATTAAAAAATAAAAACATGTCAACATAACGACCTAACATACCATGTGAAGCAAGAAGTAACATCACTTCCAGAACCCTCATACAGTGAAATATTCTTCCATCATTTCTGAAGGGACTGTGTGGATAAGAATGATAAATGCAGGAAAAGACATTTGCAGGAAAGTTTTAAAGGTATCAGATTTATAGGAACCAGAATAAACAAATTACACTTGCAGAAAACAAAGTACAGGGAAACAATGGATAGAGGTTCCAATGTATATTAGATATACCATATCACTTCAAATTTAAGACATCCTCTAATTCAAGATGTACACCACTTTTAATATGCAATTTTCAGGAAAAAAGTTTTTGTAAGCAAATACATTTCAGTGTCCACAGAATTTGCTACTCCTTTAGCGAGGCCACTTGTTCTTCAAGGAAAACGAAGTTTTCGAGACTTCCAAATCGTGAAAAATACCTCAAATTTATGACACACCCCAATTTTCAGTTCGGAAAAATATGAAAAAAGAAGTATCTCAAATTCGAAGTAATACAGTACTTCAAACAACTGGTATAAAAGTGAGTTAACAAATGAAATGTTACCACAGCACCAAACAGACGACACACACACACACACTTAGTGTTATTAAAAGAAGTTAGTGCTACCTGTGAGAAGATTAATGAGAGCAAAGTTAGTGTTCGAGTTAGGATTGTAGCCACATTTCTCAAGAAGACTTGAGGCAAGGATGTGTTGATACAGTTCTGAGAGCCAGGTGTCGGAGAGGTAGACCAACACACCGCTCCCATGAACACCCTCTACAAACTGCTCCTAGTAATCAACCAGCCACAATTAAATGTTAGATGAATCTCTAAGGCTTTTTGATTTGTAAATATGTTTCTTAAACACGTCAATTAATGTCCTTCCTACCCCCAAGAGTGAAAAACAAGTTTCACACACACACACATATAAAACAAGCAGAACTATAATTTTGTACATTCCTCTTGAACTTTGCATGACTTCCGATTTCTCCAACTTGAAATAACATTCAATAACATTTCATCTATCTATTTATTTATTTATTAATGGTTCATTTAATGCTTCTGTCAAGATCTCAAACAGCATGTCCGACAGTAAGAAGAGGAATTGGTGAGAATGTGGAAGGATGTAGTCATGATGTAATTTGAGGTACCACTCCAGTATCTGCCAAAGGCAGAGAGAATAACCACAAAAAAATCCAGTCAGGATAGCAGACAGTTGAACCCAAGACATAAATGTGGTGCTGGAGTGTGCCATTCACCATTTAAGATTACAACCCAAGCCTGCTAATAAAACATACTAATACACTATAGACAACTGTTCAGCAATACTGTAAAACTGAAAGGATTATGTCAACCAGTTATTAGTTTTCATATAATCAACTCCACCGCAATCAGTGGCAACAGACTACAAAAAATGAGGTTATCCAGTTTACACTAACCTCTGTCATTGGAATTGGTTTTGTATGTTGCTCTTGGTAATAGCCCTGTTTAATCAGCTTCAAGTTCAGAAGTAATGCTGAATATGTGGCCAGGTAAATTCCATCAGCATTGATAATAGTTATAAGAGTGAGGTTATGTGTGCTGCTACTCTTGTCTGGTTTTATCTGCTGCTGTGCAAACAGGCCTGAAATGAGATCAACACAACAGTCATATGTAAAGCATCCCTTTAACATTTTGTTTACCCTGTAACATATCAACATAATCTACCTCTCCACTATGATTTCATTTGATGTGCCTTTTGCAAAGAATGCAGACAGATATAAATCATTCCTGTAGTGTCAATACAATAAAAGTAATGAATGTTTTGTTCCTATGAACATACTGCGTGTCCGAGCTAGAGGTATACAAAAATACATGCTTATGTTTTAGTACCTAAATGCTTTATGAAATTTATGTTTTCAAAAGTATACAGAGTAACTCAAAAAGATTTTTATGCACATCTGTACTCTTCAATGTGGGCACCTGTTGTAGCTCGACAGATATCTAAACGATATTCAAGCTCCTGCCACGTGTTTATCAGCATGTGAGGTGTTATAGGCTCAACTGCTTCAATGATACATTGTCTCAAATCAGCCAGATCTCGAACTTTTCTCCTGTACACAACATCCTTAATAAACCCCCATGCAAAAAAGTCTAATGGTGTCAAATCCGGAGATCTCGGGGGCCAGGCAGTAGGAGCTCCTCTTCCAACCCAATGTCCAGGAAAAGTCTCATCCAGAAATGTGGTAACATCTCTGTGGAAGTGAGGCGGGGCACCGTCCTGCTGGAATATGAAACCGGGAGGTATCTGTGGGACGGCAAAGTTCTCCAACATGTCGAGGTAGCTGTGTCCTGTCACTGTAGACTCCATGAAGAAAAATGGACCGATCACACCATGTTTATGCAGTCCTAACCAGACATTGAGTTTTGGTGTGTCCCTTTCATACTCATTCACTTGGTGTGGATTCTCACTACCCCAAATGCAACAGTTATGCCGGTTGACTCCCACACACGTGAAAGGTTGATTCATCACTGAATAGCACCAAATCAAGATAATTGTCATTTTCTTCAATACGACTCAGCATTTCAACAGCAAAGTCAGTTCTTTTGCGATGATCATCTGACTTAATGTGATGCAGGAGTTGTAGTTTGTAAGCACGCAAACAGAGATGTTTGTGAACAATGTCGTGAAGTGTCGAACGAGGGACTCCTATTTCTCTACTAGCCTGTCTAATTGACTTACGTGGGCTCCTAGAGAATGACTCACGCACACGATCCACAGTCTCTTCTGTCACATGCTGTTTAGGATGTTTTCCAGCGTGTGAAATCAAACTTCCCGTTTCTCATAGAGTTTTGTCCCACTCATAAATGGATTTGCGTGTGGGAGGATCCACATTCCATTCCCTTCTTGCACGTTGCTGAACACATGTAACTGATTTCAGTTCTGCTAACCATAGCATGCATTGCACTTTACGCTGTGGAGTCCACATCTTGACTAACAGGGGTACATGCAGCAGTTACACTGATGTGAATGCTCTTCTCACGCCATTTCCGCGCATGCGTGACTTACGACACAACAGTGACCTTGCAATGTTGACAATCAAATTTCGGAGATTTTCTATCAATTGAGCGTTTACCTTACAATATATACTGAATAGTTCTCATATTATAAGCTGTTAGTTTTGTATACCTCTAGCACGGACACGCAGTATCTTCAATCAACAGTTCCACTGTTAATGTCTATGAATTCATTGTTTTCTTGGTTCCAGTGCAGTACAAATGAAATCTTCAGAGATTATTATTTTCTGGGTGTGTTGCCATGTAGTTAGGTAGATAAATATTTCAGAGGAACCTGCTGTCTAGATTTTCAGGAAAGGAGATGGAGACAACAAGTTCCTTTGAAACTGCCTGTCTACCAACCTGTGTGGCATCATACCCCAAAACATGGTAATTTCAATGTACTCCATCAAGAGATGCTTTCTTGTATGAGTGAAGGAATTTTACACAGACCTTGGCAGTACTTTGCTGAAAACTCCTGCAGAGCCTCATCAACTTCAATAGAGCTGCGAAGTGTCAGCAACAAGGGCACAAAATTTTGGAGTGTTTGAGTAAATCGTCGTGCATTTTGCCTTTCCACATCAACATACTCTTCACCAACCTTAAACAAAAATGTTGCAATGAAAATATTTAATACCATAATACCGGAAACACTAGAAGTTGAACCTGAAGAAGAAGCAGATACAGACGAGAAAGGCCCATATATTTTACAAAGTGAGGTGGAAAAAGCTATTAAGGAAATGAGGAATAGAAAGGCTACAGAAGATGATGATGTTCCTGGAGATGTGCTCAAGTTATTGGGAGAAGGTGGTTTGAAAATATTGACAAAACTAAACAATACCATATATGAAACTGGAGAGTGGCCCAAGGACTTCACAGAAGTTACAATGATTGCCTTACAGAAGAAGATACAAGCTACAAAATGCAGCAACTATTGCACAATCAGCCTTAATGCACATACAGCAAAGATAATAGCAAAGATACTTAGAAGAAGGATTGAAAGGAAAATTGAGGATGTACTTGGAGAAGATCAGTTTGGATTTAGAAGAAGAAAAGGAACTAGGGATGCAATTGGGATGATGAGCATAGTAGCAGAACGAACTTTGGAGATAGATGAAGAACTGTGTATTTGCTTCACAGACTGGCAGAAGGCATTTGACCATGTAAACTGGACCAAATTAATGCAGATCCTAAAGGGAACTGGTATCAACTGGCGTGAAAGAAGATTAATTAGCAAACTGTACATGGATCAGAGGGTTTAAGTATGACTGGACAGAGGGGAGACAAGAAGTCTGCAGATTGGAAGAGGAGTTAGACAAGGATGCTGTTTGTTACCAATTCTGTTCAACTTATACAGCGAATGCCTTACCAATGAAGCTCTGGATGGGCTTGGAGACCTCAACATCAGAGGGCAAATTATTCAAACTATGAAATATGCAGAGGATCTTGTACTAATGGCTAGGGAAGAAAGGGTGCTACAGGGCATGATTGATAAACTAACTGAAATTGGAAGATGCTATGGCATGGAAATGAATGTGGAAAAAACAAAAGTAATGAGAATTTCAAGACAACCATCCCCAGTAACAATTATGATAGACAAAAAACAACTGCAGAATGTGGAATGTTTTAAATATTTGGGTAGCATGTTAACAAATGATGGAAGCTGTCCATGTGAAATTAAATCCAGGATTGCCATGGAAAAACCTGCATTAAACAAAAAGAAGATTCTT
>Ga0209629_10002350_pt1 | contig 12807 bp, 6 predicted proteins | sample TergutCu122P5_FD_187286 | JGI IMG/M metagenome (GOLD analysis project Ga0209629, IMG submission 187286) | Cubitermes ugandensis P5 segment gut microbial communities from Kakamega Forest, Kenya - Cu122 P5 (SPAdes) (version 2) | ecosystem: Host-associated > Arthropoda: Insects > Digestive system >... | reverse complement strand
ATACAACCAACAGGCCAAAAAAAAAAAAATATATATATATATTTGTGTTAAATAATGAACTTACACACAAAAGACTGTGCAGACGTTCAATTTATGTTGTAAATATTATCCCTACACAGAATAAGTTTACTAAACCCATTCTTTTCCACTGAATAGTATTTAGTTTTTTATTTAATCCACCGTTCCGTATAATATTTCAACCTATTTCGTAATATATCATAGTGGCAGCATAATTTTAAAACTAGAGCCAAGTAATTGTTATGTCCCGTTTCTAAATTCATAGATGCAAACAAATAAATTAATAACATATTCATCACACATATAAAATATTTTTTGAAGTTTTTTGTCCGGTGTAATTATTAATGAAGGTGATGACCCTCTTCTGGACGTGATGTCATGAAGGCAGACATTTACACTTCACATCCCAAGGACAGTATTCTTCAAACGTAAATTTTCTCCTGATGATTTGTGTCCATTCCCCACAGCGGTACTAGACAATGTTGGGTGGTGAATATGAACCTTCTGCTGTTTTATCCACCCATAATCACCCGTTTCATAACAGCATATTGGCATGCGAAACATCACGGACGTGATACTGAACTATTCCCATCGTCACGGCAATTAAAATATTTAAATTGGAGTGACGGTGGGAATAGTTCAAAATCATGTCAGTGTAGCTGCGCATGTTACACCATTGTCAGAGACCTACAGGGTACAGCTTATTGGCTGTTCGGGGCAAGGTGGTAAGGAGAAAAGCCAAATAATTAAGGGTGGATTTAAACGCCAGAGAATAATTGAAATTCTACTGGCTCAGCTATAATACGCAGTAGCTAAAAAATATCAGTTCCATTGCGGCTGACTTGGTTAACTGCTAACAGGTTCTGGTGTGTAGCCACGAAGTTCTAATGTATTTGATGTGGCTAATAATGTTTCACTTCGAACATCTTTTTTAGAGTGTTGCATATTTAACCGTTTACATATTGATGAAAGAACCGATATTAACAAAGCAAAAACATTAAATTTCCAAATAATAACCGAATAATTTTATTTATTTACTCCGACAAATACACTCTAAGAAAACTCAACAAGCAATTTTTAAAAGAATGGTCCAATATTTGGATCGAAATCATAATAAAAGTATCATTTTATTTTCCCATACTTTACTATATGTTTGAATTTTAAGGTGAAATGCATGCGTAAACAACGTTGATGTTACATTTTATATTGTCGTGGGTTTTATTTTATTATATTCTTATAAACAAAATTTTAAACTTTGGATACCATAAACGGTTGTTTCATACAGATCTTGATAATAGTATTTAATCCGAAAACTGCTGTTATTTTATGAATTGTAGTCGTAGTCCTTACCACAAGCAACGACAGCAAAAAAAGTCTTATATAATAAACTACTGGGTGGACATGGATCAACCCATACAGTTATAGCCATCTTAGATTCAGAACTAAACACTGTTGGTCCGGACGGGCCTGATGATGATGATGATGATGATGATAAGGCAACAAACCAACAAATATGTCTGTAAAATATGTGTGAAAAAATTGTAGCCATTGCAATCTTCGGTAAATACTTGTACTTAAGTACTTAAATTATTTAAATTTTAAATAATTTACTTTACCCACCTAAAAAACTCCAAGCGCTCTTCCTATATGTTTTCTTATTTTCATTGAAATCAGTGACGTAAACCCAACCTCCCTCTCTGGCGCAAATCAATATGCGTGTGTCCCTGTTAATTATTCGCGAAGTTACGCCCAGATTTAAAAATAGAAATCCAGAATACTGCCTTCTGTCAGAAGAATGGAATTCAGCCAGTCCGAAATAATCAAGTTCTATTATTCTCTAGCTTATGGGTCTCCTGACACACGGGAACAGACACCACGTAGTTTGCAGGGATCTCATCTACTCCATTTATTTAAATTATATTCCAAAAATAACGGAAATGCTATGTGATTTTCCATTTCCCAGTGAAGTTCATACGCGAGGGCCGAACATAGTGATTTATTGATAGATTTAATGACTGTATTTCAGCTGCCTAAATTACGTAGCGCCGAGTGATACAATTATGAACTGAAGCGAAAGTGAACGAAAGTGGTCATGTTCCACTGTATAGTACAACCCTGACATTTTCCTATAGACACTGAAGAAAACCACAGAAACAATCAGACGATGCGGGTCAAGAATTGAATCCTCGACCTGGCCTGCAATTACTAGGCCTACTAGCCACTCAACTGCACCGTGCAATAGCTCACAATGACTTCTTCCAACAAGTGTAAAATGATGAAATAGGTCACAGTACCACGCGTTTTTACAGACATGTTCGAAATGCAGAATTCCTTAAATACGCCCCACGAGCGAGAGCCTTTCTAACCTGTTACAATTTGTTATCAGAGGCTCTCAGATTTTCATTGCAAGATCAATTTCAAAAGCACGCCACTGGTCGCAACAGCATGTGGAATGTTAGTGCCAAATATCATATTGCGCGTGCGTGTCATTTTGCTTGTGTTAAACCTGTCTGCCAGAATGCATCAGCAGTCTTCATCTTTTATTCATAATCAGTTTTTGTTTCATGCTAATCATTTTTCTCCTGTATCAATTTTTAATAAGCCGACTTGTAAGACAGGCATACTAATTGCTACTCGCACTCCCTTTGCAGTAAAATAAAACACGCCTAATTCAAGTACGTCAGCTGCGAGAAAATGACAGAAGTATCATAAATAGCAAACAATAAATATACCTTGTTGTGTCCGTGAGGTACGTAAAAGATCTTTAATGGAAGTGTGAATAAATACTTGAAAATTTCAAGGCGAATAAATTCATTAAAATTAGTTGCTTCAAAATTGAGTAAAAACCAGTGTTTCGAAGCCCTGATCATCAGAAATGGGTCGATCATGTTGACGGAGACAAAAGAGTTCTCCGAAATATTTATTACTAATTAACTCAAATTTGACGAAGTTGAGAATTGTGTGAAATTTTAGTGACTGCGAATGAAGTTTTCAAGACCTTTAGTAAGAAGTGGCTTTCACAACACATACCATTGTTTAATTTAATTGGCAATGTTTCTCCCTAGGTCTGTAAATGTATAAGAAGTAACGTCACACATTTTAGTAGGTATGAAATTTATTTTATGCCCTAAGAAAGGTCACACACCGAAGTTCTGTGAGAACAGAGTTGAGGAGAATATTTGGACCGTAACTGAGAAATAATAGGAGAAGTAAAAAAAAAAAGTAAGCCCAATGCTGAATTTTATAATTTATGATCTTTTCACAAAGAGTTACATATTAGCAGTCGGAGATGGGCAGGACGTACAGTACTGCTGGAGGTTATAAAAATAACACAAATTTTTCTTTTGAAAACATTGATAAAAGCGACCATATGCCAGACCTAGGCGTCAATGAAAGAATAATATTAAAATGGATCTAAACTTGTCTGACACAGTGTAGAATCCATAAGTGCAATCTTTTGAACATAACAGTGATCACTGAATTCCACTGAAAATGGGTCGATTTCCTTGCTGCGATGACTAGCTCGTATTTCGTGGAGTTGATTCCCATATTCCTTAAATTACATTTCTATGAACGTATTAATTGGCTCGAAAGGCAAATACAACGCTCAGTGGCCATACGTGCAAACCCCATGAAGACTGGCATTCATCTGAATTACATATGAAGTTAAGTTCCGCCTCACAGAGAGTACAGTCCTCGTCCATACATACAAGTCTGTTAATGTTGTTCAGGGAAGTAATCAGCGCTTGTTTTTGGGAATCATATGATAAACACAAGACAGTGTGTGGTTAAATGTTCGGCTAGCAACACTTGTCTTTAAACTGTTAAATTACACAGATATGGAGAACTGCTCAGATGATGGTGATTGGGAGGTCCAGTACTTGGGCGATTGATTTAGAGCTAGATTCCTCAGCGTATCATTACATGTCTCGGAACTACCATTAACGTAATAGGTAGGAATGCTTCTAATGGTCTAAAAAATAAAGATGTTTCGTCGGGTAGTATGGGTTTAGGCGCTGACATTAACAAAACAATACAACAATAAAAAGCAACTGAATAATATGATGTGAAAGGTGGTCTCAACACGCTATCACGTGATTAGTAACAAAATGTCAGAGACGGATCCGTGTCTAACGTATAGGCCTACTGAATGCGATACCTGTTGCTGCTGTTGGCCTTCCCGTGGGCTCGTAGACGGTTTTATTTCAGGAAATGAAACGACAGCACTTTCTTAACGATTTTATTTTATTTTACATATTATTTTGTGACGTCATCAGTATATCAGAATAGGCAGAATCAAACTGTTCAATGATAACTGAATAATGAATTGCAAAAGGTGTAGAAGGAAGCCTCAGGCGAAAAGTCGCCGGCCTCTCACTGTGAACACCGTTGCCCAATCCTAGGCTAGTTCATGTGGGATTTGTGTTGTGCAAAGTGGCACTGGGACATATTTTTCTCTGTGTACTTCGGTTTTTTCCCCCGTCACTATATTTCCCCCAACTCTCAATGTTCGTTTATACAACTGTTATCAACCTTATGTAGTCTAAAAGCTAACAACGCCGTTAAATAACACACGCATACACACACACACCGACTTCATCTTACTTTCATGGGGAAGATGTCTTCGCCTAACACGAGCTACTATCCCGGAATTTGTCTGCATGGACTGAATAGAAAATGTACACCCCTAATCATGATAGTCGGCCTACGGGTTCTGAACTCAGTTTAATATAAGCCCTTTCAGTGCTTGATGTTCAGCTATCCACAGGCATCTGGTCGCTGTAAGACAAAATGTGTTCGGTTGGAACTTCATTTGCAACTTCTTCAATGAATGATGCAGCTTCGTAACGTAGATCTGCAGTTGTTTCCTAACTGGCAGAGCTGCTCATTAACTCCAACAGTGACACAATTCATGGCAGCCTACAATGAACCTTAGTAACACCCCACCGTCCTTCCTTGAATCATCCCACGCATTCGTATACTTTTCTCTGACTCATAACGTCTATCGCAAAAGTAAATCGATATTGACCCTAATTTCCTCCCGTTTTCAGACGGAGCGACTACTTTATCGATCATAGGCCTCTATTTATGTTTGGATAGCTTATATTGTGTAAATGAAGCATTTACGCTAAACGCGTAAAAATATTATCACTATTCCAAAGATAACGTAAACCAACCACATGCAAACGGAGGATCATAGTGTTTACATATGGAGCGTGTTTCAGTGCTACCAACGTCAGTCTTGAGGCAAAATAACTTGATTTTACTTCTTGGCCTGCCCACGTGCTTTGCATGAGGGGTATGATAATATCATGTATATTTATTACCTTATTTGTCTTGTAGTTTTATTGTATTAATTTGAATAACTTCAATTTAGAACCGGTTGACTGATTTCCACAAAACTTTGTATAGAAACTAAACCACCGCAGAACACCCAAACGCCTCACTTTCTAATTACCACCGTCAGTAAAAACAAATGGCGAACGATGGAATTTGAAATTCGGAAGCGACATTCACTTGTAGATCCTACAATGATGTATGGTAATTGGACTCATAAAATTACCCAACTTTTTTATACAGTGTAAAATGAAAGGATAGCAGCCGTGCATTTTATCTTTCCTTCGGTTTGGTGGCTGTAACAAATGAACTATCAAGTCTCTGAGCAGGGCCTGCGAAATTGACTGTTGACAAACATCACAAACATACCGACACACTGCACAGGGCACTTTGCTGCATGTCAAAATTTGCAAATGTGGCAACGCTGTGAAAATGTAAGATTGCAACCGACAAATTTAATGTATGTAGAATCAATAGCCTGCTTAAGGAATAAATTCTGCACAAAAATAAAATAAAATACAAAACATTAACTTTTGGCTTAGTATTACATGCATTTTGCTCAATGCATACGTAAAACAAAAATACATCTTAAATTTCATTGAGGGCCAACTCTATACATAATAAAATGTGCATTTCATTATTTATAGGACTGGCTCTAAGTGAAAGTTGAAATGTAGTTTAATTTTGCACCTGCAACATGAAAATGCATATAATCTAAGTCTATTAATAATATTATCAAATATGCATAACCAGAATTCTATGCAGTAGGAAACTGTGTTTTGAGTTCAGCTAGGAACTTGTTTCTCACACTTCTGTTTGAATGAACCGAACACAAATGTAACTGACGGAATATAATGTTAAAATGAAGTTTCAAGAAAAAGGATGTGCGGCTGTGAGATCCACTGAACTAGTTGCGAAGTACCCCAGTAGAATAAATACCTAAATATGTTGGTCTCAGAACAATATGGTTTTAGGCGAGGAATGCCTACTCAAAGTGCTGCCTTAAAACTCACAGATAGTGTACTCAAAAATATTAATAAAAAACGCATGTTGGAAGAATTTTCTGTGATTTTTCGAAGGCTCTTGAATGTGTAAACCATGAAATTTTATAAGCTAAATTGCATTTGTGTGGAATTCAAAGAATGCGTGCAAATTTTTTAGTCCTATATAAAAAATAGAAAACAGAAGTTGAAATAAAATTAACTAATGCAACTGATAATTTTTCTGTGACTGGGATACATTAAAACATGGAGTTTCCCAAGTGTCAGCTCTAGGGCCTTTACTGTTTTTTATTATGCATATACATTTATATATATATATATAAATTACCTTCCCCTGAAAATAAATTCCTTATCAGAAACCATAACATTTGCAGATGACACTAGTGTCAAAACTTCTAATCAAAATGTTGATTATTCTATGCAATGACAAAAATAGTTTCATAGTGTCATATCAATAAGCTGCCATACGTTGACCCTAAATCTAGATAAAACAAACATAATAAAATTTATAAGAAATAGTTCTCCACAGTAAATACTGAGTGTTGGCTATGACGAAAAATATGTACAAGAGTGTGCAGGTACAAAATTCTATGGTTGACAAATTGATAACCACCTGAACTAGAAGAAAACACTGAACAAATGATTCGTAAATTTTGTACAGCATGCTGTGTAGTTATATCTAAGTTCTACATCAGCAAAACTGCACACTTAAAACAAATTATATTACCTGTTTTCGCTCTATAATGAAACGTGGAATAATTATGAGGGAGGAGGTTATTTCCTCTTACAAATAAAACATATTTACTTCACAAAAGAAAATTATTAGAATTATGGTTTGTGCAAAATCTGTTAATTTATGTGCATGTCTGTTTAAGAGATTTCAAATTTTACCTCTTCCATGTGAATATATATTTTCGTTTACGAACTTCACCGTAAATAACCAAGAAAAAGAAACAAAATCAGCAGTGCATAGTATTAGTCAATGAATAAATACCATCTTTATAGATCAACTGCCAAACTTTCATATTTCCACAAAATAAACAATATCCTGGCATCAAATTATTTAATAGTTAACCTTGCAGACTTGAAGCCTGAAGAAGGAAATGGTTCCATTAAAGCAGTACTGAGAAGATATTTCAATACCCACGCCTTTCATTCTGTTGATGAATTGTTACTGTGTAAAAATAACTCTTAAACTTACTATTACCTGTACCTGTTGAATTTTTTGTAACATCTGAAAACTACATGTACAATACTTATGACATTAGGTAACTAATAATTTCTTTTTTATTACTTGCACATTCTTTTGTCACTGTGCATAAATTTTGGATCCATATAATGCCGTACGTAGTAGCGGGCACATATTCCAAAAGAAATGGAATATCTGTAGAAGCAGCCGAAATATCATTAAGCTCAGCTTCCCATGTTCCACTGCATGAAGCCATAAGGTCGTCGTAGCATGAAGTAATATTCTAGGGCCATGCCATGGCGCAGGCTCTATGTCACCACTTTCTTGTCACGGAGGACGGGGTGCATTTCCACGTAGTCCATATGAGATTTGTGATGGACAAAATACCAGTGGAGAAAGCGTCTCCCCAAGCAGTTGCCTTCTGCCCTACCAGTTATCATTCCACCAGTGTTTCTTTTTCGTCTGTCAACAGGGGCTGACGCAATACGCCCATCTGTTGTTAGAGTATCAAGAGACTTACTCCGTCACATCCTATCCCAGCAGCTAAAAAAATAAGTGTGGGTTTGAAAATTGAAGAAGTTGTTTCTTATTTATAAATTTCATTAGCGCATGCGAAGTACGTAGTTTCCCGATCACCAGATTATATTTGCATCCCGCGGAAAATCCTAATCTAGCTGTAGCAATGTTTTGTAATCGGCATATAGGCTCATGAATGAACCCGTCCAGATCTGCTACATCATCAGAACATTTTCAAGCAGGTCCTCATGCTACGCAACATTGCGTCACGCAGTGACAAGCCATTTCTCTGGCCGAGAATGTTCCTCAGCAAGATGAATGAGTTATTTATGTTTATCTAAAGACGGCTTTACAACAGCAATAAACGGAATATACTTAGTTACGTCATACTGCGCTGTCAGAACTCGCGAGTTGGGTCTAAATTCCGCATTCTGGAGATCAGTCATGTGCCTACTTATGGGCTTACAATGTGTTCACGTTGTAAACACATAAGTAGGCATATGACTGATTTCCAGACCGTTCTGATGTAATTACAGCAGTTTTTTTTATGGAGGCAGGGGTGGAATCTGACGTGTGACCCTTAAATACTAATCTAGCACGCTAACCAGTCGAATAGCAGACATGCTAAATGCTGGAATGGTAGCAGAAGCCGAATTTCTAACATCAAATCCCCTAAAACACTTCTGTCTGTCTCAACTTCCCCACAACATCTTTGCCTAAAATCCAGCTTAATACTGTCCTCTTGCCGTCTTCTGCTTCTTCCAAGAGGGCGTTTACCAAGACGTTTTACCACCGCAAATCCGTATCCATTTATTGCTACCCAAATTAGTTCACATAATTTTGAAATAGTGACAGACTGTACATATCTTCGTAAAACTCTAACAAATAAAAATGAATTAAGACCACAGATCGAAAAAAGAATTACGAATGCAGATAGAGCGTATTATGCACTTTGCGTCCACTAAAGAACCAATCAGTACTCAGAGCGGAAAAAATAAAAGTCTATACGATATTAATAAGATCAGTGACAACACACGGAGCAGAATCTTGGAAACAGAATAAAGATATTGCTAAACGGCTGGCTACTTTTGATACAAAAGTTTTAAGAAGAATGTTTTGGGGGAATTAAAGTAAATGAAAACCGGAGAAAGCGATATAACACAGAATTAACGCAGCTATTTGGAAATTTCCCTATACTTTCATTTGTCAGAACAAGTCAGTTGAATTGGATTGGTCATGTTACCAGAATGGATAGTAAAAGAAAAGTATTTCATGTATTTAAAGATAATCCTCAGGGAAGTCAACTAAGAGGACGACCAAAAAACAGATGGTGGAATTGTCTACAAGCAGATAATTAGTAAATGCAAAATAACAAATTGGAAAAGAGAGGTCAAAAAACAGGGCTGACAGTCCATTAAGGAGGCAAAGGTCAGCATTGGACTGTAGTGCCATCAAAGAAGAAGAAGAAGAAGAAGATAAGACGGAGGAGGAGGAGGAGGAGGAGAACAAGGAGAAGAAGAAAAGAAGAAGATAGTCCATATAAAAACTTCAGCTTACTACATTCACAATTCCAAAAGCATTAAACTCGTAATTTACATTCTTCGTGTAAAGTGAGATATCGCGTTTCAAATTTAGTAACACAACTGGCAAAATTATTATTTTGTATGCCCAGATCTGTAGAGTTCTGAAGAGTTTTAGACATAACCCTTAACTAGTTAATGCATTTTATGTGCGTCAGAAGGGGTCTAACATAATGCTCTTGTTGCGGTACTGCAGTGATAAACAGAAATACAAATAAATGTGTAGGCACTAAGCATAATATTTCATTTGAACTGCAGACTGGAACACCTGTAGTACATATCCAGAAAATGACAGGTTTACATCGCGTTCAGTTTTAAAATGATCGGCTCTTTCCGGAAGAAAAGAGAGGGAAAATCGAGGGTCGACATCTTGCATTTCTCGTATAGGCCTACCTTCTACACAACATGCCCTTCGGGGCCTCAAATTCATTTTAGTAAAAACTTAAAAATGTAACTCCTACCTTAGAGACAACATACGCTGGCTCGTGAAGAATGTTGTTTTCTGAGTTGTGATAACGTGTGGTCTGGTAGAAGTGTACCGGCGTTTCAGAGTGCTGCATCCATCATCAGGGGAGGTGTCACCTTACCACCATTTTCATATGTGTTACAGACAATTCGCCAGCTTTGTGTTTGCTTCACGCAGTCATTCCAGCCACCTGATATGTCACTTAATTATTTATATTACGGTAGTTCTCATTTTTGGCTCACGAGTTCAAATAAACACACAGAACAATCGCTATCAAAACGTTCACATTCTTACATCTATAGTAGGATTAGGACCTACGTGATCTTAGTTCATGTTTTACACTACCTCAAATATTAACAAATTCTTAGCAGTTTAGTTCATTTTCGTACACTGCATTCTATGTTAGAAATTCAAGTGCCTGACTTTATGTTCAATTAAAACTACATTAATCTCTCCAAAAATTGCACTCGTACGCTTCTTTATTGTTTTCACAGCTGACTAAAATCCGCGCCTTCGCTTCGTCATTCGTCATCTGTCAAACACCCGGTAGGGTAGACAATGTTCAACACTACACTTCCGCCGTTACCAAAACTTACCTACTAGTCCAAGTGTTCTTTCCCAAGAGAGTGTACTTACGTCGACAGCAGTGGAAGGTCGTTCAGTGGGCAACACCAATCTTGCAAACCTTTGAACAGATTTAAAATTTCCGGTAAATGGATGTTATAGTAGGATTCACAATGGGGTAACAGAGTAACACAACAGTATAAACGGACGTATACGTTTTTGTCATAATTAATGCCCCGTAACAGTGAAGAAGTAAAAAGGTAAATTCCCTGCCCATGGCATGAATGCTTGTGGGGGGTGCGAAGTAGCTCCAATTATTCTTATCCGTGGCAAAAGATGGAATTGAGTGGCCAACTTCACTCTCTCGCCGCTTTATCCCCGGAAAGAACACCGTTGCCCGTTGAAGTGGAGGCCGAGTGTATTCAAGGGCAGGTCGAATGTTTTGAAGAACAGAAAATACTCCTTTTCCCTCCACGGATTCGAACCGCGGATTGTTCAGTCCGTCGACTACACCCTATACTGCCGACACTTACCTGGATCCGAATTTGATTTGTGTTAAAACTAATATTTACAACTATGAGTGTGAGCGTAATGCTCTAAACATTTCCAAATGTAGTTTTAGGTTAAGTGTTTGTATGTGACGAACATAACAGGAAAGGGTTTCGATAAGAGCTCTGCATCCATGTTGCTTGTATCCACAAGCAAGCACTTGGTAAAACATTCGTGGATATGAAGTGTTATCTCCAACTGTTTATTTGTTTGCACTTAGTCTGTGCTTATCATGTACGTCAATTGGTTATGGGCTACCTCCCTCCAGTCGTTGATGATTGTAATCATGCTGCGGCATTGCAGTGAATTGTCGTATGGTACAAACAACTGGACATAGATAACAGTTATCAAACACTAGGCATGAGAAAAAACACAGGGCTGTCAGTGAATGTGGATACCATGCTTTCAAAAACGCTCCCATACTTCCACAGACAAGGTTATGCCAAGAAGCCTTATTTTCAGGGATAATAATTACCAGCTGGGGTCTCCAAAGGTTAGCGATTTGAGAATGTGATCAGGTACAAATTCTTTCATTCTGTCAAACTTTATCCACGCCGAACACTTTCTTTCAGACAGAACTGATTCTGATGTAATTCTCTGCCAGTGATTCCTAAAAAAAAAATATTCCTTAAATGTATCCTGTAGGAATAATGAATACATTTTATGAAGTAACTATGATCACAAAACACAACAGTGAAGTAATTAGCATTATTATTCATGTGGATTCATACTTGATTCTCCATGTATAATTTCAAATTTAATAAGCAGCATCAAATAATCTCCTTTACAATGAGATTGTCAGTATACTTTTATGTCTTTACCATATGGTTATATTTTGGACGTTACAATTAACTTTCATTTCTGCACTCCTTCTCTCAAGCACATTTGTATGTACAAATCTGAAGTAATGTTTTTGTGTTGTCTATGTAAGTGTACACAAATTAATTAGCATCCAATATAAACTGCAGCATCCTTATGCGACTATTCCACTGCTTCATTACTCTTATTTTCAAATTTTCCACTCAAGCTTTAAGGCAGAGTGGTTACTGGATGTACCACCTGCATTTTTATTAGAAAGTCTGCGTGTTTTCCTCAGAGTGCATTTTTAAGTTTATTATGATTCTCAGAACAGCACTCTGAACAGCACTAGCCATTTGGTCTTTGAAATGAAAATGTTATGTTTTCTGTGAGGTAAAAAATGAATGTTTAATACTATTTAGACAAATCTTGTAGGCAGGTCGCTATGGAGGCCTGGTTTGGAAACTAAGTCAGTCCATGTGAGATTTGTGACAAACAGGTTGACACCAGGATTTGGATATTCTGCTTGTCAGGTTCATTCCATTATTTTTCCATACTAACCTTCATCTTTATGCCGGTCCCAGTGGCCGTGCGGTCTAAGGCGTAGGTCTTCGGCCGCTCGCCTGCTGAGATCGTGGGTTCGAATCCCACCCAAGGCATGGGTGTTTGTGTTGTGAGTGTTGTGTGTTGTCAGGTAGAGGCCTCTGCGACGGACTGATCATTCGTTCAGAGGAGTCCTACCGATTGTGACGCGTCGTTGTATGTGATCAAGAAACCTCGTAAGCGAGG
>Ga0209629_10002348_pt1 | contig 12810 bp, 9 predicted proteins | sample TergutCu122P5_FD_187286 | JGI IMG/M metagenome (GOLD analysis project Ga0209629, IMG submission 187286) | Cubitermes ugandensis P5 segment gut microbial communities from Kakamega Forest, Kenya - Cu122 P5 (SPAdes) (version 2) | ecosystem: Host-associated > Arthropoda: Insects > Digestive system >... | reverse complement strand
ATCTTGTTTTTCAATGAATCTTTATCGGTTGTTGCATTAAAATGGCTTACAATAGCGTTGAATGACGTAAAATGAACCTTTTCGCAGTGTTTGAGAATTTCCGTGTCTAAATTCTGGAATTTGAAATACTTATCCGAATCCGTATCATATCCCGTATTAGCTACTGAATAGTCCGTACGGTTTTCCGTGTCGATTTTTTGAATGTATGCATCCGAAACTTTATCAATAAATATAATGGGTTCGGAATTATAATAATCGTTTCTAAAACGGATATCGACCGTTTTTGAATGTTCGTCAACTAAGATGATCACATTAAACAGTTTTTCAATTTCTTCAAAAAATTCCGAAACCGTCCATCCCGGAAGCATACTGTTGTAATTTATTGTATGATTGCCATTTAATAAATACAAATACTTAAAATCAGTCGATTGCAATACATTTGAAACAACGTTGTATCCCACAACTGCAATCACCTTATTAACTATATGATAAAAAGGAGGTTGTGATATTCTATGAAATGTAGAAACGGATAAAAAAGGGGGCAGAGTGCTATTGTCCGGTTGAAAGATGGCTGCCGGGCAATTTATAAAAGGCATATTAAGCGAAGTCCAATATTTTATCAGACGACTATCATACGGTTTATCTTCGATGCTTGTTGAAAAAAAAGGAATCGCTTCACACATCTTGTCGCTAATATCTCCTAAATCTAATTCGTTGATTTTTTTTTCGCTTGTCAGAAAATTTAATTCCGATTCGCCGGAAACCAATTGCAGCTTTACGTCTGTATCCGTGATTTCAAGTATAATTTCAGTTCCGATCAGCAACACTTCATTATCGGCAACCAGGCGTGCGGAACGGTTCGATACAATCGGCAGACTGTTATTGATTCGATTGTAGTGCTTATATATTTTTGCATTTGTTTCGTTTTTCAGGGACAAGTCGATATCAAATGTCCTTTTACCGTTTTTGGTAAAAAACGGATTTTCTTCAATCAGTTGGATCGAAAATTCTTTTTGAAGAATCACGGATTGATTGTCAATGAACAGTTCCGTCATGATCTTGATGCGTTTTTAATCATTCGATCATACAAATTCATATTTTCGGCAATTCCTCGCCTCCCGGTAATGGATACTTCTCCGACAAAAGGCTCGTCTAATTTTTTATCCAAACGGTCTATAACCGCAATCAAAGCTTCAATGTAAGCGGGATTTAACTCTTGCGTATTATTGTTGTTTACTGTTTGATTGACATAGCCCCCCGAATCAAATCCTTTTACCCCGAGCGCCCGTGCAATATCGTTTTTGCCTATGGAATTGATGGTGTTGTTCCGTTGCGCATAGTCGATCACATCGAATACCGGTCGCAACATCGGATTGCCGGTTGCAAATCGGTTGGCTACAAATTCATCGGAGTGGACCACTCCCTGCGGTTCATCCCACCGACCGGCCGGAGTATATCCGCCGGAGGAATAGCTGGCTTTGGCGGCTTCACGCTGTTTTTTGATTGCAGCCACTTGAAACATTCCTGCGGCAAATGCAACACCGGCTGCGATCGGAGCCAGGACGGTTCCGACTACCGGGATGGCGGCTGCGGAAGAATAGGCATTGATTGTTGCCATAGCGGTACTTGCAAACGCTTGAGCAATTTGAATGGCAAAGGACTTTTCCTGATACTCGGCACGGACTTTTGCCAACTCTTTTTCCTTTTGCTTTTCCAGCTTTTCGACTTTCTTTTGGTTTTTCCCGGCTGCTTTGATCTGTTTGTCGTATTTGGCTTCTACTGCGGCGACTTCGGCATCTTGCGAAGCTTGTACGTAGGAAGAATAAGCGGAAAGCAAAGTATTCATTTGCTCTATCGCAAACTGAGCCAGTTTTATTTTTCGATCGAATGCCTCTTTATCATTTGTTTCACGCAGATCGGCATACTTTTTTTCAATGCTCAAGCGCAATTCTTCATAGTCAATGATTGCATCTATTTCGGCATCATGCAAGGCTTGTAATGCGTCCAATTGAGCTAACTCCGCTTCCTGTGCGGAATCTATCATCTTCGATTTCTGCTTTGAACTTAACTTATCATCGTTAAGTTGGCTTTTCAGGTCTCCTTTTTTATTGGTCGATTTCGGATTATCGGAAACAAGTTGTTGGGCTTTCTCAAGATTATCTTTGCGAACCGGATCATATTTGTCTTCAATTGCTTGTTTCAGTTTTAGGTATTCTTCGGTCATCCGAAGTTTTTCTTCATACAAAGAATCAAGATAGTCTAATTCTCGCTGTTTTTTCTGCTCATCGGTAACGGCAGCTTCTTTGTCGTATTTTTCTATGAGGGCTTTGATTTTTTCCTGACGTTCTCTTTCGGCTTTTTCTTTATCTTGTGTAGCTTTTAAATCTATTTTGGCTAACTCTTCATGGTATTTAACATATTCGTTGCTACCTTCCTTATATAAAGCTTGCTTTTTTTCGATGGTTTCTTTTTCGATTTTCAGTAACTCTTCTTCAAAAGATTTTTGATCTTCATAGGCTTGCATGGCTGCGATCCGACGCAGCGCCGCTTCTTTTTCGATTGCTTGGATTCGCTCTTTTAAAACATCTCCACCACCGGTATTGCCTTCACTTCCGCCGGTATCTACCGGAATGTCGGTGTCGCTACTTGTTTTTGATGCCGTTTCAGATAATGCTTCAATTTGCGCATTAATAGATTTAATAGCATTTTCTTGTTTTTGATATGCTTTTTGGAATACCTGATTAAAATATCCTTCATCACCAAATCCATTAGCCATTGCCACCCAAAATCGTTGCCAGGCATTTGTATTTTCTTCATAAATCTGTTCACCGGTTTTATTCTGTAAATCAATCTTTTGTTGTTCCAATTCAACGATTTTATTAAAAGCGGCTTTGGCTTTGGCTGTTTCCAATAAACTTTTTCTATATTTGTCAATGGCAGCTTTAACCTTATTGGTGGATATTTCTTCTAAAGTAAGATTGCCCAGATGCTCCGGAGATATTTCATTGATCTTTTTAATTGCTTCTAAACGTTCTGCCTTTGACCTGTTTTCATCTCGCGCAATTCTTAATAACCGATCGAGCTCCGCAACTTGTGATGCAATATTTTTATTAGCTTCCGCATTAATATCATTGAGAGTCTTTTGCTTTTGTTGAGCAATCGTTAGTTCCCGGTTAACACTTCGAAAGTATGTAATGAATACGGTTGCTGCAGCGAGTAATACACCCCAAGGATTCGCTTTCATTGTAAGCCAAAGTTTATTAAGCGCTACCGATACATTATTAGTCCAAAAAACCTTCAATTTATCTGCGATAATCGCTCTATTTACGGCAAGTAAATAAGTACCCCAAGCAGCAGACAAAGTCAACAATGTAGATTTATTGTTGTTAAGCCATTTTACTAACTCTATCAAATTTTTTATGAATGAGTTTAGAGTTTTCATTGATTCCGTTTGAATAGGAATGAATTTAGCTTTCATAGATGTAACTAATTCGCCTATTTCCTCTCGCACTGATTCATATTCAATGGCTGCCGCTTTTATTTTTCCTTCCGGTGTTTTTGCCAATGCTTCGTTTACTCCACCAACGGAAGATGTAATCACATCTGTCAATACAGCTGCGCGTTCCGATTCTGTTCCAAACTTTAATATTTTTTCTTGTGCTTCATCAAATCCATATCCGTATCGTTTTAAAGCACCAACCTGACCGTTCATTACTTTCCCAAGCATAGAAGCTACGGTAGCTGCCTGTTCCTGAGAAGCATTGATTCCAAATTGTTGCGCAACCATATCGTTCATTACCGGAATCAGTTGTTTTAGCGTGTCGGATTTGGTTAGGTATGTCGATAATTCTTGTGCGCCTGAAAGCTGTACATTTCTATTGATTACGCCTACTTTTTGCTGTGCATTTGTCAACTCAATAATGCTTTCAATTTCATCTTGACGAGCATTCATGGTATTTCTCATTACTTGGGTGAGTTTGGCTTGAGATTCAATGAATGCCAAATAGCTTCTTTCTCCTTCTCTCAGCGCTGAATTTATACTGCTGATCAATTTGTTAACGCTAAAAAATGCAGCGAAATCGGCTGTTAATGCTCCAAACTGTTTTTTTATTTTCTCGATGAATCCGCCGGCTGCATTACTTGTCTTAGAGTATTGATTTTCAATTTCTTTGACATAATCCTTATGTTCTTGCAGGACTTTATTCAATTGAGCATATTTCTTGCCGGCTGCAATGTATTCATCACTGCCTTTAATCATATTAGCCATTTCATTGGTAGTTCTGCGCATTTCTTCTCTGATTGCTTTAACGGAATTATCAACGGCAGTTCCATCAATAAAAATTTTAACTTCGGCTTTTCTGACTGTGTTTGCCATGTTACTGTTTTTTAGGTCTGACTTTTACATATTTAGTAGATAATGGGAGCGGTTTTTCCATCTGTTTAACGATGGCATCCATCGCTTTTTCACCATAAAAATCGCCTGTATACTCGGCTAACCATTTCATTCCTTTACGGATTTCCACATCAAACCAATTAATCGTTTCTCTTTTTTTACGTATGCTTTCTGTCTTTTCCTCATCTTTATAATAATACCGCATTTTGCTGATTTCTTTGCGACTATATCCGCGATTTTTAAGCAATCCTATTTCATCGCCACCATATTTACGTCCGCGCATTGCTGTTTGTGTATTTTCATTCCATACCCAACCTCTCCCTACTCCCAAATGAATAAATAAACCTTGCTGAGCAAAAGAAAATCGAATTTGAGAAATAACTCCATGCGACTTTTTATAACCAACGGAAATCGACCTTACTAATTTCGGAGCTTTCCTCTTAGGTGAATCTTTTGCATTGTGTTGCGGTAAGCTGCGAGCATTAACAACCAAGCCGCGCTTTATTCCATTCGCCCAGCCTTTTACTGAAGTATTAAAATATTCGTAAGTCGGAGTATCTGCCATATCTGTTTTTTTTCAACAAATATCAGAATACAACAGGTTATAAAATAGGACAAAAAACGCCGGTAGCAAATTATATGGTACCGGCGGTCGTCAAAACAAAAGATACGTTATGCTATCAAGCGAACAATATCCATTATTTTATTACCTATATCTTTCAATGCGAAAGATAAGGTTTTCAGTTCGTCTTCAGTAAATGAAACAGGAATGCCGTTAATCTTATTGCCGTTCAAACGCTGATAAAACCATTGCGGAGTTTTTTTATAATAAGTTTTAGCAAGATAGGAAACAGATAGAAAAGGAAGCGCCGGAGCCAGTATATTGCGTATATTTACAGTGCGCTTAATATCCGCAATCTCGGAATGAATAGCCTTAAAATCATCATCTACGGCTTCAATCACTTCCTTTTTTTGTTCTTCGGTAAGCGAATCAAAAAAGGCATCAATCTCCGTGTCTATTTCTTCACGCAATGAAATATTTCCACTTGCATCAATCCAAGACTTTTTTAACTTCAAGAATCTTTCCTTTGCATTCATAGCCATTATTTTTTAATCATTCATGTATTAAAAAGAAATTGATATTTTCTATCAATTCATCTTCCCGTGCCTTTAGCACTTCATCATTATTCATAGAGCTCTTGTCGTAATGACGATACAAAGATAATAACAAAAATGTTATTAAACAAACTTTTTACCGATTATTTTTATTTTGAATGAAAGATTTAACATTTCAATCCAAGTAATCTGTTTCCCGGATTTTATGTGGCAACCAATTCGATTTGCCATCCAAATACGGCATTAAGAATGTTTTCCCTCCAAAAGTTCTATGATTTGCTTTTTTGCTTCCAAAAGTTGCTTTAATAAAGAATCAATTTCCTTTTGTTTCATTTCAATTTCCGTATTTTTTGCTTTCACTTTTTCCTCCAGAAAATCAATCAGTTTTTTTCTTTCTTCGACTACTTCCTTCAAAAATTCAACGTTACTTTTATATTTTGAATAAACATCATACAATTCCGAACCATGTAGTACCCGGGAGAAAAAATCAATATCAATCTGCATACTATTTATTGAACTTTCAAAATATTCTCTCCAAAACTGCAGTTCATGGATTTCTTTCTCCATTGATTTCATACTTTCGAATATGTTAAATTCCACGGGGGTTAATTTCGAAAGCATACTATCTTTGTCGGGTATGGATGTATGACCTTTTGTCAGTAATTCAAATATCCGGTCGTTGCACCAAATCGCAAATTTGGGGTTGAGCCAGCGGGCAAATTCTATTGCTACGTCTCGATGCATCCAAGTTCCTTGATTCTTACCCCCACTACTTGTTATAATTAAGTGCAAGTCTTTATCAAGACATTTTAAGATATGAGTTAAACCTTCATCATTATATTTTTCGATGTCGTAGTGCATTTTCTGCACTCCGGATTCTCCATTACTTCGAAAAGTCCAAAGTTCGTCTAAAAAATCCTTTGTAGATTGGAGTCTTGTCCATTCAGGTACTCTTTTATTAAAAGTCTTTGCCATTTCAGTAGCATTGACCATTAATGTACTGCCCATCGAAAAGCTGACGGGATTTCCTTCGTAATCGAAATGGATTACTTCGGGTTGTTGATTGTTTGTTTTCTGTTCCATACTGTTAAAATATAATTTTTGTTAATTTTCTGGTGTTTCATTGTTCCCTTCTTTCTTCGGTATGAGTTGTTTCATATCGTCTTTAAGCGCAATAATAATGAGAAGCATGCGTTTGATTGTCGCCAACTCATCTTTATCCGTATTATCCAACTTCCGACAAAAATAATCCTGCATTTCGCTTAATTCCATTACATAATATTCCGGATAGGAATCTTCGATATCCGGATTGAAAATAAACCATTTCTTTAGGATTTCGGCTATTGCGGAAGTAATTTCTACTCCTTCGATAATTGTATTCATATTTCGCCTTTTTCTTTAGATAAAGACGTTTCACAGACCGAATCATTGACTGAATAGTTGAAAAAGATAATGTTTAATTTTGAAGGTAGCGATATTTTCTCTTTCTCTTTTTTTTCTTTTTCTTTCTCTTTTTCTTTTTTCAGTTCTTCGATTTCCAATTTCAGCAAAGCATTCTCTGCCGCCAATTCTTTTACCATTTCATACGGATTCATAACGCGCCTCCTTCCCGGATAAGAGATAACACCATGTGGGCTGTGAAGTAAAATGCGCCCGCGACGAAAAACACATGAAAGCAGCGGTTAAAAATCCGGTCTGCTTTGGATTCTTGATTTGTTTTCATATTTGATTTGTTTAGCATTTAGACAGAAAAACGGCTGTCTTTTCCCGTCGCTAAACAAATCCCGCGTGACCGCAAAAAATTTATAGAAAAAACAGCCGTATGTTGTAGGGCATAAAAAACGCCCTTTGATTGGGCGACCTTTAGGTCACGTATGATTTATTTAGCACTACAAAGATAAGTATTACTTTTAAAATAAAAAAGGAAATGAGAAAAAATTATTATTCAAAAGCTAATTTTTCACTGCCCGGTTGAATTCGGCTTCCGTCATACTATAATTTCAGAATCTTTTTGAAGAAAGAAACTATTCTTGACCGATTGAAAATTATCAGTATTACTGCCAAAACAGCCACTATATAAAAAATATAGCGGAATCGGTAGGGGTCTTTCGGGGATTCCTGTTTTGCCTTATCCAGTTGATTGCTTTTTGCATGTACCGTACTTTTGTCTGCGGAATCGGCTGTGTTTTCTTGCGATTTTACGGTATTTTCGGTAGCAATCGTTTCACCCTGTTTGTTGTTCGTTATTTCCGCTTTTGTTTCCGACTTGACCGGGTGTTTACCGGTGTCGGGGCGAACGGGTTTATCCGTGTCGTATTCGGTTTTTATGATAACAATGGTTATGTCCTCGTTAAGTGTAAGAATTTCAACCCTGTTTTTCATTTCATCGACCTTTATTTCATGTTTGGAAATAATATCCTTGTGTTCCGATATCTCTGTATTGGTTTTCGTTTCGGATGAAACAAGCGGGATGCTTTTGCATCCGATAAGGATGATAAGCTCAAAAACGAGTACGATATACTTTTTCATACGTGTTGCTTTCAACAGTGATACAGAAGTTGCCTTCTTCCCGTTCGTCGATAAATCTTGCGCGAGTAATGCGCCTGAGATAATGATTTGTTTTCATATAACCATCTTGATACTTTATATATCTGAGATTGTAATCTTCTTTTCATGTAAACGCCGTCACCCTCTCGCGATCCGGCGTCATTCGTGTTGCCTTCGACAGTGATACAGAATTTGCCTTTTTCCCATTCGTGAATGAATCCCACGTGACCAATTCTTTTCAAATTTTGAAACCAAATACCGAAAACGTCCGCCATATCGGGTGTTATATTGTCCTTTGCCCCTCTCGTATAAATCGTGTTTTTTTGAGGAAACCAAGCCGGAGACCAAGCCGAAACAACCGCTTTGACACCTGCCTCTTGGAATACCCAAGTCACAAAGGCGGCGCACCAGGCATGGCCTTTCGGAAGTCCGCACGTGGCAAGATATTCCTCTACCCTGTGCCCGTCGTTTTTGCCGGTTAATTCCTTAACACCGATTTCAGCGGTATATATTTTCGCTACGCGTTCAGCGTCGTTGCCAAGAACACCAATGCAGCTACAAGAGCAAAGAAAACACAGAGTGATAATAATGATTTTTGCCATTTTGTTAATTCCTTAAAATCGTTTTTAAATTCATTTTGCAGATATTTCCTGATTGTCGGAAAAAGAATCTTGAGCGTAAACCAAGCGGTGGAGCCGTAGATGCAGTACTCAATAACCGCAAAAATAGGAATCTGAAAAATTCCCGCATCGAACACTCCCGCCGTCTCGTCGAAAAATCTGAGTACCGGCGTACTTAAAATCCAAACAATCATTGCAGCCGCAAGAAACAATATTTCAGGGTGCTTCTTAAAAAAATTAAAAAATGTTGAAATTTTCATTTGTTGTTATTTTATTAAATTATGTATAAACTCCAATCAATGCCGTCTTTCTTTTTCCAGCCGGCTTCCAGGGTGTTTTGAATAAACCGCAATGCGGACATATAAAAGTCCGCCAGCTCTTCGGTAGTCTCGAATGTGCGGTACACGGGCTCCTTGTCTCCGAATTTGAAAGTCACCGGCAAAGACGCTCCGCTTGTTTGCACCGCAAGATCGTATGCTGCCTTGTAATTGAATTGATTTTCCCGAGAAAGCCGTACAGCGTTTCCTTCATAGCCGAAGCCTGTGAGTATCTCGGAATCAATCCGTCTGTTATAATAGTCCGTTACGACGGCTTTTATTTCGTCGATTGTCGGGACGCGGTCAAATTCCTCTTCCATGTAAGAAATTGAATTATCACCTGATTCCTTTTCATCCCATCGAATGCGCCATCTGTTCTTGACAGGGTTGACGCATTCGATCGGCAACGCCCCTTTTGTTCCTTCCGTTCGTTTCATATTTTTGTGCTTGTTTTTGTGTTATTCTTTTACGCTATTGCTTTTAACGCTTTGTATGCCGCCACACTCGCGGCTTTGACGATTTTGCCGCGGAAAGCAAGTCGGGAACCGCATAAAGCGCTGGCGGAAGATGATGAATCATTGCCATGTGTAAACGATACTCCGCCGCCTGCGCGTGCGTTGTATTCCGACCTTGATACAACACGGCCGATCACGATGGAGGAGATAAACTCATCGCAATAATAAGTGGAACTGCTGCCGGCGGTAGCAAATGCACCGATAACATCCATGTATTTTTGATGTACGACACCGGTAATGTAACCGTTCGTTGTTCCGGCTTTCACCTTACGTGTCGATCCGTCATGCATTACGATATTCCATTTGTGATATTCGGCAGCTGTCTCGTTGGGAATGCCGGCTTTTGCCATCCATTCGGACTTGTTGCCGAACCAATTTTCATATCCGAGACAGTTTACGTTAGCAATCTGAGTGTATGTCTGTCCCAATTCGTTTGTCGTTTGGTACCAAGCCCATTCTGTAGCGTCATACGGATTAATCGTATCCTTCATTCCCAACAATGCTGTTAATCCGACAATTCTATTGGAGGAATTTTGTCCGCAGCCGCATTGCATTTGCGCGTTGCGCCTTCCGTAATACGCAAAGAATAAATTAGCAACGTCTTTATGCATTTCGTAATCAATAAGCTGTAATTTCCTGTTGGAGGCATATTGAACAAATTCGGGCTGCAAAAGGCTTGCGACATTTGTTGTCCCGGTAATTGCGGAAAATAAAGCGGATTGAATCGAAACAGCCTCGAAAACGGCTGTCAAACATGCGGGATGTTCAACCCAATCCGGCTCCATATCTTCAATTTTGTCGGAATCGGAAAGAACCACGCAATCGAATTCCGCTGTTTTAAGAATCGTAAAATGCAGCCACGTCGCGTTCTGCGGGATGTCGGCAATCAGATACATTCCGTCCGCAAACTTATGATTCAAAGTCGGAACATTCAAGGTTTCAATTACATTTCCCGAATCATCGGTAAATACGGAACAAATAAGAGAGGTACCGAGCGTGGTCGGGAAACGCACTCTTTTTCTCCCCGCAACTTTAACCCTGCAAACGGAATAGTTTGTGTCGGCAACCTGCGAAGCGGTTATCGCAGCGTTACCGGATAACAGCTTGAAACTTGCCAGAACATGGCCCGCCGAAAGCAGATCATTGTAGGAAAATACGGTACAATCGGGACTCGGCGGACATTCCTCGTCGGAAGAAAAACAGCTGTATTTCTTGTTTTTCAGATAGTCGTTGATACCCTTGTACCAATACTTCGGTTCGTACATCCAAACGTCGCCTTCCGTTCCGTCAAGTTTGGCTTGCGTCGCGTTGGATATGCCGACGGCATCAGCGTAGTAATTGCTGTTGTCATCATGCAGTTGATAAACGGTCATGGTTCCCTCGACGGTCTGCTTTCCCAAAACACGGTGCCTTCTACTCATGATCTTGGAAATATGAGCGCTCGGAACATATTCGGTACCCGAATTGTATCCGGTATTGTTATCGAGATTCGTGATATTCTTATCGTCGGCAACCGTATCGTTAAATTCAATCATCGTAAACTTGGGCTGACGGATATTCAATTCATCGAAACGATCTGCCAACTGCGTATAAACAGCATCATCAATATACCTCGTCGGCGTGTAGGTTCCGACCAATTTACACTTTGCGGTCGTATTGCCTTGAGCGTCGAAACCTCCGAGTCCCGCATCGTACCACGCTTTTAAGTCACTTGCATCACCCGTAATGTTTAACCCGGTTATGCGAACATAATGCAAAAGACTGCCCGGAAGCGAAAACAGCTCTTTGAAAAGCGCAAGCCCGTCCAGCTTCGGACAATTATCTATCCAAAGTCCGGTTATGCTTTGCATACTTCCGAAAATGATTCCGGAGCGGGTCAGCTTGGCAAGCGATCGAAGGATCAATGTCTTGTAACCTTCCGGAAGATACAGTGTCGCCAGCGGACAGCCGACGGCAAAATTGATTGCGGAAAGCGAGGTACAGCCGCCGGCTTGCACTTCTTCCAACCGGGTACACTTTGACAAATCGATCGACGGCAACAGGTTGTAATTTCTTATGTCCAATTTTTTAAGCATGGGCAGCTTATCGCCGATCGCAATTTCCGTCAATCCGTATGTTTTCCCCGATTTCCCGAGTATCAGCTCTTCCAAACGAGCAAGCGTCGGAATATTCAAATCGGTAAATCCGCCCCAGTCGGAGAGGTCTATTTTTCCCGCGTATTCACCTCCGTAAAAATGAAATATCGTTCCGATGTTTGCAACTTGATTGTAGGTATAACTCCATGTTTGCCCCGCTTTAACCGACGAGTGAAGGAGGACGGCGCTTTCACGGACAAAGGCAAAGTAAAAATCTCGGGCGGCCCAAGCACGGATGGTTGCGCCGGCGGGAGAGTTACCTTTGTAAGTCAAATCCGTATTCTTGTATTGCCCGGTCATGTAGCGGGCGTCGAATAAGGATAACCGATTGTTCAGCCACCAACGGCGATGCGCCTTCCGATTTCCCTGCAAAGCTTCCAGGTAGGAGTGCTGAACAGTTGTAATATGTCCTCCGATATTGACTTCCACACCTTTCGTTTTCGGAGAGACGTATTTATTTAGCGCATCCGTGTTATAGATGCGTTCGTTGTATTGATCGCTTTGTTCCGCGTCGAAAATGTTAAATACAAAATCGTTGCTCATCCGGGTACGAATACGCGGATAGGCTGCCGCCAGTTCGTTCGGGAATATCTCACGCAGGTTTTTCCAAAGCACGCTGTCATGCCCCGCAAAGGCATAAACCGTTTCGGTAGGGGTCGATAATTCGGGGTCAACGCTATTTTCGTCTATGTTCCAATCGTATTTTAAGCGTCCGTCATTACGAACGCCAAGTATTGTGTCGCCGTCGTAAAATATCATGTAGGCAAGCACTTTATCTTTGTCGGGATTATACCAGAATGCCAACATCATGTTTTTTACCCTTTGATCGACGCACGCAAGCACATCGGTGAACATGTAATAATCGCACAGATAATCGACATCGAAATAATCACTCAATTCGTCCCTGAATTTTTGTTTGCGCGCGTTTATTTGATTCGTCGTCAACCCGGCTGCGGTGGTATCGGTCGATTTTACCCATTGAACCAGCGCTTTTAAATAGGTCGGTTGGACACCCGCTTCAAATCCGGCGTTTCGTACGGTATCATCCGGGAAACGCGACTCGAATACCTTCAACCAGTTCGGCTTTCCGTTTTCGTCAACCGCCGTGAAATCATCATCGAGGAACGATCCCATCTTGTAGTCGTTGTTCAAAAATTCCCAGCACTC
>Ga0209629_10002347_pt1 | contig 12811 bp, 10 predicted proteins | sample TergutCu122P5_FD_187286 | JGI IMG/M metagenome (GOLD analysis project Ga0209629, IMG submission 187286) | Cubitermes ugandensis P5 segment gut microbial communities from Kakamega Forest, Kenya - Cu122 P5 (SPAdes) (version 2) | ecosystem: Host-associated > Arthropoda: Insects > Digestive system... | reverse complement strand
AAAAAAGAAAGGGGGGGGGGGAAGTGGTACAATCTTTTTCGGACACGGTGTACTTTAATTTATTCAAACACAACAGTATGGAAAATATAAGATTTAATACCCTGAGGTTGACAAATTAATTGCAAACGGAAAGAAGATTTTTATTAAGTCTCCCCTTCGAGTGCAGAAGTTTAAAGAAGAGGCCTCAAGACTACCCCTTCCCCCACAGCCCATTTTAACACGTTAGGGGACCTGGCTCGATGCTGCAAACTATTATTGCACAAATTACAATGAGATTGAGAAGATCTTCAATAAGTTTGACAGAAAAGATTCATCTTCAATCAAATCTTTACAGGAGTTGATTTAGTCACAATGTCAAGAACCTTAGCCTACATAAAAGCAAACTTTTGTGGGATATCGAAGTCCATCACTCGCTTTGAAACCGTGAGTATACAGTTGTGTGATGCAATAAACATTGTGAAGCAAACTGGAAGTGAGTTATCGGCAGCACAGGGCGAAGTGGGTAACAAAATTAACATAAAATTACGGCGGGCTTGAACGAAATTCTGGATATTCAAACCTGTGTAAAGTTTCTGACATTTTATGTGGAAATGAAGCAGAATTGGGCGGAAATGAACAAGAACTTTCTGCCAATGATTTGACTCTTTTCGAGTACTCACCCGTTACGTCGTACAATGTAGAGAGGAGTTTTTCTAGGTGTAAGGTTCTACTTAGTGACAATCGGAGGTCCTTCCAGTTTGACAGTTTTAAAATGCACGTCATCATCCACTGCAACACTACCGAAAACGAAGGCTAAGTTAAGGTATGTTTTTCACTATTGTTAAAAGCAAATACATTTCTCCTTTTATGATGCTGTAACCCCCCAGTTCAATGCAAAAGATGCAGATTCACAAAATAATTATTTTTGTAAAATCCTTAATAAAAGGCATACTTGTAATTATATTTTTAGCAATACTTATTTTTAGGTCATAATTTTAGGTTTGTAGGTCATATTTTGGAAATGTTTAGGGTATTAATGCATGCATATTTCTAGAGTTTTTAAGTCATAGAAATCCGAGCCGTAGTGATGAGAGTGTTAATATTTTTAATTCCTTGAATAATTCTCTCCAAGATCGCCTATAACCATATCCCATTATTATCCTGATTACCCTTTTCTGCATTTTAAAAATTACAGAGCTATGTGATGAGTTTTCCCAGAACATTATGCCATAAGACAGAACTGAGTGAAAAATGGAGTGATAAATGATCTTCAGAGTAGAAATAGACAAATATGGTTTAATATTTCGAATTAAGTCACAAGTAGTGCTTAGTTTTTTTTTGTCAGTGAATCAGTATGGTTCATCCATGTTAGTGAACAATCAACAGTTAAACCGAGAAATTTTGTATAAGTATTGTAGGGATACATTTATTATTATAATGAATATTTATTTCGTGTTTGTTATTATTTTTGGTTGTAAAATTAGTAAATTGGGTTTTGGTAAAATTTAAAGAAAGTAAGTTTGGTTTAAACCAGTTTTTTAAAATTTTAAATACATTGTTAATATTGTTATTAAAGTCAGTAGGATTTGAATGGGACACACAAGAAGATGCTAGTGTCGTTTGCAAATAAAATAGGAACAGATTTATCATTTACAAATTTAGGTAAGTCATTTATAAATATGAGAAAAGCAAATGTCCCAAAACCGAAACCTGGGGGATAGTGAAACGGAAATGTGGTGTCAGTGGTCATTGTGTATACGTAACTGCGGTAGTAAGCTACAGTGTGGGTGGAATATAGGGCACATGCCATTTCCATTACAACGGTAGTTGCAGTGTTTGTGGAACAACAGCTGAAACGTTTGGCTGTAGCGCTGTATCTTGTCAGCGCAGCCGATTTCGCAGAGAGGAATTGCTGAGTCGATTCTGCATTTTTGAACTTCAGTCTTTTGTGGTCCAAAATGTGTTTTTTCGGTCGTCGCGGGCGGTCAGGCCAAGGACAAATTTTGCGCGCAATAAAACTATACGTGGCAACACCGGGTCACGTGATGCATCAGCAACACGTGTTGTTGACGTATCACGTGTATCCAAGCCCCTTCCGTTGTTCATTTACGCGCGCTAGTCTGACCGCCATCAAAGGTAGAGCGTGGTGTGTTAGTTGCATAAGGTAGCAATCTGTTTTGAAGTAGGGGGTGATCTTGATCTGTGGGGGTGATCGTGTTTATAGTCATTCCACCGGCGATAAAAGGCAGAGCGCGTCGTATTCTGTTCCCAGCTACACAAGGCATCCATCTTTGTTTTCAAGGCATCAGGGTTAATATTCTTTCATTGTGAAAGGCCACGAGGGTTGTTGTGTGTACATTCCAGTACGGAAACATTATAGTTCACAATTATTATATTTTTGATTGGAACAGTAAATATACAAACATTCTGTTGGAATTATTTGCTGCATATGTACTCTTTGGTTAAGGTACACGCGGTTAAGGGCAAATGCTATTAGGGCAACTTAAAGTGAGAGTATCGGTGTCGATGTAATCAGACTGCAGAACTAGCCGTTTATATTCGTGGGTGTAAATTAGCACAAGGTTAATTGCACGAAGCCAGTGTGTTACCATGCATATCGTGGCTGTGACGGTTGTAAGGATGTTGGCAGGCCTGGCAAAGACATTTTTGTATTCGTGCAACTAGTTTGGATTTGTACGGACAAGACGCGCATATCTGTCACGGACAGGAATTGAAATGGGGACTGTGAACTGTCCATTTGTGGTTAATAGGGTATTTGGCATTGAACCTCGGCCATTCCAATTATTGTGGAATTAATACAGTAGCGAGAGAAATAAACCTTTTGTTCTTCACGCGCATACTGCAGTTAAGACTCTCGAAAGTACACCACGTGTTTCTTCAAAAAGGGAACGCAGAACTGGGGTCCAGTGTGTGACAGTGACAGGCATCCTGCACCATGTAAGTCAATTATGATACTTGTCTTTGTGTACTTGGTTTAGTTGCACAGTGGCTGAGGATTAAGTAGAAGTGTTAAAAAATTTAGTGTAGTCAAAAGTAGCCTTACTAATATTGAAAAAGTCCTGCTTGGTGCGGATTTGAAGCCTCATGATGTGATGATTAAGCAGAATTATTTGCTATTTGGAAATTTTATTTTGCTATCTAAAAATGCTATGGGTATAATTGAAATTAATACAGAAATTCCCAGTCAGTATTTTTTGGCAGTGGAAGGACTTGCAAATAGATTTGATGCTATTCCATCCAAAATTACATGGTTATTGAGTGATTGTGCTAGAAATTCATGACCTGTGCCCAAAGGGTCAAGAGGTTCAAGAAGATCAAAGGTGAAAAATGTCTATTGTTAAGGTACACATTGTCGAGCAAATTACGTGGAATCCTTGAGCTTCAAGAACACTTTCTAAAGCTTGATTATTAACAGTACAGTGCTTGATATTGTTCAGAGATTGCATTATTTAATGCGTCTTTGATGGTGAAGCTGTGGGCATGTTTGAAAACATAGCCATTCCATATGGCATGGAAATTGGTAGTTGATGTGTGTAATGATCCTAAGATAATCCCTGCTCCCTCATTGGAAGGCATGTGCTGCTTGGGGCTCCTGTCAAGATTATTATAGGTTGGTTAGTGAAGGGTCTAGTAATCTACATGCCATTTAAGATAGGACAGAGTGGTATCAATACATGAGTGGTTACTTGTTGAGGTGACTTTGATAAAAAAAAATTGAAATGGGTTATTTTGGAGGTGAGTGGATTTGAAATGTAATGCATTTGTCTTCTCTGTATTTAGGAGTTAATCCATTCACTGCAGACCATTTACTCCATAGTTCAGTATGGATGTAGATGATGTTTGCAGTTCAGATAAGTTGTTTTCAGTGACTAACACACTCATTTTACCCACAAATAATGCAGCCCTGGAATCAATTTTTATTCCAAAAAGGACATCATTAATATATATTAGTTGTGTTCGACTGCACCACCCTGCACCATCGGACATGATCAATATATATTAGTTGTGTTCGACTGCACCACCCTGCACCATCGGACATCATCAATATATATTAGTTGTGTTCGACTGCACCACCCTTCACCATCGGACATCATCAATATATATTAGTTGTGTTCGACTGCACCACCCTGCACCATCGGACATCATCAATATATATTAGTTGTGTTCGACTGCAGCACCCTGCACCATCGGACATGATCAATATATATTAGTTGTGTTCGACTGCACCACCCTGCACCATCGGACATCATCAATATATATTATAATGGCAGTGAGGTCTGGTATAGCACAGTCGGTTTAGCGACTTGCTAGGGACTACTTGGTGACGGGCTTGAATCATGGTGGGGATGAGATTTTATGCCCTTGTCCAGACTGGACATGGGGCCCACCCAGCCTCCTATACAATGGGTACCAGGTCTTTCCCAGGGGTAAAGTGGCCGAGGCAAGGCGTTGACCATCCACCCCATCTAGCGGTAAGGTTGAAGGAAGAGTAGAGCTATACATCTGCTCCCACTCTGGGGCTTCATGGCCTGCTCTAGTGTGAATTTTACATAATAGCAGTCCCAAAATTGATCCGTGAGGAACTCCACATATTATTCCCCACTATGATGAAAACTTTTGCTGATGGTTGTGAGATATTTCAACCCTTTGTTTCCTACCTGCAAAATAGGTCTTAAACCATTGGATATTATCTCCATGTATTCCATAATAAAACAATTTACCTAAAAGAGTTTTGTGATAGACACAATCATATGTTTTAGCGAAGTTGCAGAAGACACTACCTGGTGTCATTAATAAAATGCAGTAAGAATATTGTTAGAGAAAAATGGCTCTTTGGAATGGTGACACCTTTTCTAAATCCAAATTGCTCTGATACTAATTTATTATTTGTTTGTAAATGCTGATTGAATCTGTTAATCATCAGGGTTTCTGATATTTCTGGAAAAGTTGTTGTAAGTGGTACTGGTCTGTGATTTGTCAGTTTTGTCACTTGTGTATATGTACCTAACTATTGAATACTTGAATCTCTCAGGGCAATACCCTGTTGTTATGAGGAATTACGTGTATGGTTCAGTTGTTTACCTAGTTTTGATGCACAGTACCTTTTAATCCTGTTAGAAATTTCATCATATTCTGAGAAATTTTTTAAAATCTTGTAGGATTTTATTATGTTTATTATTTGTGTTTCTTTTACTTGAATTATTTTATCTCTGTAGTTTGTAAAGATTGCTTTAGTAATTACAGCCTGACGCATGTTTGAATGATTACTATTTAGACTTACACTGTTGATAAAAGGCACAAGCTGTGTCTAAGGTATTTAGCATTCCCAGTGTCTAAGTTTATTTCAGAAATTTATTATTTTTATGCAAGTAATCTAACTGTTCCAGCTGATTTGCCAAATCCTTCCACATCAAGTAGGATCACTTATTTTGCGTTTGCCTACTAATACAGTTATTACAGCAGCTATAGATCTGTTAAGTCTAAAAGTATGGCTATTAAGTTAATGTATATTGACAGTGGTAAGTCAAGCCGTGCATGCAGGTTGTGCAAATATAACCACATCCATGACAAGTGCAAGGAATTAAAGGCTTAATTGGCAAAGGTATAAGAGAGTTTGTCAAAAGGAACAAATTTTGTTTCAAATGTTTTACTTCTAATCACTTAGCTGACAAGTGGAAACATGCTGCGTTGTTTTACTTGTAAAATTGCTCATCATGTGTCATTACACAAAGACACTAGCTCTGGTACAAGTGACAAGGAAACTACATCTGATGGAGAAGTGCAAAATGTTGCTACATATACTGCATAGGGATAAGAGGAGAGCTTGGTTCATATTTTTTGTTGACAAGTGCAATTGTGAATGAAAAGGCTGTGGATGGGAAGATGTTTCCCACTAGTGTGTTACTGGACAGTGGAAGCCAATTGTTGTGATGAATTTGGGTCTTTTTGTAAACAAATGCTCTCTTTCAGTTATTGACATAAACAATATGGCAGCTATTTCTCTCATCTTCTGGTGGTATAGATGTGTTCTCGAAGCAGAGTGTATCGATATTCAAGTTAATTATGCTGTGATTGGGTGAATAACTGGTGCCTTACCGCTTAGTGCACTGACTTTTCTTTTTGGAATGTTCCAAGTGATGCTGTTCATGATGATCTTAAATTCAATGAGCCTTCTGCAGTTGATATGTTGTTGGGAGCTGCCATGTTCAGCGACAGTGTTCTTAATAACAGATGATGCAGAGATTGTTTTTTTGCACTTATTAATACTTATTGTTGTTGGGTTTTCTCCGGTAAAATTGAGCATTTGGTGAAGGACTGTTCTTTACCCTGGGTGGTCAGTCTCTTGAAGAGAGAGAGCCTAGAAGAAAAACTGTGAATTTTTTTGGGAAATTCATTTGCTTCCAAAACATGTGACATCAGAGGAAGAAAGGGTGTGTGAAGAATGTTTTAAACTAGAGTTGAAGATGGTTATTTTGTTGTCTCACTTCTTATATGTCAGTTGCATAGGAACTGTGGTGTAAGAAACAAGACAATTTCTAAAATAAATGAAGGTGGTGACATTATCATCATCATAGCCAGATTATTGGCTGTGCATGCAGAATAGGGTAGGTAGCAAGAGACGCAAATTTGTGCCAGTAACCTCAGTGTAGAGAGACTTAAATCTATGGGCTTAGATGTGATCAGGTGAAATTTTTAAAAAGTTTTCTTTCCTTTTATAGTTAAGAACTGAAGGAGTTTCTTCATGGACATTGTAGCAACTTACCAGGTCTTTATCTTCTTTTTGTCTTGATTTACAGATCCTTCAAAACTCTCAACCACCAGTATATTGTATTGATTGTAAGGCGCTTTGTTAGTTGTGCAAGACATGAAGTAGGAAAGTGTGTAATAGCTGTACAGTATAAAGAAGAAGTGTATTAGACATGCAAAGGAAATCCTGCCAACACTGAGTTGCTTGTTTGGTATGAGGATGACTGCAGTGAAGAACTGGTATTGATGCTGAAAATCTGTGGAAGCCTCAAAAGAAACACTGCTGTAAGTAATACGACAAAAGGTGTATGCTAGATCATATAAATCTGGAGACATTTTCTTCTGGTAATCCCTAGATTTCAGCATGAAAAAGGATTTTGCTTAAAAACAGGGGGTTTTCTGACATTACTCATGCTATTCACATATATATAGGCATGTGTTCACATCTTGCCTACTGATGTGAAGTTTTGGGATCTAAGTGTAAAGCTTCAGTGTCTCAGTGTTTACATCTGTAGTTAGATATAGACTAGCGTAGCACACTGATAAAAACAGATGGCGGCATGTTTCAGTTGAGTGGAGTTTTGTGAGCAAAAATGGCACAGTAGTATTTAATAATTATTACAAATTTAATTCAAAATAAGGCTTTAAATGAAAACAAATGGGTCATATTGTACTGTGTACCAGATCTTGAGAAGTAAGCTTGCCTGGACCAGACATGAGGTGCTGATCAAAACTGTAGCTTCAGCCTGAATACGTTAATTTTAGGAAATTGTTAGCCTTTTTTGAAACATTTTCCTTACTTCAGTAAGGAGCTACATAAAGAAACTGCAACACACCTGTGGTTGCTAGTATTGCCAACTGGCAAGTTGATCATTTTTCATGCATTATTCTCTTTATGTGTTAAGTTAGGAATTATACTGTGTAGTACTTCAACATTGTTTTCTCCACACTATTTGGGTCTATATATTATTGAACCCAAAAAATGTGCAAACAAGTAGTATACTGTTATTGGATAGTATGGGTTTGTGTCCTGTGTACAGTCTTGCTAGGCATCCTGCTTCCTTGTTGCAAATTAATTAAAACATCTGGTGTAGGAATTACTTGAGACTCACATACCAGAGAAGGGCCAGACCTGCAGATAGGGTCTGTGGGAAGCTCAGTAAAAGGCATAAGTACTCATTTGGCCTCTGTAAGCATGAGCCACTTTGGGTCGAGTACTGCTGTAGATGTTTGATTATATGTATCGCCACATCTTGAAGGAGCCAACTGAAAGATTTTTTTATATTGCACAAATCGTATGTACTATTTAAGGAATGTATTACGTATTACTGCAGGATTTTTAGGAAACTTATATAGACTATTCACGCACAATATTTTTAATTTCAGATTACAAAATATGAAATTATATAAATGTTATTTTAACAACTGAAACTGGTTTTAAACTTGTCACATGTCCCTGAAGATGTCATATTTTTGCTGAAATGTGCTGGAATAGTATCTGTCTAGGTTTGATTATATGCTATTATGCATTTTGTTGGTTGAATATGGCAATATGTTAAAGTATATAGTTACATTGTAATTGCATTTTTTAAATTTGTAGAATTTACTGTAACTGAATTTTATGAGTTCACGTCTTTTCTTGATGTCTTGCTTTGATGGGATAAGTAAATCCAGTTAAATTATGGCCGTAACTTGAATCATTGTGCCCCCAATGGCAGAAGTGGAGGTTTTCAGTGTTGATAATTATGGACCAAACTGCATACTCATAATTTGTTCATAAACACATAACTCATCTTTGTTCTGTGAAACTGAGTTATTATTTTGAAATATTTTCTCTTCTCAGAGATGGGCATCAGAGAGCAGGCAAGGGCATTTGGGGAGGTGTTAATGCTGGTGATGATAATTATAAATGTAAGTATATTTTACTTCCACCACCACCTCCCCCTCCTCTAACTCCTCTTCTTCCACCTCCTCCTCCTCCTCCTCCTCCTGCACTTATAGACATGTTCATAATACTGTTTGTGGCTACCCGCTCTGGTTCGGGGGACACATCTGACGGTGGAAAGGTTACCTGACTGCCTGTAATAACTGCCGGTCAACAAGGATTCAGGGACCCATCTGATGGTGGAAAGGTTACCTGACTGCCTGTAATAACTGCCGGTCAACAAGGATTCAAGGACAAATCTGATGGTGGAAAGGTTACCTGACTGCCTGTAATAACTGCCGGTCAACAAGGATTCAGGGACACATGATGGTGGAAAGGTTAGCTGACTGCCGGTCAACAAGGATTCAGTGACACATCTGATGGTGGAAAGGTTACCTGACCATCTGTAATAACTGCTGGTCAACAAGGATTCAGTTTTATTTTACTAAATTTCAATCTTGCAACTGAAATACACTATTAAATGTTAATTTAATCAGTATATACCACCTTTTTTGTAGATTAAATCTGTTCATATACAAGACCTACTCATTGTGGTATCACTTGAGTTATAACACTGGTCACAGCACTATCCTCTGACTTGATTATCACAATAATGATCATAACTGTTATGGTAAGCAATTATCTTGGTACTTATACAAAGAGTCATGCCCTTGGTATGTACTTATCAAACCTTGTTATAAGTAGTACCACTGTGCCCTTTGAACACTTATTGTATTTGCCCTATGCAAAAGAATAAATAGATTATATTGTGAAAACACAAACCACACATTGAGTTTAACAAAGTTATTTGAGAAATGTTGCAACACTGTAAACTAACACAGAAGTCTGTAGTACTGCTGTTCCTCATGAGCTAGCAGTCTGATTACACTTGATATATATTGTAGTCTAATACATTGACGCAACAACCTCACAAGTGTTGGAAATAATGACCCTTGTGGTAATATTCCTGTAAATGATACTGCCTCATGCAGACTAGTAACACGTGTGTCATATAGCATGCTGAGCTCCCTGTGAACTGCCGCGTGAAGCGACGCTACCTGGCCCATGTACACTAAGAACAAACAATCCAGTTGGTACTGGATAAATCCAACCACGTCACTAGTCCTATTACACTGACATCATCAGGGTGGCATGTGTAAGTGTGTACGGTGTAATGTTGTGCAATCAGTGGGCACATGATTCCAAAATTAAGTGACAATCAACACATTACTACAGAAAAATTTCGTGCCTAACATGAACACTGTTAGGAAGAGAAATTTTTGAATGAAGGATCTTGGAGCAGGGTTTCTGACGACCCACAATCTGCCATATTTCTCCGTGGTGTGTGGGCATCTTTTCCCTTAGCTTTACCATCCATTGACATTTGTTGCCACCCAAATGCAATTCAGAATGAAGAGCCTGAACTGGAAGGAGATTTCAGTGCTGACAGCAGTGTACATATTTTCACAAAACGGTACTCATATACACCACCCATTGACCTAGAAGTCCACAGGAATGACTGTGTTCGTAGATTTGTATCCAGAAGCTTAATGTTCTAGTGGAAGAAGTTAGGGTGACGTCACACTGATGGTGTTCTTATTTTGCAGATGTGTTCTGCTGTGTTTGGTGTGGCATTTTGTGGTCACGTCTACCGCCTTTGATGAAACAAGTATTGTCGAGGACCAAAGAATTCAAGTTCTTCAGGTGACAGTGCAGTGTGCGCTGTTAAATGTTCCAGCATCAGGACTGACAGTACTGTTATTTTTGGCAGTTCTGTGGGACCGGTCGTCATGTTGAACATTTTTTTTTACCAGTGATGGTGGCAATGCGTGTGTCGAGAGGTGCTTCTAAAAGTTGGATTTGTGAAAACTTATCAGAGCAAGATGCATCAGGGTTGCCTTCATTGTCAGGATTCACCACAGTCTAGTAGCCCTAACACACACAGACTTAAGCTGGAGAGAATTTTTACAATAATACGAGGTATGATCAGAAATGTGCTGCATGACCAGATGTGTTCAAATAGAAGACATCTCACAAGGTAGGAGAGCCATATGTATGTGATCAGGGTAGTTATGAATTTGCTGACAGATGTTCTTTGCTCTAGCTCTCAAAGATTCATAGGGGAATATAAGCCCTTTATATGTAATCAGTGTGGGAAAAAGTTTATGCAGAAGCATAATCTGGTTCGACCATCCATCTTATGTTATTACATCCTATATTTGAGCCTAGGTCTCCTGTAATTTCTGCCTTCAAACTGTTCTATTCTGCACAGTGAGTTTCCATTTGTGATACTTGGAAAGTCTGGCAGCATCTTCTTTCGCACTTTCCTCCCACTTAAACCGTGGTTTCCCTACTGGTTGATTACTAATGAAGTCAGCTTTCAGGTCTTCTTTGGGTGTATGGTTGAGAGTCTTTTTACATGTTCAGCCCATTATAGTCTGTTGCATTTAATGCAGGACATTAGGTAAAGATTTTATTTTCCATAAAGCTTTCATTATATTTGGTCCTCCACATCTCATTGTCTCTCACTTCCAAATATTTGCCTTAAGTTTCTCCTTTTGATAAAGTTTCCCATGCCTTCTGTTTTATTGGAGAGTTTCCAGGTTTCACGGCCATACGTGAGAACCATGCAAATCAGGTTCTTGTATAATATTATTTTAACAAATGTTCATAACATTGGGCTTTTCATTGCTGTGATAAGGTGAATAATATGCGTTATTAGCTTGGATTAGTCTCCTTTGAATTTATGAGAGCTCATTATCAGTCATAAAAGAGGATATAAATATCCAATTGGTAACTAGTGCAGTGTTGTGCTGATCCATATTTAAACACTGTGTTACATCCCAGGGAAGGGCCAGTTCCCTGAAAGTAGTCAAGTGCCCGAGCGGTGGGCCGAGTAAGAGATGTGGCTTAGCAGGTCACGCAGTGACTAATAAGGTCCGGTAGAAGAGTTGTAATATTGAGTAAATGTGAAGAAGTTACAGATCACGGACAAACAACAGTATGATGAACTTCCCAGAAGGTGAGATGACTCAAGACCAGCAGTTAACTCAAGTGTTGAAGTAGTGGTAAAAACTCTGAGATGTCAAAGGCACAACCTTACGTAGAAAGTTAATACATCACCATCCCTGCTAGTGGTGGGGCAGGGCTAATTTTTGTGAGCCAACGCCCCTGGGCAACCTATGAACTGTCAAAGTTCGAGGGTCGAACATAGTGCTCTGGTAACTTGAGCCCTTCGAGGTCTTGAATATTCATCTCACTCTTTGGGTGTTTGCAGTGTATGTAATATACATACAAACCATTGCTTGGATTGGTTGCTGTATACACAATAAGTATTTCTACATAACCTTCACATAAAATTTTAACTTATATGTGTTGCATAAAAATCATTAATCATATCATTCCAAGGTTTTATACCACATATGTGACTGGTTTGTGTTATCCTTAGATGTAGATGTGAAAATAGCTTTAGTTTTGGTAATAATGATGTGGAACCAAATTTCTACAGCTGTTTCCTTCATTTCCTGATATAACTTATCATATCTATTCAGGAGAGAGAGAGATCATCTGCATGTGCATAACTTGTTTGTTATGATGATCTGGGGTTCCATTGACATTTATTGGTAACTTCCTGATGACATATTTGAGAGACATTTTACGTACAGATGGGGTCAGCCTGTTACATTGTTTAAGGCCCTACCTTATTTTAAATTATTCAGTAGAGTGATTTTGAACCTGCATTTGGGCTTCTGCATCTTTCATTATAGCTCCAACCAACCTTATTAGTTTACCATGTATCCCAGCATCATACATTATCTTCCAGAGCTTTTTATGATCAATGCTGTCATAAGCTTGTTTGAATTATTATTTAGGTGGATCATCCCCGTTGTGCTTATAAGTATACTGAATAAGAGTGTATGTACGTCGAGCACAACAAATTTATAGTAATTAAGATTAAATATGAGACATGAATTGCTAAACAATTTATTGCAACTTATGTAAGGAATCTTAATTATAAGACGACATGTTTCGGTCTCTGGAGGCCATCATCAGGTCAAGATTCGGGTATCCTGGAGAGGAAGATGGGTTTGGGTGGCTACCGGTATACCGGTAGCCACCCAAACCCATCTTCCTCTCCAT
>Ga0209629_10002346_pt1 | contig 12813 bp, 8 predicted proteins | sample TergutCu122P5_FD_187286 | JGI IMG/M metagenome (GOLD analysis project Ga0209629, IMG submission 187286) | Cubitermes ugandensis P5 segment gut microbial communities from Kakamega Forest, Kenya - Cu122 P5 (SPAdes) (version 2) | ecosystem: Host-associated > Arthropoda: Insects > Digestive system >... | reverse complement strand
TCATTCTACAAAGTTTGTAAGCAGTTTTTTCCCAGTTCTAGACGGTGGCGCAGTTGGTCGAGTCACTGCGCCAGAGGCGGGAAGGTTGCAGGTTCGATTCCACATGGGGTCTTGGGATTTTTTTTTACTTAATCCTTCCGGTCGCACTGTTGCCCTGGGGTCGACTCAGTCTTTAACATAAATGAGTACCAGGGTATCTTCTGGAGGGTAAAGACGGCGGGTGTGTAAGACTGACAGCGTTACCCAGTTCAAGTGCCCATTGTAAAGAAATTCTGGGAGCTTCAACTTCCTTGAACCCCAAGGGCCTGTCAAGGAGTGTATGTGGACTGGGTGTACATTTGCTTTGCTTTAAGCGTTGTTATTTCAGGTGTCATGAATTCCACAGTGTAATATGTTAAGTTGTGCCATACCGCTTGATAAATCCTGGTCTAAGAGGGCAAGCGGCAGGAAAGCAGCGGATAATCATATTCCGTGTAAAGATGACAAGATAGGTACTGTAAATCCTTTCAACCAACCCCACATTACTTGACATACTCCAGTAATATTCTACAGAGAGCAGACTAGCCGCCTCAGTAGCTACGTATCTCATAAGCCAACATTATTTTCTTACTAGAAAAGGCAATGCAAAATAGATTCGGATGCACTTTTTCATTGTGAACTTCTTGTTCTACGGGAGCGATAATTTTGGTCTTGGTTTTCGTGCATCATTAAGGTAATACTTTTGTCAATCTCGCAGCAGATTGGCTTATATACTAGACCGTACTACAAATGAATCCAGCACTCGAGAAATTTGTGTTCATGGTTGCATACTCAATATTTTAATGCCCAAGTTAACATTTGTGTCTGAAGGATTATTTCTAAGTGTCGTGTACAGAAGACAGGAAGTCTATTGGATTTCGTTATTGTTTGATACAGAGTATTCTTGACTTACTCATAAATCTTCCGCCAGAAAAAAGTTCAAAACCTCTATGCTTTATAAAATTGCTCTATATTGCATTACCTTCTATAATCTCTACACGCTAATTTCTTCATTAATACAGCTAGACCTACTGTTGAGGCAGCCTTTTTCCCTGTAGATATTTTAGAGAATCTTAAAGAAAACTTCCACGTAACTATGTTTCGTATTCTTCCAGACATTCTCGATACTAGCAGGCCCATTTTTTGGAAATTATTAATTCTTACATCTAATTGCTTACACAAATCTCTTACAACTTCATGTGGAAGTCTTGAGCTTTAGAAGCCTAAAAAAGAAAGCGACACTGTTAATTTCGGACACAAGGAATTGGTGTTAGGTTACCTATATTCTTCGGCGATCCAGGCAAATGACTTCACTTCTGTTGTGTCTGCAGCTGCCAAATACAATAGCAGCGAGCTACTGCGTTGTCTGTAGATGGTGGTGACCAATTTTAAAAGCACTGTTTTAATGACAGGGCTTATTACAGAGCCCGATATTTGGTTCCAAAGACCGAAATGTACTCTTAAAAATAAATTAATTTTTCTAGCCTAGATTAGGGCAATCGCCAATAGAGTGAAATTAATATCTTACACTAACAATATGAAATGTTATAAAACTTTTTCGAAAGCAATACATTATTGAGAAAATCTTTAAAACAATATATTACTCGTATTATACGGTATAAAATACAGAGTGTATTTCGAACGAGTACGCGCCTGTCTCCAGTACCTCTTCCTTTATCTTTTCTTGACAGTATTTCCTATTATTAGTGCTGCTAACAGATGAGACTAACAAAACGTGAAATCACAATTCTGAAGATCTATTAAAAACAAAGGCAAAAACACATTAATAACACCAAAATTAGGGCATGAGTTTTCAGGCATGAAAGCGAAAGACAAGTATTTCTGATTTCAGTGAGAGGTCACTGCAGTAACAAATATGTAATGATAGGAAATTATATATATGTTAACTGCAATTGGGTTGACACCCGGTGGCAGTGGTACAGTACACATTTACACACAAACAATACGCAGAACAACACAATGAAATAGAATATCCAGAGCGGAACATTCATAACAATAAGAATACATAAATATAACAATAAGAGTAGAGTACATAACACAAGAATAAGAATACATAATTTACAAAATTAAACAGAAGCATACAAAACAGACAACCGTATGTAAAATGATACGAAATAGAACCAAAGGAATATGAAAGAATGTGATGAACGAAATAGCCATGTAAGCAAAAAACTTCATAAGATCTATATGTCTTCTAACAATGATAGACACCCTGTTACTGAGACCTTCACTCCACTTGTCGACACTTCACTTCTTCTCATTTAAACTTCACCCAACTACACTTCACTGCCCTCTCATTTGGTTTAACCCCACTTAAATTTCCTACCGCCCCATTTTACCCCATTTTACCTCACACCACTACACTTCACCTCAGTTCACTTCATTGCACTTTTAGACGATTTTCGCCACACTTCTATTCCTTTCACTTCACCCCGTTTATAATTATTTTCCTAACTCTCCTTCTAACAATTTTTGGTTTGCAAGGGGAAGTCCCTAACGCTTCTACAGGTAGTTGGTTCCAGTTTTTAATGGTCCTATTTACAAAGGAATGCTTACCGATTTCCGTTTTTTGCTTTCTGCCCCTAATTTTCCGAACATGATCAATCCTACTCAAATAGTTCGCCTTCGCAACCTGTCGCGCATACCTTTCCAAGCCCGTTCCCCAGAGCATGCATTAAAAAGTGCGCATAAACGTGCAATCGTCCTACGCTGAGCCAAGGTTTCCCAATCAGAATCCTTCGTATGATTATTAAATTGAGCAGGTTTATTTGTACTCGGTCTAGCGCATTTATCTGTCTTGTGGATGGATCCCAGCATGCAGCCCCATATTCAAGAGTAGGACGGACCAATGATGTTAACGTTCAGAATTTAGGCTTTTGGGTAAAGGTAAAGTAAGAATTTCTTATATAGGACATGAAGGCATATGGGTAGGTGGAAATATAATCTCACTCATTCCTAACCTGGGTACTAAATGCAAATGAGTAGACAGCTTCCTGTTTCCGTCGCTTCACCCCGGGGAAAAGAGCTGCCATTGAATAATAGAATGGTTGGGCACCAGAGTCGGCCTGAACTCTTTGGAACAGAGAAAGATCTGTTGTCTCTGTCAGGAATCGAATCGCGTTACTCGGTTTTCCAGCATGTAGCCTACTCACTACACTAACTATGCTGTACCGCCTCTTGCTTCAGTATTTGTTGGCTCCCTCCTCGGCCGACAGGTTGTAGATGTGTTATTAATTGGCAGACGTAGCCAATAAAACATTGGTGTGGTCCGTGTTAAGAAATATGTGAGCAATTACTGAAAGTCCTTCATTCTACCTAGATATTTTCGCTATATGCATTTTAACCAACATATTCAGCGAGACACGGCAGTTTGTTTTGATGTATTTCCAGCACCTTTAGTTTATAAATTGGGAGAGTTTTGTGCAATGTAATTCCAGAAAGTAAACTATAATTAGCAAATACCAACAAATACGAACTTGAAATTTCTTTAGACAGTGTTGATGTACGCCTTTTATATCGATCACAGCTTTTGGAAGTAGTTATTTTTATTACAGAGACATGTTAATTGTAAATAAATTTTATTAATTTGTGTTAGAAAAGTGAATACGTGCGTAAGTCACAAAGAACCTGGAAAACAGCATCATAATTGGGATCCACCTGCAGTATTTTCTTTAAATTTGCAGTTCACTGCTGTATGGAAGTGTTAAACTCTATATGTGTGTGTGGCAGGTAGCGTTTTTAATAAACTGAAGTTATATACGGATGCACGTGTTTTCTTCCCACCCATAAGTAACCAGCATTTTTTTCCACATTTGCACTTCAGACATCTGTAATGAATAATGATTTTTTTTTGGAACTGGCTTTCAGGATTATTTAGACAATTAAGCCACTATGCAGTTGTTGAATTATGCTGCATGTACTCACAATTCAATTATTACTTATTAATTATTGCTTTAAAAAGGGACACATTAAATTGCTTTAACCAATTATTTACACTTTATTGTGCTATATAATATTTCGGAATTCTCTGACTAATTTCTGCTGTTTGTCAACATGCATCTGTACTATGCATGTGAAGATTAGATAGAATATGAGTCCCAGGAGAGACGTTTATATTTCAGAGGATACAGAATTTTGGACAGCAAAAATAAGGTAAAATAAATCGAAAGAATCTTCGACTCGCAGTAGGATCGTCCGATGTGTGGGCTCGAAATCTACAATAGTAACATGTATATATACCGGTATTCCTGAGTGCTTTCTCAGTTGATCTTATAACCATAAACCGAGTTTTTGACAGCGCAGTTAAACAAACTACTGAAAACTGACAGAGCCTAAAGAAAATTTATTCTTTAGGGGTTTTCTTACTGTTTAATGGCAAATGAGCAATAAGAATCAAATGACGTGACCATCTGATCTCTACGACTTGACACCTTACTGAATGTGGATATTTGACCCATTAGGGGTGAAAGATGCTCTGCAGATATGGATTAGGTGTGGTAAGGTTTTAGGTTTTAATTTTTCTTTCATTGAATATTTTGAAATAGTGTAAAGCCCCAAGAAATTTAACAAGGAAATTGCCGAACATAAAGTCCATCGAGAAATAGTTTTCTGTAAAGATGCAATATTTTTTGCCTACAAAGAAAAATTCGTCAAAATCCATTTTAATAAAAAACATAAAAATTCCGACATGTGTATAGGCACTAGAATTAATTGCAATATCGACGACACATGGGTACATTCAGGGCAATTAATTTTTGCCATCTTCTGTTTCTATGAGAAAGAATTAACAAATAATCCACCTTTTGTTTTTAATTCATGACTAAGTTAAATATGGAGAAAATAGCTTTCCTAAAGACTTGCTAATATTCGTAGTGATTAAACAACAAACCTCACCAATATTCAGCTTTATGATATTTCAAGGAAAAACATTGATTGTTCCAACATCCAGCTGCAGTTTTCGTAAATAACCCTGAAAACTGATCCACAGTTATACGTACATTACAATTCTTATGTGACCCTGAAATCATGATTAAGTAAATATACACTTTATATAAAATCTGTAGACAAAGAATAAAGACTTAATTTCAAGCCAAATATTATATTATTATAAGTGCAGTTTGTTTATTGAAGCAGAGAAAGGAAACTGTAATACATTACAGGTAACTGAAAGACATTAGGGGTCGTTGATAGTAAGAAATACACTTAAGTATCTAAGGTTAGATATCCCTTTGATCTGTCTCCTTCCATCTCCCTCAAACGGTTACTCCTCCTCCTCCAGTGTAATTCACTTTATTCCTCTTCAGTCATCTAGCTCTTCTTTTCATATTAATGTTGATAGTATTAAACACATGACGAATATCACTAACACCAGGAGCTTTGGACTGGCTGTCACGGTCTGGAGGGAAGTAAAACATGGGTTGAGGATCCTCGAAAGTAGTCGTGGGATTATGCATAATAAAATTTTATGAAGAGTACTGGTCATAAGGCTCCATATTACTCAATTTTCTCGAGGCTTGACCCTACCTCTGTTGCGGGCCGCAATGTGAAAATGATGAATGCTCTCGGTCTATTCATAGTTGTATCCTATTCTTTGGGTTCCTGAGGCGCCCACTTAGAAGCGTAGGATGACATGATTGTTGTTGATGAACAAACTACTTTTTACGAAGTAGAGCAAATTACATCTACAGTACACTGTCTGAACTTAAATGTGAAACACACTGTAATCACTTTTGGAGATACACGCAAAGTGTGAAAAATTTACCTTGCTTTGTTTTAATGAAAAGTGTTTTAGCAGAAATCTGTCTTGTGTACTGTGGAGTCCGCGTATCACAGACTGACTGAAGGAAGGAAATGACAGGAAAGAGACAATAACTTGCAACGAAAACAGCAGCAGTTATTGCACGCTTCATTCAAGACCGCCACTAAAAAATTAGAAAAACATATTTCCTTACTCTTAGCAAGTGAAATGCCTATTCTTCACTTGGAATATAACCTTTTCCTTGTCAGTATTCTAATAATAAAAAATAGAATATCATAACTTAGAATAATAATAATAATAACGTATTCTCTCTTACGCGAAAGGTCTATAGACTCTTCCAGAGCTGGTTCTCCACAGAGTGAGATCTAGTGCTTTCTTTTCCAATTGCCAGTATCCTCTCTTTCCTTCAAGTAATCCAGTAGTTGCTTCCTTTTTTTCATCGTCTTTCAGTTACTTCTATCCTTCCCTCCCTCTTTCATTCAATAACGTGTTTTAGAAGGCGGTTTCTGCATAAGTTGTGACCAATCCACTTAGCTTTCCTTTTATCTATTTTTGGTAGATTGTTTCTCTCCTCCTCGGCTCTATATAACAATACTTTAAATTTCTCACACGATCGGCCCAACTGATCTTCTCAATACGTGCTTTCAGGCTTCCACCGCGAAGTATATGAAAACTGCGATCTTCTGGGTCATTATGCAGCAAGTAGTGGTAATTAATTTCCGACGTTTCGGGCAACTTCGTTAAGGAATTACCTTAATCGTAGTTCTCATCTTCTCCATCTTTCTCCAGCACCAATTTTGAAAACTTTCTGGGCATTTCTGATCTGCTTTCCGAAGTGTCAGAATTTCAGCACCATTCACGGCTATGTTCCAAATATACCATTTCACTAGATTCTTCCTTAAATTTAAAATCAGTTTGCTGGCTAAAAGATTATTCTTAATATTCAATACTGTTTTCGCCATGGTAATCCTGGATATAATTTCGCATGTAATTCATGCGTCATTTATTACCATGATATTTCAATATCTGAAATATTCCACATTTTCCTGTTGTTTTTGTTCTATCATAATCCGGATTGAAGATGGTTGCCTTAAGGTTATCATTACCTCAGTTTTTTCCACATTCGCTTCCATCCCATAACATCTTCATTTACTCTATCACTTATGCCCTGCTGCACCGTTTCTTACTTAGTACAAAATGTCATCCGCATATTTCACAGGGCGTATTATTAGTCATCCTGGTTTTAAGACTCAAAACACTTCAAAAGCTTCATTGGCAATCTACTAGCTCTATAAGTTAAATAGAATAGGTAACAAAGAGCATCCATATCGAACTCCTCTTCCGCTCTTCACGTTCTCCTTGATCCATCGTACTTTACCGCTCTTATCCACAGACGACTAGCTGATCAAAAGTTTTTGTCCCAGTCGATATCAGTGTTCTTTAGAATCTGCTTTAATTTGGTTTCGTTTACACCGTCAAATGCCTTATGCCAGTCTAGGAAGCAAGCATGTCTTATCTTAGAATATTGTAACTAAAACTTTAAAGGGGTAACATTAAAATTAGTAAATTAGTATTAAATACCTAATTAGAAAGAAAATTTAAAATCGGAATTCGTCACATTCAAAATTTTTAGGCAATACTTGAACATCGTATTAGCAGAAGTGGCTATTGCACATAGTGACAAAAATTCTGGCAGGAAGACGAAGTAAATTAATTATGTTCTTATGCGTTCATTCTACCCCAAAGTACTGGACAGCATACGTTTGAGTAAGTATCTACGACGATTTTCTCTCGTTGTCAGATAAAATAAAACTTTAAATAAAAATTACAGTAAAAATTATGGGAACGATAAGGAAGGAGTAAACTGAGTCAGAAAGACATAATCTGTCCCATGAGAAATGATTAGGAAGGGAGGTGAAATTAACTCTGTATTTCTATACATTATTGGCCTACGTATCTGTGCTCTGTGGATGAGAAATTAAGAAGGAGAAACAACGTTCCCTATTACTTGCCAATATTGCTCAAGGGAATCCATATTTGCGAATTTCCAAATTAGTTTGAATGTCTTGATTTTTTATACTTTTCATGTACACCAGTTCCTTTCAGTCCCTTTAGTTACAAATAGCTTAAACTTGGAAAATCCTGGCTTTGTTCCAAGCTATTAGGTTACCTCCTCAACATCCATACAAGTCCAGTGTAGATTTTTCTAGAAAGCTTCTTTCAACTGGTGCACAACATTCATGATCCGAAACGCAAGGATTCTGTCTCATTAACGTAATATCTGCTACTATCATTTTTATTAATCTGGTATTATCATTACAGAAAAAATTAATTAGACTATAAAAGTGGCAAAAATAGAATAAAAAATTTGGAAAATAAGAATGCAAAGTCAAATAAGTAACTGGAGAAAAGAAATATCAATACTTGTTGAGAAGGGAACTGGGTTCGATAAGGAAAACTCAACAGGAAAAAAAGGACGATTTAAAAAACTGTAAAGTGGAAAATGTCGAAGATATAGCACAGACGACGGGAACATCGGTGCAGAAATGACAAACACAAGCCCACACATTCAAAACATAGGAGAAAAGAAATGCAGCATGCACAAATAAGACGTTTAAGGAAGGCACAAACAAATTTTACAGAAACTTGAGCGTGAATAACATTTAGGTGAGAGAACCCCACAGTATAGCAGAAGTAGAGCCATACTGGAAGTCACTGTGGGGAGAAAAAGCACAGCATAATAAAAGGACAGAATGGACAGGGAAAGAAGGGAGAAGGAAAATCTGTAATATGGATTGGGTGCTTATACAGATTATGGAAACCGCTACAGTTCTGTCAAAAGCTCACAGCTTGAAATTTCCTGGAAGTGATCATATACAAAATTACTAGTTAAAAGCACTTCCAGCTGCCCACAAAACTATTACAAGCAAGACAGGCAATGTACGTATAAACGTAATATTTTGGCGCTCCTACAAATTGTTTCACATCGTTAACAGGAATTTGGTAGGGAAGTTACAAAGAAGTGTGTGTGTATTTGCGTGCGTGTTTGTGTGTGTTTGAGTTCAAATTCCTATTAGGGAATCTTAATGTTATACAATGTTTTAAAATAATATAATTTCCGTTGTATTTTCATTGTTTATTAAAAATAAAACTAATGCACTTATCTTACGTTGCGTATTGTTGTTTATGTTGTACTATGCAATACACGTTTCGGTTCTTTTAGATCTGTCCTCAGGAAGACATATATGTCTCACTGAGGTTACAGCATTTCTTCAACCACAATAGTAATCCAGGAATTAGGTCCAGTTTAACATGGAAATAGAATTCAAACAATGCCTTTCTTTTGCTAGATGTTCTTGTCATCAGAAACAGAGCTGCATTAAACACAAACGTTTACAGAAAACCTACCCATACCGGCCAGCGCTTGAACTCTGTGTCCAAAGCGGGCTTGTTCAAAACTTACAAAGCAGGGCAAATGCCACATGAAAATAAAGGCAAGATACTGCAGTGAAATGAAACCTTCTACTTAGTGGGTATTCCAAGCGTTAAGTCCATTCAGTTCATAAGAGATCCATGGGAAAAAAATTATATGAGGAAATTTCAAACAAACCAAAACCGAAAATAAATAAATAAATAATGTGTATTGATAGGTTGCCACGGAGGAGTTAGTCAAGATTACCACTTTTCGGAATATGATGCTGCTTAGTCTATTAACAATTTGCCAACGCCAGAAAGAAAATTACCGCCTCGTTCTTCACGACAAGAAACCTACTCAAAGTTGGGTGCAGTGTGGTTTAACTTTCTAACCTGCTGTACCACACAGCAAACTAAAGCAGGGAACTAATCACACTGTTACAACACTTCGCAGGTATCGAGTGGTTATCTACTGAAAGAACTTAAAAGCCGGTTTAGCTCATACAATATATAGTAACTAAGTTACGAGATGGCAGTGATTAGTGGGTCCCTGTCACCGAGGTATGGGGTGTGCTCAGGTTGCGGATGGAGGAACAGCCTGCAATATGAAGGGTAGCTGCGAATATATTGAATAACCAGTCGCGTACCGCCAACAAAGGGTGGTCATCCAGCTTGGGGGATGGGCGAGGTGATAACAGCTCCTCACCTTAAAAAGGTATCATGTTACGAACCATTTGTAAAGGCCTCGTAACCAGACTGATCCTTTGGTACGAGCTAAGCAATGGGAAAGTGACTTGAGATTCGGCACATTGGATTGTTAGGAGCCTGTATGCGTAAGGTTCACTTACAACAGCAGCCAGGGAATTTGCAATATACAAATTAGATTTAGTGGGTGTACAGGAAGTTAGGTAAGAAAAGGGGGGGGGCGGTAAGAGCAGGGGATTGTATTTTTTCTATGGAAAAAACCAAAATCATCAATTGGGAACAGGATATTTTGTACACCACAGAATGGTATCAGCAGTTAAGAGGGTAGATTTTGTTAGCGATAGGGTGTCATATATAGTTCTTAGAGGTCGCTGGTGTAATATCATTTTTCTGAATGTGCATGCACCAAGTGAGGAGAAAAGTGATGATTCTAAAGATAGTTTATGTGAGGAATTAGAGCAGGTTCTTAATCATTTCTCTAAGTAACATATGAAAATTCTATTAGGAGATTTTAATGCAAAAGTGGGGAGTGAGAATATTTTTAAACCGACTATTGGGAGTGAGAGTCTACAGCAGGATAATAATGATAATGGCGTTAGAATAGTGAACTTTGCCGCATCAAAAAGTCTAGTTGTCAAGAATACAATGCTCCAGCAACGAAAAATTCTTAAGTAAAACTGGACCCCTCCTGATGGGAAACCTCACAACCACATTGATCACATGTTGATCGATACGATATGGAACTCGAGTATACTCGACGTGAGATCTTTCAAGGGAGCTGACTGTGATACTGATCACTATCTAGTGGTTGCAAAAGTTAGGGAAATATTGGCAGTAAGTAAACAAGAAACACAGAAAGATTTAATCTCAGGAAGCTAAATGAGTTGGAAGTTGATAAAAAGTATCCGATTTACAACTCTGGAGAACTTAAATGATAACGAGGACATATATAGGGCTTGGGAGAATATAAAAGAGAAGCTAAAGAGAGTCCAGTTCTGTACGAATTGAAGCAGCATAAACCATGGTTGGATGAAGAATGTTTATGGAAGCAGGCTGAAATGCAGTGGTTACATGATCCAAACCGAAGCAATGTAGACAATCTAAACAATGTAAAACGTTAAGCTATTAGACATTTCAGGAACAAAAGGAGGAATTTCTGAAAGATAAAATTGATGAATTTGAAACTAACAGTAAAATAAAAAATATCAGAGACTTGCATAAGGGCATCAATGATTTTATGAAAGGTTACCAGCCTAGAACTAATAAAGTAAAGGAAGGGAAGGGTAATTTGTTTACAGACTTCCACAATATTTTCGCTGGGTGGAGAAAATATTTCTTTCAGCTGTTCAATGTACATGGGTTAATGATGTTAGGCAGAGAGAAATACATACGGCAGAAACACTAGTGTCTGAGTCGAGTACTTTTGAGGTTGAGATGGCTATTGGAAAGCTAAAGAGACACAAATCAGCAGGTTTTGATCAAATCCCAGCAGAATGGATTAAAGTAGACGGGTAGAATAATACGGTCTGAGATCCACAAACTTATTATATCTCGAGTGAGGAGGAATTACCTGAGGAGTGGAAGGAGTTGATCATTTTACCCATCTATAAGAAGGTCGATAAAACAGATTGTAATAATTATAGGGGCATATCACTTTCGCCAACTACGTACAAAATGTTATCCAACCTCCTGCTATCAAGGTTAAATCCATAAGCAGAGGAAATTATTTGAGATCATCATTTTGGATTTCGAAGCAAAAGGTCAGCCACTGATCACATATTCTGCATTCGTCAAATACTTGAGAAAAATGGGAATAAAATGAAGCAGTATATCAGCCCCTTAAAGACTTCAAGAAAACTTATGATTCATTTAGGAGGGAGGTCTTATATAATATTGCCATTGAGTTTGGTATCCCCATAAACTTGGTAAAGTTAATAAAAATGTGTCTGAATGAAACCTATAGCAGAGCCCGGGTAGTCAAGCATTTGTGTGACATGTTTCTTATTAGGAATGGCTTTAAAAAAAGTAGTTGTTTTATCGCCATTTCTTTTTTCAACTTTGCTTTCGAGTACACCATTAAGAGGGTTCATGTAAACCAGGATGTTTTTAAAAATCAGCTTTTGGTTTATACTGGCGATGTTAATATATTCCACTGTACACTAATATACTATAAACAACACAGAATCTTTAATAATTGCTGGTAAGGAGATTGGACTAGAAATGAATTCTAACAAAACTAAGTAATCAGAATGCAGAACTGAGGCACAATATAAAGATTGAGAGTAACTCCTGTGAAAGAGTGGAAGGATACAAATATTTGGGAACAACCTTAAGGTATCAAAATTCTATTCAGGAAGAAATTAAGAGTAGACTGAAGTCAGAGAATGCTTGCTATAATCCGGTGCAGAATCTTTTTTCTTCCAGTTTGCTATCCAAAAATTTAAAAATTAAGATACACAGAACTATAATTTTGCCTGTTGTTTTGTATGAAAATTGGTCGCTCACATTGAGGGAGGAACGTAGGCTGATTGTGTTTGAGAATAGAGTGTTGAGGAGAATATTTGGGCCTAAGAGGGACGAAGTAAGAGAAGTGTGGAGAAAACTACATAATGAGAAGCTTAATGATATGTACTCCTCACCCAATATTTTTCGGGAGATCAAAATCGAGAAGGAAGAGCTTTACGGGGTATGTAGCACGTACGGAGGAGAGTAGAGGTGTACACAGGATTTTGGTGGGAAATTCTGAGGTAAAGAGATCACTTGGAAAACCCAAGCATAGAAGGGAGTATAATATTAAGATGGGTTTTCAGGAATGGTTTGGGGTGGCATGGAATGGATCGGTGTGGCTCAGGATAGGGACAGGTGGCGGGCACTTGTGAATCCGGTAATGAACCTTT
>Ga0209629_10002345_pt1 | contig 12813 bp, 11 predicted proteins | sample TergutCu122P5_FD_187286 | JGI IMG/M metagenome (GOLD analysis project Ga0209629, IMG submission 187286) | Cubitermes ugandensis P5 segment gut microbial communities from Kakamega Forest, Kenya - Cu122 P5 (SPAdes) (version 2) | ecosystem: Host-associated > Arthropoda: Insects > Digestive system... | reverse complement strand
TGGAAGAAGGAGATGGCGTGTTCTTCCATTGCATGCTCTGCCGTTTGGTTTCTAGTTCGTAATGATGGATTCAGGCTTCATCCCCAGTGATGATGCAATTCAAGAAGTTAATCACCTTCACAGCTGTACCGCTTCAAAAGACTGGAGTAGATGTGCTGGCGATAGCGCTTATGCTCTACTGTCAGATGTTTGGGCACCCACCTTTCGGAAACTTTGCGGAACCCAAGAAAGTCATGCACTAAAGAAGAGGCCGTACCTGACTGACGCCTAGTTGTAAAGTGATTTCTCTGTTGTTACTCACCCGTCAGCGAGAATAATGGCTTTAACTTCTTCCTGCTTCTCATCATTGGTTGATGCTGACGGCCGTTCCAAGCGCTCGACATCCATTACATTTGTCCGACCATTTTTTAACATTTCTCTTCACTCGTACGTAGTATACACTTCGGCGTGGCAATGTGTTGTCCCCTTACTGAGCGCGTAAACATATGTGAATTTCAGCACCTTTAACGCATGCTGCCTACAAAAATCTTATGACAATATTCTGCTCTTTTTTGGTGCAAAATGAAAAACGCTCTGACATGTTTACCACCCAATAGCTTCTCACACACTGGGGGAGGGGATCGGCTATAATCAAGGTCAGACAACCAGAACACAGTGCACAATGCTGTCTAGTCTCAGTGGCCTACCACTTACCGGTACTCTACAAACAAAATAGGTGCGGCAACTTTTTGAAGTACCCTCGTATATTCACTGCTGCACCCATCCTCTGATAAATATAAATACGGTTAAACCCAGGTATAGCACGGCTATTCACCACAGTTTGTGTTATGGTATATCAAGGGTGGTGGTAAATTGAAATACCATATAATAGGGAATTTCTATTTGCAGACTATCATGGTACTGCATGGGGGTGGTGCTGCATCAGGATTTGATTCTGTGCCACTGAAAAGACAACCTGGCTTTTTCAATATTCTTTGTGGGGAGAGTACACAGCATTTTGTCAGATAAACTGATTGTATCGTATCTATGGTTGCCACATTTGATTACAACATTTGGAATGAAGTTATGAGCACAATGCTGGAACCGGAAGAGTTTCTAACACAAAACATTGATAATGGGACTATAGCCTGGGCACTCATCTTATAGCTGTATGTCTGGATGTAATATGTTTTATAGATTCTGACTTCCTTTCATGCAGTTTATCTTTACAGCACTGTGTGGAAGGTTTCAACTGCCATAATCAGCTAATGCATGTAAGATAGCAGTATTGACTTGCTGCACACAAAATTATAGTAGTGAGAAGTTCAACTCTTATTCTTGTTTCTTTTTCTTTTCCCGATTGATACAGTATATTAGCTCCAGAAGTGTTTTGATCCACTAGTCAGCACTGTTCCATTATAATTCATTTTTAATACTTTGACTTTCATTTACAGATAATTTATCTCAAGAAAACTCCAGAAGAAGCCTACCGGCCCCTGGTTGGGGGTACAAATCCACCCTTTGTCTCTTTCAGGTATGTATTGGTGAAGAAATTACAGTATTTACCCATCTGTAACACACTTTCACTTCACAGTCTTCACTTTTATGAAAATGCAAATGTTGCTGAAAAAGTTTTGCAACATAATTTTTTATTGCCGGTAATGTATTATACATAATTCTTTGAATATACTCATGGAAAAACTAGGTCAGACTTTTGTAATCTTGCCCTGACCCATTTAGAAACAGGACAGCTGTCATGCAGAAGCATAGAAGTAATTAAAAAATGTATGATAAAGTAAGTGCTGGGTAATATCTGTGAAAACCATCTTAGTAGCTGAAAGTCTTTGTGCCTTCTGTCAGTGCCATTTCTTGCTACTGCTTGACCATAACTACTGTAGCTTAAACAGTCAGTATGAGTATTTGTCATGTTGTACCACCTTTACACTAAAACTTGCAAGTACTGTTGAATTGTTCACTAACTTCCAGGAGATGTGCACTTTAATTCTTGAATTTCTTCTTATTTCAGAGATGCATCCTTTGGGATGTCTGTTTATCATATCACATTAATGGACTGCCTCAATGCTGTTCATAAAGCTCTGAACCTGGGCTTCTTCAACTTTGAAGATTTTGATGTGGATGAATATGAGTACTTTGAGGTGAGAGGATTTACATATGTTGCAGGGATGGTTTCCATTGTTTGGATTCAGTAATCTCGACTTGTCAGTGCCAAAATTTGTCAGCTTGTTGTGCACCTAGATATCCCTACCATAATCATAAATGGATTTTTAATAACTTAAAGATGTATTAGCTATATGAAAGTATAAATTTAATTTTGAAGTCACCTAAAATGTTGCTACTGTTGACATATTCTTGTTTTTGTGTCTTGTACAATGTCCCACAGTAGTAAGCCAACATTCTGCGGCCCCATTTGCCCTAGTGTTGTTTCTCTTTCATGCATGAAAGCATTCTCCATCCTCATCCTTATTGGTACCCAAGTTTGTTTTGAAAAGTCAGAGTGCATGTCCCAGAAAATTAATTTTTAGTAACATTTTGTTGCTCATGGTTGTCAATGTAGAGAAGTTTTTGAACAAGTTACTCATAATTTTTTGTCTTGAAGTTTTCATAGATATTTGTTGTCACTGCTGTAAATTATGTCCAAGCTGCCCCTTCAGCTTCACTTAGAATGACATCAAGTGAGCTGCCTTTTATGATTTCTCTAATGTGGGTACCTGCAAATACTGCTTCTTTGATTTTGACCTTGTTTGTTGTTGGAAATATGTGTTCCAAGTAGACAGACTCACTGCTGTTTGATTCATAATCTTCAAAACATTTCATTAAATAGAGTTTTATATGGAGTGGTAGAAATGCACCTTTTTCTGGATTAAGCAGTGGCTGGTTGATGGTTTTGTTTTCTTTTGCCCTGGAATCAGTGCTTGTCAAAGTAGCTATTGTTTCTTTGAGTAATGACATTGTGCGACATCACTGTCCGTCTCACAGAAGGAGCAACAGAATTTAGTGTAGCCAAGTTGTTAAGCAGGATGTAAAATCACTTCCAAGTCTCCACAAATTTGCAAAGAATATTTGTTAGTCTGGATGTGTAATATACACATTTTGCAATATTACATTAGTACTGTAGGATGTAAAGATTAATAAAATATGAAATAAAGTATATGTCTTTCAGCATTATGTTTATACTCCAGAACAAGTACAGTCTGGACTTATGATCCTTTGCAATATCAGGAACTACTTATCCATTGACACATCGTAGCTTTCCAAATTACCTGAAAATCCAATCTGTTGCCCACTTTACAAAAGTGGGACCCAGGAGTGCTTCTGAATTTGGTTACTGGAAAATAAATTTCAGTGCCCTTTTTGGGAATCAGATCCTAGATGTCTAGTCTGCAGTCCAGTAACAGAGCTTGTTATGAGATCTGTGCTGCATAACATCCCAGAAGAATGAATATCTCATTTACACTGCAGCAGAGGCCTAAAATCACACATAGACCTTGTTATATCTGAACTGTAGATGTGTATGAAACTGTCCCATGTGAGGAATTTGTTCCAGCCTACTTTGTGTTAAGAGCAAGGAAATTGGAAAGCTGTTACCCTATCATAACCCTTTCAGGGTAATGGGGCAATTATTTATTGTGTGATGTTTTAAAATATTCCTTCAATCTCCTGGCATCATATTGGAAAGCCATGAAAAAAGTCCAGATGCTAATGTCTTCTCTTGGCTATCCTAGAATTATTTTTTATGGCATACATCTGAAATTATTCAGTAATCTTAATGTGAAGATTTTGATGTTGACATAGTACCCAACTTCGTGCCATCCCCAAGAGACACAAATATATGACTATCAGCAAATTAAGTACTGGGGCATATGGTAGTCTCCAGCCTCTATGTACTTTGTGTTCTCTGTAATAAGAGTACTATATCTTATAAGTCCCTTTATTTTCTTTGCTTCAGAGAGTTGAGAATGGTGATCTGAATTGGATTGTGCCACAAAAGTTTCTTGCTTTCTGTGGTCCTCATTCAAAGAGCAAAATTGAAAATGGTACGTATATGTCCAGGTTGCTGGGACTTTCACATTCTTTTATACTATGTTTCTCTCAGAGAATGTGGTTGAGGGATTTGTGAATTGTTGAATCACGGTGCAATTCCAGGTGAAGGTGGAAGTTTCATACTCAAAATAAGAAACACTTAATAAAACTTGCTGCATGGAAGAAATATTCAAGGCGTGTTTTGGATTCAGTGTACAGGTTCGGCACTTGTCAACAAATTCGCCATTTTTATGGAATCCAAGTGCTCATCACCATGTTCACAGGAGCTTTATTTGTCCCTATCCTGAGCCACACCAGTCCAGTGAACGCCTTCCCATCTATGCCAGGGTCTTGCCAGTAGCCTCTTTCCCTCAAATTTCCCCACCAAAATCCTGTATGCACCTCTCCTCACCCCCAATATGTGCCACATGCCCTTCCCATGTTATTCTTTATTTGTTCACCCAAGTAATATCTGGTGAGGAGTACAAATCATCAAGCTCCTTGACTCTCAGTTTTCTACAGTCCACTGTCATTTCCTTCCCTGTAGGCCCAAGTATCTTCCTGGGCACTGTTCTCAAGCTCCCTCAATCTATGTTCTTCCTTCATTTGGAGAAACCATGTTTCACACCCATATAAAACAAGGGGCAAAATTATTCAGTATATTTTAGTCTGTATATTTTTGGACAGCAAACAGGAAGACAAAAGATTCTAGACAAAATGGTTGTATGCTTTCCATGAGTTCAGTCTGCATATAACTGTCTTACTTCTGATAATGATAAATGTGTTGCTTTCAGGTTACCCGCTGCATGCACCAGAATCATATTTTGCCTACTTCAGGAGGAATGATGTTACAACCATAATTCGGCTTAATAAAAAGATATATGATGCAAATAGGTTTATGGAGGCTGGCTTTGATCATCGTGATTTGTTTTTCATTGATGGTAGCACTCCAAGTGATCCCATTGTGAAACAGTTTCTTGACATTGCAGAAAGTGCTCCAGGTGCCATTGCAGTACATTGTAAAGGTGAGCTCGAGTACTGCAGGGTCTGTATTTTATCTGACAACTTTCATTTATTACTTCATACTGCCACACCACCACTCTAGGACAATTGTCTGAGTATGCTATGTTAATATGATAAACAAGCCAGCAGGAAGTGACAACCAGTACTTGTCAGATAAAATAATGATCTTGTACTATGCAGGATGAGTCTTATCATTGTCATGTTGTTAGGTTCTTTACTACTGTTATTGCTTGCTTATTTTGTGTGTTTGTTTCTAAAATCACTCATATATAGTCTGAGATTTCAGGGCTGTACATTTTTCACTTGTCCGAGAATGACCTATCGTTCATACTGTCAGAGCATCCTAGTTTTATTTCTTTCCTTCTCATAAAAGTTTCTGTATGCCAGTGGGTAAGACATGAAAAGTTACAAGTACAAAGAATGCTTGAATAATTTAAAGTTTTATTTGGTTGTATATTAGCGGTTTTTTAGTACAGAAACTTCTTTGTGAGGTTTTGCTGAGGCAGAGTTTTATTAAAATTATGGGCTCTAATCACATATTTCAATCAATAATTTATGTTTTGCAGCTGGCCTAGGAAGAACAGGATCCTTGATTGGCTGCTACATCATGAAGCATTACCATTTCTCAGCTCATGAGACCATTGCGTGGATCCGAATGTGCCGCCCAGGTTCAATTATCGGTCATCAACAACAGTGGCTTGAAGAGTAAGATAAAATTCTCAGTGATTGCTCTCTTATACTTAGATGATGTATTTGAAATTTTGCTTTGGCAATAACATAATTTCTTGATAACATTGTGTGGAATATTTCTGCCACTGGTGAGTTTTCTACCATTATATTTGGTTTTTTGCAGTCTCAAATGGTGGATTTGTTGTACTAAAATTATGGCGGGAGACTCAGGACTCTTATTTTAAATTTTAACCTCCTTTGCTTCTTCTATAAAGAAAGGAAACTTGTCACAGTTTCTTTGTGTATATGTGCTCTACTGATTACTTTTCAACCTTTCAACCATCCCTCACAACAGTTATGACACTGAGACACATACATGTACATACATACATGCATAAGTAATGTGGTCATGAGGTAATCAGAGCTCTGAAGAGGTTATGGGTTATGAGCGGTAGTGGCCAGGATGTAGAAAGTTTCTATCTCTTTGTTCTCATGTCCGAAAGAAAAACACTGTAGCACTAAATAAGGAGTACAGGGTTAGTATCTTTGTTTCCTGCCATACTGTACTGAGCTGTCACAGTAACTGAAACAGTTTGTGCTTTAAATGCTTTGATTTGCAGGAAGCAGTCTAACATGTGGCTTCGAGGTGATGTGCATCGATCACTAAGGAATAGGAACACAAATACATATCCAAAACATTTGTATGGCATTTACAGCATCAAGAACAAGAAAACTCTCAGTTTAGAATCAAACACACAGAATGGCAAGATAGTGAAAAAGGATTCGGCAGTGCCTGACAGTGTATCCAGGATACTTCATAAAGTGGACACAATGAAACTAGATGACCAGGAAGATGAAAATAGGAATGAAAGAAGCTCCAGAAGAAAATTGGAGTTAATAGAGGTGAGGACCATGTAGAATGTAATTTAATAAATTGTCAGTTTGTACTTTTAATCGTGGTATTTGTGGAATGTTTCTCTAGTAAGTGCTTTCCTCTCTTTCTTCTGTAACTGCACATTTGTATATTATGACCTTCCTGATCTGTCACCTGTGTCAATTTTATGAAACTCTCAGACTTCATTCTCATTATTTTTACACACATATTTCAGTGTTTTGAAGTTGTACGAAGGTGAGTCAAATGAAAACCATAAAAGTGTGTTAAAAATTCGAAACACCACTCGATTGTCCTGTAAGTTGGCAACTGTGACACTCATGGTTTGAAGAGTGGCCGACAGGTGGCAGTATGATGGAGGAACACAACATGATGGCACAGCAATGGTGTGAAGAAGGTGGCCCCACTTGCAACATGCACCAAAGAGGAACAGTGTTCAGTCATTCGTTTTTTACGAAGTGAAGGTGTGAAACCCATCGACATTCATGGACGAATGCAAGTTCAGTACGGTGATGCATGTCTGTCACTACAGCAAGTGTACGAATGGAGTAGGAAGTTCCTAAATGGCTTTAGTTCTGTAACAGACTCTCCGTGACCAGGTCAGGCACACCAAGTAGTGACACCAGAGGCCATTGCAGCAGTTGAAGCCACTGTGGAGGAAAATCACCAAGTAACAGTGCATGAAATAGCTGCACATCTGGATATGAGTCATGGATGAGCACACCATATTGTCCATGATGTTCTGCAGTTCCATAAAGTGTCTGCAAGGTGGGTGCCACACCAGCTGACTGCAGAATTGGAAGAATGACGTGTTGATGCCAGCCAGGAACTTTTGAAACGCTTTGAAGCAGAAGGCGATAGCTTTCTAGGAAGAATTGTTACTGGAGATGAAACCTGGGTCCCCTACCACCAGCCAGAAACCAAGAGAGCGAGCAGGGAATGGTGCCATACCTCCTCACCGAAACCGAAAAAATTCCGCACACAACCATCTGTGGGAAAGGTTATGCTGACTCTCTTTTGGGATGAACGAGGGGTAATTTTGGAGCACTACATGCCCAGGGGGAACACTGTGACCAGTGCAACGTATGCAGATCTCCTCAAGAATCACCTGCTTCTTGCAATCAAGTCCAAACAACATGGGCTTCTGAGTACAGGTATTTTGTTGCAACATGACAATGCTCGGCCCCAAACTGCCCGTTCAACAGTTGAAACAATCCAAGATCTGTCCTTCAAGTGTCTTCCCAACCTGCCGTACTTGCCAGACCTAGCCCCAAGTGATTTTCACGTCTTTGGATCACTCAAAGAGGCGATGGGAGGCAAGTCTTTCAGGCCCTACAAAGAGGTGCAGCAGGCAGTGCACGAGTGGCTGCACTCTCAGCCAAAAGACTTTTTTTCTAGAGGTATCCATGCACTTCCGAAGTGCTGGAACACTTGTATGGAACGCAATGGAGACTACTTAGAAAAATGATGTCATTGTGTACCTCATGTGTTCAATAAATTACGAGATAACAAATATTTAAGGTTTTCATTTCACTCACCCTCGTAAGTTCTCAAGATCTAGTAACTGCCCTCATTCATGATAATGCAGAGCAACCGCTTATTGTGCATGGACCATTTCAAAACCTCAAAACCTACACAAGTCACAAAACATTTGTTAACAGGAAGCAACTTGTAAATTTGTTACAACACTCTGTAGGTTTTATTTCTTATTTTGATTTTGCCGTATGTGACTGAAAACTTGCCATTTTTCTTTTTGCATTTATCAAGTTATGTCATTTCACTTTCACTGAATGTAATTGCCTCATTCACTTTGAGAATCCCCATATATATATATATGCATGTATGTAAAAATGCAAGTGTAAAGTGTTAATTTGAATTTGCAGTTTGTCATAAATTACCTTATGGCCCTCCAGTTGGGTAATGTGCTGTGGGAGATAATAGATTTGAACATTGAACTGAATAAGCACCTGTGTGGAGAACATTGACACAGAAATTGTTATCTGTGGATTATGTAAATCTAACCTAATGAGGGAAATTTTAGGAGCAGTAGTATGTGTTCCACTGTCAAATGATGTACAAGGAAAGAGGCCAGATGGCCCCATTTCATATCTGCGTAATGAGCCCTCAGGGTCACAAAACCCAAGAGGGGGACTAGCTGTAAGTGTAGAACCAAAGGCTGCACTATAAATTCGCCATTAGCCCTTTGGGCAGTCGAGCCCCAAAATACAAGACTCCTGTGGGAAGATAACAGCGTGCTGGTCGCACTAGCAAGTATACAGATGTAATACCATAACATATGACCATGTATTAAAGCAAAAGATCATAACATGCAAGCATTACAAAAGAATTAACAAAATAATGCTTATCTTGAAAGCACTACAGAAAGAAAATTACAGCCAGTCTAATTTTGCATAACTTTAACCACTCCACAGCGTGTAGCCAGACTGTTACAACAATTGTGCCACAATCCTACCTTGTGGCCGGCTCATGCAGTACAACCAAAAGTTTACGTAACATATAGTATAGCAACCAGTGCACTCAGATTGCTTTCCACAACCAAAAAAACAGTGTTTGAGCTTACCACCAGCTCCTACAACAGAACTCAATCTTGTATACTTATACATACAACAGATTCGTGCACTTTGCTAGTTACAACAAACGTAAACACGATTCAGGCTTACAGCCAGCCCCGCAGGTCTTTCACTTTTACGTAACAGTCTTACATACAATACAGACCGACACTACATAACCAAACAGACTAATACTGTACTTGCAGAAAAGAATAACAGAAAACTAAAGCTCTCCCATAAATACAATGAATATCAGGGGGGGTACTGACCCCAAAAATACTCCCTGCGCGGCAGACGCTGAGTATGTCGCAAAATATCCAAACTAAATTTCAAATACAAACCACCAAACCAAAATTTGGCCTGACGACATACCTCAACACCTGTCCCAGTCTGTGGAAGAAATCCGGGCAGCAGAACCCCCGAGTCCAGTTGGCCGACCAACCCTCGATATGAAGAGGACGAAAACCAAAACACGAGTCCCCGAGCCCAATACTAAACCTGACCAAGAAAACTAATAGCCACACACCCATCCCTTTCACTATCGCAGTAGCGTATCATAGCCTGGCAACCTTGAGCAGAAAGGGGTCATGGGGAAACTTGGAGAAGCTTCGAGGAGCACAGTTCCTTCTGGGTGGCAGCAATTCTGAGCCAGAAATGTAGTGAATGGCTCAGTAGCTCAGAACGTTTTCTTTTGTATTTTATCATTCCTGAAACCCCCTTATACATGTAACTCTTTACCAGCCCATATGATTTAGAATGCTTTGAAAATGAATACTGAATTTACTTAGTGCTTGAAAATGCTGGAAATCGTACATATTCTGAACAACATTACAGTTTCATTGGACCAAACAGAACATCCAAAGCAGAGGTGGACCATCAAACCAATTTTGTGTTAGCTTATAATTTCTACAAACAATTCCACAAGATTTTTCTCACATCTTCTTAACTGTTATACTTGCAGGATGCCGCCAACCAAAATGGTGAAGAGTCCAAAAGAAATAATGCTGTAATGACACAGGGTGACAAGTTGAACCAGATCAAGGCACTGAGGAGACATCCAAGATCAGTAACAACTGGTGCCCTACAGTAAGTGACTTTCATATTGTCAGTTTCCAGATGTGTTGAACTTTGGAATGATTCAGCAGAATTTTATGGGTGCAGTTCTCATAACAACAGACTTGTGTATTTTTATTATATTTTATTGTATTTTTTTTATTATTATTATTATTCCCCCCCACAACCCAGTTCAGGCCTAGGCTACCTCATTGTTGAGGTTTCTAGTTCACATACATTCTCACATGTGTGCACACACACACACACGGTGGGACTCCTCTGAATGAGTTATCAGCCCATCGCACAGGCTGCTACATGTGCAACATACAACTAGCACATGAGATGAACATGTGCTCTGTGGGATTCAAACCCACAATCCCATCAGTCAAGCAGCCACAAACTAACACCTTAGTCTACACAGCCACCAGTATCATTATATTTGTATTAAATTTATTTATTCATAGTCCAGTTTCTTCTTCCTGTCTCAGGCAAATATTCACTCTGACAGCATTTTTCTTATTTCATTTTAATTGAAATGTTGTTGTGTTTCAGCTTGGAAGATGGCAGACCACATACACGAGCCAAGTCGCAGCCATTCCACAGTGGACAGCAGCAGCAGGTACCACAAACAATCCTGTCCCCTCTAAAGGCAGCCAAAGTGAGCAGTACCATTGTTGCTGCCCACAGTAAGGACAAAGAAGCTGCATCTGCAAAGAGAACATCACGCACCACCAGTGCCATGACAAAAAGGTATGTTGCTTAGTCACATGTTTCTGTTTTGGTAAACTATGAAATTTCTGACATCATCGGCCTTTGCATACGTTTCCTACTCCATATGAAGGCACATGTTTGTTCTTTTTCTTTATAAATAAATAAATGAGAATTACTTGTTTTAAATTCTAGTTACTATTCAGTGTAGGATATTCTGGGTTGTGACACTGTGTAGTCTTGTACGTCTTTAACAGTATCTCTTGGGAACTCTCTGCTTCCATCTTAAGGGTGTGGGTGTGATTAGGTTACAGGGGCTGATAACATAACCGCACCCTCACCATACTCACTTTTACTCTGAAGATGCAGTTATCATGTTCCTATGAAAATTAGTTAATGGTGTCACATCCCAGAATAATGCCATCTGAGCAGTCACTGCCATGAAAGTCTAGTAACTGATGCAGTTGCTGTTGTCACAAATTTTGAATCATTCCCATCTCATCCATGGTGACTGGTTTTTTGACATGATGCATTGTTTCCATTACTGGATATCAGTTCAGTCACGCATTGAAGCTGTCTTAGGCTACCAGCTGCATCAGGTAAACAGGCCAATAAACCATTTGCTACGACTGGTAGTCTGAGAGTTCTGTTGATTCAGTCACCATCAGAGCTTAAAATGAAATATCAGTTCAGAGTTTTTTGATTCTTTACACCTTTATACCATTTTTCATTAATACCTTCATTCCAAGTAAACTGTCTCTGTTTATTTTCTCTCTACTTAATGTTAATTTTGCTTGTTTAGGTAACTGTACTGTTCCATTATTTTGCATGTCTGAACCACTTCAGTCTTTATACTTTGCTAATTATATAATGTACCTAATTCTGTACGTTGCAATCAAGATTGTCTTTGTGATTACAGCAGCACTTGCTGAAAATAGGTACATGTTTGCTTAACTTAACTCTTCCACAAGGACAGGTAAAATCTGGATACTTCGTTGTGCCTTTAGAGACTCAATTTTTGGAATTTAAAAGAAAGTTTGTTTTATACATTCTGTATGCTGATACATATGATGTAATCTAGCAGTTTTTTTTTAAAACAAACTCCTGTTCGGTGCATCATATGTAGATTTGGTGTGTCTCCAATTTGAAAACTTAAATGACCAAATGTGAGCAGGTTGTATGTGTGCTATATGCAGCATTTTCATTATTTCATGTATCTTTCATTATGTTTTGAAAATGGACACAAATCTGCAAGACATAGAACAGAACAACACATATGATGAAATGGCTGAGAGTGTAAACATGTTCACATGTAATGCTGTGAGCAAATGAATGGAGAGAAGTGAACATGGTATAAACAACTACCATATTTACCCGAATGCAAGACAACTCTAATCTAAGATGACCCCCCCAAATAAAATACATCTGCCAAGGGAAATTGTGTTTATCCAACTCTAAGATGAATCCCCAAAAGTAATACATTGGCTAAGAAAAATATTTTACTATTAATTGCATGCACCTAATACACAAAGCGTGTCATATTTTATCTACCTTTAACAGTCAGGATCATTGTCGCAGTCAGTGTCATTATCTTCCTCCCACTAACTTCTAACATTCCTATCCTCTTTACTGCCATTCCATGCTATATCAGTCATATCCATTGCATTAGATATGCAGAACTGCTTAAAACCCTTCACGCTCACTTCTGGTGAGATGGGCTGTCATGCCATTAAAATCCACATTGACTAAATAATACATTTATATTTCTTGGTTTATAAGCTTACTTGAACCCATTAAGATTCACAATTTTCTCCACAGATGGTGTTAGTGCTGTTCAGTATTTTAAATACGTGTGTTCTCGTTTTTTTTTTTTTTTTT
>Ga0209629_10002342_pt1 | contig 12817 bp, 8 predicted proteins | sample TergutCu122P5_FD_187286 | JGI IMG/M metagenome (GOLD analysis project Ga0209629, IMG submission 187286) | Cubitermes ugandensis P5 segment gut microbial communities from Kakamega Forest, Kenya - Cu122 P5 (SPAdes) (version 2) | ecosystem: Host-associated > Arthropoda: Insects > Digestive system >... | reverse complement strand
TCAGCCGGATGATGGTAAGACTTCTCTGGATTTAATATGCTCGTAGCTTCTTTGTAAATGCAGGCCCTAATTTTGACCTACCACTTTCATTCCCAAGTCTAAGAACTTTGCCATGCTGTCGATATATGAAGGGTGCCTTCAGACTGCATTACGATTCTGATCCGTTCTGGTGACGATATAGTGGTTTTAAACCTAGGCTTTCTCTGTATTAAGTTTATGATCACAATCTTCACTGATGCCTAAACGAACTGCCAATAAAAAATAGGAAATGAAGTAATTTCATAAATCAGGAGAGAATAAGGGAAGATAGGCCTTACCATTTTGCAACAGCTCCGTTAACTTCAACTCTAAGAACGATATGCCTACACATCAAACGTCGCAATTTCTTAACATCTTAACAAGAAACCAGACAAGTTCGACGAACCAGGCGTTTAAGAAGTAGGATTCACTTACACATCGCAACTTGTCTTCCTTTAGAAATAACCTTAACCATCGACCCGTCGATGATGTACGAACGACAAAGAACATGTACAAAAACGTACAAGAAGAGGTCCATGTTCCACACAGTAATTTTGACGCAGCAGTCATGTTACAAACACAGAGCTGCTTTAAACCGGATTATAGTCACAACGTTAGCTTGTCAGAAGTGATGGTCGTTAAGTTATGCAGTGAACAACACCGTTTATTTTGTTTCACGGAGATGCAAGTGATTTCCGTTACTGCTCGTTACCCCGTAACGTTAAGTCGAGTCAAGTTACGAAGTTCGAGTAAGACTATAGCACGAACATTTAATAAACCGACGTAAGATAATGGTCCGTCGGGGATTCACAGCGCACGAAGATGTGACGGCGGCCTCCAGCGACAAAGCGTCCATACAAAGATATTCGGTCTATTAGCCGTAACATACTTTCTGAAATCATTAGGATATTCCGGAACCGACGGCACCATCATGTGTGGCTGACTGTATGATTTCTAAGATGAATCAAATCGAATATGCCAGTCTTCTGGGGTGTTGTAAAGAGTCGATGGATGAACAGTTCTTGACGTTTCGGGAGATAAGTGCCCTCATCTTCAGTGTCAAGAAGTCCACTCTCCTTGGACTGCGTGACGCCGAATCCTTCGAAACTGTTATCCATCAACACAGCGTAATATTCCAGAAGAATTCAATCTTCAGCAACACTGCCGTGATAACCTCAAACTTCACAAGAATAAAATTTATAATCAGTCCATTAACAACAATACTATAGGCCACTATGTACTCTGCAATTCGCATATAGACTACTATGAAACCATAATGGTAAAGTTTACCCTAGAACAGGCCATGAAGGTCCAGAGGGGGAGCAGAAGTATAGCTCTAATCTTTCTTTAAACTCAGCGGTAGATGGGGTGGGTGGTCAACCCCACGCCCAGCCGCTTTTACCTCCGGGAAGGAGACCAGGTACCCACTGCACAGGAAGTTTGGTGGGCCACAGCGTCGGTCTCGACGGAAATTCTTGCCCCCACCGGGATTCGATCCCCGGATCGTCCAGCCTGTAGCCAGTCGCTATACCGATTACGTTATCCCGGCCCACAGTTTAGAACCGGAAGTTTTCAAAAACTGCATCCCATTTCACCAACTCCATAAACCAGAATTCTTAAGAACCTAAAATTCGCTCAGGTTAAAAATATGAAAGTTAGAGCTGTCCCTGTGCACCCCAAGAAGGTACACAGGAGAACAGAGGTACAGCTTCACGCACTCTTAACCTGAGCATTATATGGAGGTGAGTAGTCAGCTTACAACCCCTGCCGTTTTACACACAACACCCATTCAATTTGGGGCTGGACAAGTCCGAAAGCCGGTCTGCACGTTCTGGAGAAAAGAAAAATCTCTTACCCCTGCCGGGGATTGAACTATCAATTAGGAAATGTGCATTTAACGGGACACATTCTACCATGCTCTCAAGAGCCAGCCACTAGTCCCCACCTCGAACCTCAAGAATTTAATGCACCCTCTCATACCCTGCTATTTCAGTAAGTTTCATTGCAATATTATCCTTCCATCTAGAACTAGGACCTCTCACTTCACCTCTTCCATTCATGTTTACCAACTAAAATCCTGTACCATTCAAGAAGAAATTAAGAGCAGACTGAAGTCAGGGAATGCTGGCTATCATTCCGTGCAGAATGTTTTCTCTTCCAGTTTCCTACCCAAAAATTTAAAGATTAAGATATACAGAACTATAATTTTGCCTTTTGTTTTGTATAGATGTGAAACTTGGTCGCTGACATTGAGGGAGGAACGTAGGTTAAGGATGTTTGAAAACAGGGTGTTGAGGAGAATATTTGGGCCTAAGAGGGATGAGGTAACAATGGAGTGGAGAAAACTACGTAATGAGGAGCTTAATGATCTGTACTCCTCACCCAATATTGTTCGGGTGATAAAATCGAGAAGAATGAGATTGACGGGGCATGTAGCACATATGGGGGAGAGGAAAGGTGTATACAGGGCTTAGGTGGGGAAACATGAGGAAAAGAGGCCACTTGGGAGACCCAGACGTAGATGGGAGGATAATATTAGGATGGATCTTCAGGAAGTGGGATGTGGGGGTATGGAATGGATCGAGCTGGTTCAGGATAGGGACAGGTGACGGGCACTTGTGAATTCGGTAATAAACCTTCAGGTTCCATAAAATGCGGGGAATTTCTTAACTAGCTGAAAACCGGTTAGCTTTTCAAGAGGGACTCTGCTTCATGCAGTGAGTGAGTGAGTGGGGGTTTATTACAAAATCCATTCTGGTTCCTATCCTGAACAGCGGAAGGAAATGGAAATAATGTACCTTACGTTAAGATCCGCAATTCCTGATCTCGGCAAAGAACCGTACCTACTGCCCATACCTCGGTTCGCTACCAAAACCTGTTGTTATATGAACATGTAATGAACAGCACAATCCAAACCATGATCCTGAGTACAATTACCATAGCCAAAACAAGTCGAGTTATAAGCCGGTGTCAATGGTCGCAAAACATCCATAATTTCTACAGTTACAGTCCCATGCTTGTAACAAGTATCAATAAAAACGGCAAGAAAAATATGCGCTCCCTGATAAATATTGTTCTGGTCACACTATGGAATAAAAAGTCACTTGATAGGTGTTCAAGTGTTTTTCCAATAATGCAGATGTGCCACGTACTAACCCTCCGGAAACAGAAGCCGAAATGTTAAAGCCAGTAATGCCAAGACATGCGGTTTGACATGACCCTAAAGCAGTTTATTCATTTCACGTTCCCTAACAATCGTCTAAACATCGCACTTCCGAGTTCTGTTCTCCGTCGTGCAAAGTAACGACTGTCCGAGAGACTTCATCAAGGAAAATATGTTTGGATGTATCTCTTGCTTACACAGGGCATGCGCAATACTCCCCAACTGTTCAAAACTTCTTTTTTTGATTAGCTTGACAATCTAGTTGAGCTAAATAAATTACAAAGTTCCTCTTCGCGCCACAACGCTCCCTACACATTTGTTTCACATTCCCCAGATCCCTACGTACGCCTCAGTTCCTTACCGTCAGATATTTTGAAGTTACGCTTCTGCTTCGGAAGGAGACCACACAAAGCGTGAAAATACGTTCCATCACGCTAGCAGTACATTTTATTCGTCACAGCCAAGCATACGAATGTATTCGTTACACTACAGAACGCGCTGCGACGACTGGACCATTCACTTTCAGACCAAGAACGTCTACATGGATGCAAAGAAAGTTACACAATTAAATGCAAGCTTACAGACAGGAAGTGTCGTAATCACTCTCACATGTACCTATGTTCATCCCATCTGCCATCACAATACACCATACGGTTGTGTGGGATACACAATTAGGTTCAGAAGCCGTCTAACTTGCGTCACACTGATCATATCATGTGACTAGTCATGCAGGCCTGTCACGTTGTACACGGTTCACGTGACCAACCATGCAGACCTGTGCCATACTTTACACGATTCGTTTCACTGGCCATGCAGACCTGTGCCATACTTTACACGATTCATGTGACCGGCCATGCAGACCTGTAACATACTTTACACGATTAATGTGATCGGCCATGCAGACCTGTGCCATATTTTACACGATTCGTTTGACTGGCCATGCAGACCTGTCCCATACTTTACACGATTTATGTAACCGGCCATGCAGACCTGTGTCATACTTTACACGATTCGTTTGACTGGCCATGCAGACCTGCGCCATACTTTACACGATTCATGTGACCGGCCATGCAGACCTGTGCCATACTTTACACGATTCATGTGACCGGCCACGCAGACCTGTGCCATACTTTACACGATTTATGTGACTGGCCATGCAGACCTGTGCCACACTTTACACGATTCATGTGACTGACCATGCAGACCTGTGCCATACTTTACACGATTCATGTGACTGCCCATACAGACCTGTGCCATACTTTACACGATTTATGTGACCGGCCACGCAGACCTGTGCCATACTTTACACGATTTATGTGACTGGCCATACAGACCTGTGCCATACTTTACACGATTTATGTGACTGGAAATGTAGACCTGTGCCATACTTTACACGATTCATGTGACTGGCCATGCAGACCTGTGCCATACTTTACACGATTCATGTGACTGGCCATGCAGACCTGTGCCATATTGTTCACGATTCGTTTGACTGGCCATGCAGACCTGTGCCATATTGTTCACGATTCGTGTGACTGGCCGTGCAGACCCGTACTATACTTTACACCATTCACGTGACCGGCCATGCAGACCTGTGCCATACTTTACACGATTCATGTGACTGGCCATGCAGACCTGTGCCATATTGTTCACGATTCGTTTGACTGGTCATGCAGACCTGTGCCATATTGTTCACGATTCGTGTGACTGGCCATGCAGACCTGTACTATACTTTACACGATTCACGTGACCGGCCATGCAGACCTGTGCCATACTTTACACGATTTATGTGACTGGCCAAGCAGATTTGCGCCATTCTTTATATGATGCGTTTGACTGGCCATGCAGACCTGTGCCATACTTTACAAAATTCATGTGATGCCCATAGAGGCCTGTGCCATAATTTACACGATTCATGTGACTGGCCATGCACACTTGTGCCATACTTCTTACGATTCGTTTGATGGTCATGCAGACCTGTGCCTTAGTGTTCACCATTCGTGTGACTGGCCATGCAGACCTGTACCATACTTTACACGATTCAAGTGACTGGCCATGCAGACTTGTGCCATACTTTACACGAATCATGTGACTGCCCATACAGACCTGTGCCATACTTTTTACGATTCGTTTGACTGGCCATGCAGACCTGTACCATACTTTACACGATTCAAGTGACTGGCCATAGAGACTTGTGCCATAGTTTATACGATGCATTTGACTGGCCATGCAGACCTGTGCCATACTTTACACGAATCATGTGACTGCCCATAGAGACCTGTGCCATACTTTACACGATTCATGTGACTGGCCATATAGACCTGTGCCATACTGTCCACGATTCATGTGACTGCCCATACAGACCTGTGCCATACTGCTCACGATTCATGTGACTGGCCATGCAGACCTGTGCCATACTGTTTACGATTCGTGTGACCGGCCATGCAGACCTGTGCCATACTTTACACGATTCATGTGACTGCCCATACAGACCTGTGCCATACTGCTCACGATTCATGTGACTGGCCATGCAGACCTGTGACATAGTCTTGACGATTCGTGTGACTGGCCATGCAGACCTGTGCCGTACTGTTCACGATTCGTGTGACCGGCCACGCAGACCTGTGCCATACTTTACACGATTCATGTGACTGCCCCAACAGACCTGTGCCATACTGCTCACGATTCATGTGACTGGCCATGCAGACCTGTGACATACTCTTGACGATTCGTGTGACTGGCCATGCAGACCTGTGCCATACTGTTCACGATTCGTGTGACCGGCCACGCAGACCTGTGCCATACTTTACACGATTCATGTGACTGCCCAAACAGACCTGTGCCATACTTTACACGATTCACGTGACTGGACATGCAGACCTGTTCCATACTGTTCACGATTCGTGTGACTGACCATGCAGACCTGTGGCATAGTTTACACGATTCATGTGACTGGCCATGCAGACCTGTGCCATACTGTTCAGCACCATGAATTTCGAGGTAAGAATAAAAATAAAAGCAAGCACACCACAAAGAAACGTGGGGCAGTGGACATATAGTTCCACTCGTTGACCTCGGCACTAGATTAAATGGGTTGTCGAATTCTTGCTCCGGCCGCCCTCCCCGGAGAAAGAGTGTCCAATGAATACGAGACTCGGTGGGCCCCTTGGCCGGTCTGGATGTTTTGGAGAAGAAAATGATTTTTTGTCATAGCCAGGAATCCAACTACGACTCCTCCATTGTCCATCCACAGCTTAACCACTATATCGACCACGCTAATCCGCTTCCCCATTTCAGAGACAAAAACATGATTTCATTATCTCCTTTCCTTGGCTCCTTCTGACAAAAAATAATCTGTCTACTGTTGCAAAGCCACTCAGAACGGTTGATAATAGTTCACTAACGACAAATCGTCCTCGAAACAAAACGGATCAAAGATAAAACGGTATTTACAGGGCCTGTCTTATACGCGCTATCTGCACAAAAAGCTTTGCTCACGGCAAGAACCGCAGAGAAGGATGGGGCCAAATCCTCATGACGGAGACCTCAATAGGAAGACGGGTCGATTGGAGTCCGTCATGTGAATATAGAGATGTACGAGCGCGATCCACACAAAGAATGACGCTGCTCACAGTCACTCGCTGATATGAAATTATGGCAGTTTGAAACCGGACTGAACTCTTCAAACTTCCAAGCGCAACACTAAAGACCATGTAGTTTGAAATTATGCAGGAAATACCAATCCATGCCCAAACAAAATCGCCCGACATACCCCACAAAACAGATAATAAATTCTAAAGAGGGTCATTTCTTCTACAACAATGAAAAAACACTTAATTCCGTTTACTGCAGGAGTTGTCAAATTATCTGGTAAATTAATAACACATTATAGGAACCCATTTATGGGACAATCAGAGCCATGCTTATTAATATATTTCAGCTCAAGAAACCCTAAAAAAAGCTATAGAACTTACTGAGGAACCACCACTTGTGCATAATAAGTCAAATATAAAATTATATACTTGCATTTGTTTACATTTTATGTATATAACATATAAAAAATCAACAGCTAACCTCAAACTGATTGATAACCTGATTGATTCGCCAGACACATCGACTCTGTCAATGGCGAGATGTGCTAACTGAATTAACTAGAGCATCTGGAAGCTTGTGGATAGACACAGCGAATTACAGTGTGCTATCAGTGACGGAATGATTAGTGTCGAATGTCGCCACACGAATTTTAATTCGTACATATAAATTTAGGACCGACAATAAAACTCGTCCGGCATTACGCATTTTCGTCCCTCGGAAACCCCGACATCCCTCTTGTGATGTTAATTTACCAGAAAATTTGACTGACACTGGTAGGCAAATTAATAATAATTTCACGAAATGTGTAGTACGTAATGTCTCCTCACATTACGTACGGTCGACATAAATCATCCAGGACTTCATACTCAAAAATACTTCCTACCGCTCAACGATCGACCTTGTACAATACATCTACACTTTTTGTGGAATGCAGAATACAACAAAATTACAAATGACCGTGACCTAACATGCAGACGACTGTTATAGAATTCTTCTTTACACTGAAAATTGTATACACCAGTAAATTTAATTCAGTACCGCCCTCTCTGTGCCGAATTTCATGAAACTCATAAATGCTTAACAAAGGAGCGCGCAGTTTTCAAAATAAAAACCTAGGAGCCACCTCAAAATTCTACGCGCCAGGAGGGTGACGTGAAGCAAGCTGCATGCTGAGGACTCACACATATTATATATCACCATGAAAATTAATCGCCATGGCGACCTGGCGCCCGGATTTGTGCATCCCTCCCTTAGCAGTACCATATCCAGAATATTTGCACCGAATTTCACCCAAATCGGACAAAAAATCAGAAAAGTAAGGGCAGAAAGTCATTTACGCCCGTCAGAAAAGGTAAGCTTCCACTGCGCCGATTCTCACAAAACTCATAATCGCTCAATACTTTTCTGTTGAGATCCCCTGTAACCGATTTCATCCAAACTGGACGAAAATTTTAGCAAATAAGTGAATAAATTAATCCGCTCTCTTAAATAATATGGCTTTCACCACACCGATGTTCAAAGAAGTGGCACCTGCTCAAAGGGAATGCGTTAGGACCTTCTATACCGAATTTCACCAAAATCAGTCAAGAAATATGGAAAGTGGGGTACAAATTCACTGACACCATGTAATAAAGAGTGCCGTCACCGAGCAAGTTTTCATGGAATTCATGCCTGTCAACAATTGTACCTTAAATAATTCCTATACGGATAATCCAGATTTAGCTCTGCGGAGAACATTGTTTTAGAAATCGAAACTTTTCATTGTACATAAAAGGTAACATTTTCGTCAAGAAATACTGAAACCTTTTGCACTTACGACTCATGCAGCAGTACTGCAGTACCGTGACGGGACACACAGAAGCCTTAAGAACTCCTCAATCGTATTTCGGGACGTCCTGGATTCAGATCTGGGCCCACAGGCTGGTTGGGGATCGCGACTGAAGTACACAGTGGGTTACCCCAGTCCCTCCAATGCCTTTAACGAGGTCACAATCACTTCCAAATTATTTCCAATTCATTGTTCAACGATCAGTCTATCAATTGAAGTTTTGTACGTAACGTCGTAAATAATACCTCAGCACACGATGGCGTCATAAAACCACGAATAAGTAGAACAAAAAGGGTATATTAAATTAGGAAAACGCGTCAGATATTCCGTTAATATGCGGGGGAAAAATGGCCTATCTGAACCTGTCAAGCTGTAAGAACAAAGATGACTTGCAGGCTTACGGGAGACGAGATGGGGCACTATACCCCGGGGACGGTGATGTAGCACCAATTTGTGATGTATCGACTGTCAGTTGGTATTTAATTCATACACGTTCTAATGCTTACTGTACAGTCCCTACCCGATTTTTGTCAGAATTCACCAATTCTCAGCTGATATGTCGAAACACAAATATACCACAGCCTTCTAGCACCGACAATACCGTACCTATAATTATGGAGTGCAATGATTATTCTCCCACGGACAAATTGTATGCTTGCAAAAAACTAGGCCGCTGGTTCGCAAAAGCTGGTCCGTGGGCCTGACCAACTCGAGAAGTTTCAAAACCGGCCTGTGGCAACCCGTTAGGATTGTTACAAAACCCATTCGGATTATGCGCTCTCTGTGTATACTTACAGATACAATTTAATTAGACGTAAGGTTAAAATAATGTTAGGTAAAAGAACACTTTGGACTCCAGTGTGTGCAAACATGTTTTAACTCTATTAAATGTACCCTTAATTTTCTCTATGTACAAACGTAAGGCACGAATTGAACAACTGCAGTTTCACATCAATCATGATGTGAAGAAACCTACGATATGGCCCACCAACCAAAATAACTGTCCACCCCTGAGCTAGCCTCTTCAGTGTATTCGAACGACGAGACTTCTCTTCAGCCCTGCCTCGGCACATCTGAACAACGCAAGCTTTCAAGCCCACAGACAATTACAGTTACGAGTGACAACAAAAATATAGGTTGGACTGCAACGCAGGCTTACTTATATACTTATGTCACTTACGCACTAAACACGGGAAAAACGTCACACAGCAATACAGCCACTGAGTGCTCACAACCTGAAATACCCTGCATCAAGACACTCTAATGGACAGCGAGGTGAATCAAATTCCACTGTTCATCCTACAAACAAATTCGGCAGTAGTACATCACATTGAAGCACTGGCTTCTGCTCAGCTCCTACCCACTCATTCATAAGTATCGTTTTTAACGCTAAACAATGTATGCCGCTGACAAACTGGCGTTAAAGAATGTAATAAACAAGGAAGTCGTGGTACAGCAGCTGACAGCTACTCTCAAAATATATGCCGCTTGCACGAAACTCAGTGACTTGCGTCGTGTTCGCAACGGCCCGGTACTCTAGCCATTTCACTCCACGTCTTCAAGTCCCATGTGTGTTAAGATGCAACTTAGCATTAGCCTCATGTATATGTGTCTCAGCCACGTTATTAATTAACATAAACAGAAAGCTATTTCATATAAAGTTTTTAGGTACATTTATATCAAATCTTCGCCAGAATTGGTCATGGTTCACGAGCTGTCGCCATCAAATCGGCAGATAAAAACAGCTTTAAAGCAGCTGCCACATTGTAATCCCCAACTTTACACACCACAAAAAAAAAAAAAAACTCAGCGGCAGTTCGATGCTCGTCAATAATCAATAACCACATACAATCTCAGGATGAAACCCTAGTAGGCTGGTATTGGGTCTCACGTCACAATGTCGCACGGTCGCCATGTTGATGTTAATGATGATAAAAATTTCGTCAACCCATGCATGAGAAAGTCAACACTAAATGCCACACACACACATCGTAACATAGGCCTGTCTTTCCTTATCAAACAACTGCCGTGGAATAGGCAAAATCTTCATGACATCCATCTGCCGTTTCATTCACGACATATCCACCCCCACAAAAAACCGCTCTGTTCCAGTGACGTTCTTCTCGAAAGACACGAACCTCGTTTTTTCGTGGACATTCCCTGTCATTGCTCGTAACTTCTGGAGTGGATAATGGGGGTCGTAAGCGATGCTGAATTGCCAGTTGGTGCCCCTTAAATGCACAACATACTGAATGATCTCCGCTCGTTAAGACACAGTCTTGTTTGGAAAAGGCATTAAAAAACGCTGTTACCAGCATCAACATTTCGCATCTGTTAAAGTAACGGCTCAGGACATGTCGTGCATTTTGCATAGTACCATTACACTTTAACAGACTCTGGCTAGTCTTCATAATTCGTGATGCGTCACAAACCTCACAGGTACAGTTAGATTTGTTGTGCTGGCTCACACAGTGACAACATCCCGTCTCTCGAAAATGTGAACACTCAGATATACAAAATGATAATACTTAGTCCTGGTCTATGTGGGTGTGAAGCTTGTCTCTTAGAATAGGGAAAGAATATGCATTCAACATACCAGAGCAGACTGTTGAAAAAATGTGCGGAACAAGGGAAGGAAAGTCATAAAAGGATGGAGAAAACTGCATTACGAGGCGCTCTGTAAACTGTATATTGCACCAGGTACTGGTACAGTGTCTGAATGAATGAGAATAAGGTGTAGGGGTCATGTATCAGAATGCATACCAACTTTCGTCGGAAAACGCGAAGGAAGATACAACTTGAACGACCAAGTCGTCGTTGGGTGGATATATTTACCTCTTTGCGAAACGTTCATTAGCCCAGGGGTACACACATTTTCCAAAAATCTAGTAGCTACTTCAAAATTCCAGGCGCCAGGACTGTGACATGAAACAATTTCCGTATTAGATTCCACCGTACAAAATTTAGTTGCCACGGCGACCTGGCGACTGGTATTTGTGCATCCCTGTATTACCCTGTAAAATTATAAACAATTACGACCATATGACGCACGTTTTATTAACTCACGCGGTCACAGCAGTTTAAATCATCATTACTACCCCATTATTCACTTTGCAGTTAATATTTGACATCTGACACCTGATACTGCCCGATGGAAATGCCATGTCACCAAATTACTACACACATTACGTAGACGTTCCGAGTAAAACCAACAGCCTACTTTTCTACTGCAAAAATTTCAAGTCCGACACACCTGCTAGTATTATTGCTGATGTTTTATTTTATTTGTTTGTGAATAACGTATCACGTCATCACAGGTTCTGTACGGGCTACAGTAAATTTGTCAGATATAACCGAGTATGCATGTCGCCCTATTCATAAAAATATGTCTGCGTCTTCGGCTCCGTAACGAATTTCACACTTACAGTTCACGAGGTCGATTAGTTACTCCCATCAGATCGAAAGCTTCGAAAACTAGGGATTTTTTTTTTCGCACGGCAGCCACGTTTGTATTTCATATTCCGCAAAAATATTATTTTACCAGTGATTAAACCTTGTACTTAAGCACAAGTTAACTCCATACAAGAAGCCCAGCTCCAGTACTTTACTGTTTTTGCTATCAGTCAGAAAGATAAAGGTACGCAATCCCTGTATAGGCCCAGAGGGTTCCAGGTGGTAAAGGCTCGCAAACTTCAAACAATTGGCACATGAAGGTGGTAACGTTGTCAGCCCTACGCACCAGCCACCTTTACCCCCAGGAAATATTCCTGGAACTCATTTCTGTTAGAGGCTGAGTCGACCTCAGGGCCCTAGTGCGGCCGGAAGGATATCAATGAAAAATTCCAGTGACACCACCGGGAATCGAACCCACGACTGTCCAGCTTGTCACGCAGTGCCTCAACCAAATGCGCCACCGCAGAGCCCCTATCAAACAGAAAGCTAAGGAAAATCCTCGCATGAAGGCCATTTTGTTATATTACACGAATACACTGCGCCCACAAAGGGTGCGTATTTTTCCATCTGTCACAATAGAAGAAGGGTCAAGTCTTCTGGAATATTACGCAGTGTCGACTAATAAATTTACCAATTGACATATCGCAACCTCCCAGAAGAAACATCATCGTGCGAACCTCCAGAGTTGTGTCTATTTTCATACCCCAACGCGTCACTGGTGTTGCACGGGCCCCAAGTTCGCATGTGTCGCCGCTGCGTCA
>Ga0209629_10002341_pt1 | contig 12820 bp, 9 predicted proteins | sample TergutCu122P5_FD_187286 | JGI IMG/M metagenome (GOLD analysis project Ga0209629, IMG submission 187286) | Cubitermes ugandensis P5 segment gut microbial communities from Kakamega Forest, Kenya - Cu122 P5 (SPAdes) (version 2) | ecosystem: Host-associated > Arthropoda: Insects > Digestive system >... | reverse complement strand
TGACAACTAATTTATTTGTCATTGTTAATGTAAAACAACTGCGAACCTAGGTAGTTTTAGAACTTCACTGCCTCTTTTCCAAATATCTTGGGGTGTTGGCGTCCTAAATTCAGCAATTTTTAAACTAATTAGGATGTTGGAATAGGAACACTAAACATTTTCCGCTCAATTTGCAATCCGGTCCGACTTTGTCAAAATTTCGGGTTGTCGGGGTGGGTCTGAACTCCGAAATCAGATAGCCACTGCAAGACAGTTTGTATTAAAAGAAACCTATATTTAATAAATTACAACCTTATGAGAATACAGTGAAGTACATAAGGAAACCGAGACGCTGGTTCTTCTTGCTCATGCGATCGAGGACTCCAACGATACCTTCGGAATTCCGGGGTGGGGGGTTGAACTCCCTAAATCACCCCCTCGGTACGCCACTGATTTTATTCAAATCAATTAACACAAAATGCTACTGACTATGATCTTAAGCCAAGAAAATGAGGAGGCCCTCGCCCATTAAGATTTGTTGCGTCATTAAAAAAAATCAGGATGTGAGAGTGCATCAGAACAGACATGGTGCAGAAGAACTGGCGCTTGTCGTTACGTGATCACCGCCGGTTTGCTGAACTGGTGCACTGTGTGGGGCTGAGCTGAGTGTTCAACGAGCTGTTTGCAGACTCACTTACTGTCAATGGATTAACTGGGGGTAAATTACAGTATTGCTTCAGTGATGAAATGGATTTGTTATGAAGGTAATTAATGACAATGCACTTGTACAGTGCGACGGAAGCGCGTTCGCGAGAAAATTGTTGGCGCAGGAAAGCTATAAGTATCACATATTCTGAGGATGTGTTTGTAGCCGTGTTATCCAGCATGCAAGGCGCACCTTTCTGCATCTGTTATATTGTCGTCCGCGGCCTCTTTGGCTTCACAAAATTTTCGGAAATATTTGTTGAACACAAAATATGTGTTCTGAGTAACTTTTTCTGAAATAGTTCCCATTTTTGAAAGAATTCAGCAAAATATTATCATCAATGCACACAGGTCTTCATGTAACGTACTCATTTCTCTTGTCAAACTTCAATTCAGACTTGAATTTTTCGACAGATTTTCGAAAAGTTTTCAAATAGCAAATTACACGAAAATTCGCACAGCGGCAGCCGACTGTTTCCAGTGGGGAAAAAGAAAGGATGGACGGATATACAGAAACGACAACGCTAATGTTGTCTTTTCGCAGTCTTGTGAATGTGTCTAAAGAGAGATACAACGAATAGAGCGATAGGAACAAGTGGCCACGACATATAGGCCTGCAGACACTGGTAGGGTAACAAAATGTTAATCAGAAGTAGCAGACGGCGAATCTGACAAAACAACAACAGGAATGTGTGCCAGCTGCTTTAGTACGAAGACTGCAGATTGCTTGAGATCTGTAGCTCCAATTTTTCCTCATTCTGAGACAGTTTAGAAGTCTAACGCAAAGTGTAATGTTGAACAGTATGCATTTACACGCAGCTCTTCTGCTGCTGTGTGCTACCGGTTGCAGCCGGCACAGCACAGTCTTTATAGTGAAGCGGATACAGGTTGTAAAACAGAACAAATTTCCTTTCGATTCCCAGCAAGGATTTTCCCTTTGCCCGAAACATGCAAATAGGATACTGAGGTCATGCAGCTTACTATTCCATGGAAACCGGGGATAAAATGGCCGAGACGTGAAACTGAAAACCAACAACGATCTAGAACCAAGAAAAGGGACGAAAGGGATATAACCCCACTCAGTGGACATCTTCAGGTTGTGTACCAAACGGCTGCACCTTCGCATGCTGCTAATAAAAAAGATTTCTGATACGGTATACATTAAAGGGGGTCAGCAGTGTGTGTATGTTATTTTTTACCTACCGGGCCATTCCATCTTGCAATATCATGTATTTGTCATGTACCTGTCCTACTTATCAAACTGATGAGCGTTACACAGTACAGATAAACAGCTCAGGTGGAGGAAAAAGTCACAGTTGATCTTAACAAGAAAGATGACGCACTATATTGAAAGTGGGAAAGTCCCACAACAAAACTCTTCATGTGGCATACGTTACCTCAATCACGTAGTCCCAAACTGCACAAACTGCGCTGTTTTCCTGAACTTTCATTTACTGAAACTTCTTCTCTGCCGTTGAATGGTACTTCGACTGGTGAAAAGAAATTTTTTCCTCAGATTCTTTTTTATAAAAACAGCACCATAGCACACGCACAATATTCCAAGTCCCTAACCATAATTTTAGGGCCCTAAATTAAGTAGCGTTACTGTGGATACGGCCTCACAAATCTGAATGCCCATCGTGTTGTTATTAATGATTGGTGGCAAATAAAACTTACTGCTTTAGGTGTGACTTTCAAATGTATGAAGTTAATATTTCGTGAAATTCGGTCAGCCGGTTCAAGAGAAGGGACGAGCGGAACACAAGCATTTTGGAAATTTAAGTAGCCTGTCGCTTGACTTTCTGGGAAGGAAAAATCTCTAAAACATAATGTTAATACACCGTGGGGCTCGTGCGCTTTTTTTCCTTGTCCCTTGCGTTTATATATTCGAAACATCTGAACGGTTTTCACAAATCCCGGTATGAACATCATGACGTCTTTAGAGGGCACCCCGACGCCTTAATCTTTAATTTTCTACATTCGGTAATAGCAAAATGGAAGACAGGCGAACGTGTGAGGTGTGATGGACACCCTCTTGCAGATACTTGAATTCCATGTTGTTGTGGATGGTGGGGGAATGAGAACCTTTCGTTAAGGTGTAGTGTTTACAGAATGGCTAGCAGCAAGATTAGGCAGTACAGATGTTTGCTTAAGTTTTCTGTTTGTCATGATAATGAACCGTTAGAAGGAGACAAGCAAGAGAAAATTGATATGGAGTTAAATTATAAAATTTACACCATATTTTTTATTATTATTTATTAGCAATCAGAAAGAATACATTCTATAAGCTAATATGATGATTATTCAAATACGCTACGATAACATGTATTACTATGACATCCAGCGATGTCACTTCAGTTGCCTTGCAAGTCTAAAGGCCAGCATCTGTTCAGTCTCCTTAGTGTTTATGGTTGTAGTAGTGGCTCTAATAGTGGATTGGGGTGGGCTTTCAGTTTGTTGTGATTTTTATTGAGTCTTTCATGGATGACGTCACTTATGTAAGGGATGTTCAAGTCTGTATGTAGCGTATGATTTGTTACATACCAGGTTGCATTTGTTACGGTTCTGAGAATTTTGGATTGGGATCTGTGCATGATGACTATGTTGGACTTGCTGGCGCAAACCCACAGTTCTATTCCGTAGCTCCCTACAGGTTTAATTACCGCTTTGTAGATGGGTAATTTTTTTTCTATAGATAGATAGGATTTTTTTTCTATCAACCAGTTGATATCTTTTGTTTTTAAGTCGATTTGTCTTCTTTCTCTGGCGATGTGTTCTTACCTATTTAACCTGCAATCAAAGTGTAGTCCTAAGTATTTTACTACTTCTGTTTGAGGTATGATAGTTTGTTTGATGTTGACTGCAGGGCAGTTGCCTTTCCGGAGGGTAAACTTTATGTGCAATGTCTTTGATTCATTAACATTAGTTTTCCATTTCTTTAGCCATTTTTCGATGATGTGTAAGTGTTCTTGAAGATTAAGTGAGGCTATTTTAGGTTCTTCATGAGTTGCAAATATTGCTGTGTCGTCCGCGAATGTGCCTAATGTAGTTTCCCTGGATGTTAGTAAGTCAGATGTGTGTAGTACATACAGAATAGTACCAAGAATGTTCTCTTGGGGTACACCGGAATGGATGTGGAAGCGGCTTGAAATTGATTTTTATTTCGAATTGGCGTTCATTTAGGTGCGAATTCAGCAGGTTGAAAGAGCTTGAAGGTAGAATTCTGCCGATTTAGTATAGTAGCCCTGGGTGCCATACTTTATCGAATGCTTGGCCTACGTCTAAAAATGCGGCTGTAAAATACTGCTGGTTTTCCATAGCTTTATTGATGACATCTGTCATGCGGTTGCATTGTTGCACTGTGGAGTGAGCCTGTCGGAATCAAAATTGATGGTCTTGGGATCCAGTCTTGGAGGTTCACGTTTTATTGATTTTTTTAGTGTAAGAATTTCTAGCAGTTTTGAAATTGTCGGTAGTAAACTGATTGGTCCATAGGATGAAAGGTCCATTGGATTTTTTCCAGGTTTGGGTATCATAATTATTTGTGCAGTCTTTAACAATTTAGGTCAGTATTCGAATCGTAGTATGGCGTTGAATGTATACATTAGGTTTACAAGTCCTTCTTTTGGTAGTTCTTTTAGCATTCTGGCAGTAATAAGGTCGAGACCTGGTGCCTTTTTTGTTTTAACATTTTCATTTCATCTTTTTATTTCTTTTAAAGTGAATGTTTTAAGACGTTCTTGTGATTGAACGGGTGTAGCTAGGTCTTGTTTCACTTCCTGGTCCTGATCATTATTAAGTGGAGAGAAAACTTCAGAAAAATGTTCTGCAAATATTTCATCTTTTTCGTAGTCGCTTTTTGCCCATGATCCCGGAGGTGTTGAGAATGTGTGTATGGGGGGTGATGTTGTTTTGGGTTTTTTCTTATTTTTTATATGTTTCCAAATAGAGTTATCTTCCCTTTTGAGATTAGGGACGTATTTTTAAAAGGATTCATTCCGCATTTCTTGAAGTTTGGATTTAAGTTTGTTGCTTTTTCGGTTATGTATTCTTCTGCTGTCTGGTGTGTGAGTTCTTTGCCAGATTGACCTGGCTCTTCTCTTTTCGGCTGCTAGTTTCTTAATTTCTTAGGGTATGTTATTTGTTTTACTTTGGGGGCAGCTTCTTTGGCAGCTTGCTGGAGTAAATTAAGTAGGTTGTTAGTTTCTAGTTCTATATCTTCGTGTTCTTTAAGTTTTATTGATAGATTTACTTTGTCTTGTATTAATTGTCTGTAAGTATCCCAGTTTGGTTTTGAGTTGTGCAAGCGTGGTTTTGGTTTTCTGACTATTACTGATAAGTTGAAGGTTGTTATTATTGGGGGAATGGTCCGAAGGTAAGTCGTAACTTGATTATACGTCTCTGTATGTTGAGGAGATTCCATTGGTTACAAAGAAATCTCGTAGATCCGGGATTTTGTTTCCGTCAGTAAGCCAGTATGTTGGTGTTATTGACGTAGCCTGAATGGAGTCTTCTTCGTATTTTAGCAGTTCGTAGTGATCGATTGTTTCTTTCGTAAGTATCGCAGTACCTCCGAGCGCTGTGCCATCACGATGACTGGTGTAGTATAATTTGTATCTTTGTACGCTAAAGTAATTTTTGGTTGTAAAATGTGTTTCACTGATTAGGAATATATTTATGAGGTTTTGATTTAAGAATAACTTTATTTCTTCTTTATGGCTTTGCAAACCATTTGCATTCTATAGGGTTATTCTCAGAAAATTATCTATTTTAATTGATCTTATTGATTGACATTGTAAGCCTGTTCAGTATCATGCTATTATGTTGAAGCAGTTGATTTAATAATCCTTTGAATTCATCTAAAAGTTTGGTTAAAATGATGGCTGGGTCTTCGACCTGATTTGTGTTACTTTTGGTTACGTCTGCGTAACTTCTTTGTTGTTGTGAGTTAACACTATGTTGTATGTTGTTTCTATATGTATTAGTATTTATTTGTGGTGTAGGTTGTGTATTATTTCTAAATATGTTGTTCTCTTTAGTTAGGTTATGATAACTTTCGCAACCTTTGTAGTTGGCAGGATGATTGCCTCCGCATAATACACATTTTTCTGGTGTTTTTACTTTCTTTGCAATTTTTACTGTTATGGTATCCACCATATTTAAAGCACATAAATGGTTTGTTACAGTATGACTTTGTGTGGCCACATTGTTGGCATCTCATACATCGTATGATATTCTTCTTCTTTGCTTGAGGAGGCTTAATTTGTATAATTTGGTTTTGTAATGCTTTATGTTCTATATTTTCTTTTTATTTTCTGCAGTTTCTAAGTCTATACAGAACAAGTTTAGCGGCTCCTTGGTAGTTCTGTGTTGTGCATTTCTTATGTTTCAGACATTGTGTCCTAGTTCAGATAGTTCCTGTTTTATATCTTCAGTATCTGTTGAGTGATGTAGATATTTAATGACAATTCTGTAGGCTCTTTCCTCTTTTAGTTAGTATGTGTGGTAAAATATATTATTATCTTTCAAGTACTTAACTAGTTTTGTTTATGTTCCTGCTGGCACGCAGCTTTTTTAACAGCACTTTTTGGCCCGACTTTTGTGCAATACTGTTCATCTTCGCCATGTCGCTTATCCGTTTTATCATTTCTCCGTAGTTTATAACACCATGCACGAATATTGGAGGAGGCTTGTGAATTTTCGTTGAATCTGGATTTCTGTCAATAAAATTCTTATTTGTCTCATTTGTTAACAAGCCGTATCAGGTGTGTTTCTATTTTTGTTTCGGGGTGTTGTGTTGTGTCCTGTGTATTTTCTTCCTTTTAGTGCGTCTTATCACTTGCCATTCATTTTTGCTGTTATTTTGTGTTTCTTCTTCTTCCTCGCTTGTATATGTCATTCTTTGCAACTGCTGATTAGTGTAATTTTCACTTGTGTAATTATTATGTGTTGGTGGTATCACGTGGTGTTGTATTGGTGTAATAAAATGGTTTATAGGCACCTGTTGACCAGATGTAGGTTGTAACATTGGGTATGGTAAAACAGGACTGATCATTACTGGTTGCCATTGCGCGTTGTCTTGTTGACACATTTGATGGGTGTTCATGGGGTTACCTGATCCGGGTACATTCCCGATCGCTAACATCACCTTGTTATTGTGCTATGGTTATGCTATTTGAGTACCTGAAGTACTCCGAGCGCCTGGACTAGAAACTGGTTAACCAAACTTGCACTCTCAAGACAGTTGTTAGGTAGAAAGCACAGACTTCGAGCACAACACTAAACCGATCTTGCTTCGCCAACTGCTCGAGGAGAACTGCAGAGTGAAGATGTGACTCGTTACCGCTTGAGTCAGAGATGAAGGTTTCACATTTTAGAATGGCGTGAAATTTGAAGATTCTTAGATTTTTGTAGCGGTATATTTGATATTACTGTCCTTTTGGGATATGACACCACCTCACTGGAAACTTTGTTCGTAGTGTTTTAAGACAGGTTATTACTCTGGAGAGGTAGGAAGAAGATCGTATTTTGACGTAGCATCATACGAGTATTACAGAGGAATGGAATATTTTATTATATATTTGCAAAAGGTGAATTTTTGTGTTTACTATGTCATATTCTGACCGATCTGCTTATATAGTTGTTATTATTATATTAAAGTAACTGTGAAAGACCACGATAATTCGTAGCCAACTACCATTAGGTCTTGTGGGCGACTGTACAGGGTGACTGTATTAAGAGTGGCGCGTTTCAAACACTCGGCTACATCACCATGAAAATTTACAAGTAATTACAAAGATATAAACCTCGACACTTTTAAGCATAATGAAAATAAGTTGCAGTTTAACATAATCTGTGAAGCATACATTTAAACAGGATTCACATAGAACATAACAAAAATAATGTTCTATTTCAGAGCTCTAAATGGAGCGAGAGACTCGATTAACGTGCAATAAGAAGAGGAACTCGCAATGCAAAGTGTACTGTGGACATGACAGTTGATATGACTGCTCTTGTTCAATCCTGAGGCGATTTCAACGTGTGTGGTCCAACAAACCAGCAAAGCCGCCTCACCAATGACTGTGGAGCTGGTACTAATGAGCCAGGATGAATGCCTCCAATTCCCCCCGTCTAATCTACACAATAACATTTCCCTACAACCTCCGCTGTGTTCTCGTATTGGCTGGTCCTGATGTGATCATTACGTGATCCGTTTACTCATCTGTTTTACCAACGTGCCTTGAGAAGCCATTTAATTATTTATGACCTTCAGAGACCAAGTGGCTTCTAATCTAAAACATTTATCTTTAGAGATAGAGGAGACTGATATTGACCGAACCCTTGGAGTTTGTTCAAGTAAGTTACATTTTCACCGATAGATGGCATTATATGGTTTGTTTCCAATTTAATCATGAAGATACAAATCAGTAGAATGCTCAGCTACAAACTCCTTAAAACACACAAACACAAAGAATACCTCCAAATATATGTCTAGTACAGGTCTCAATTTGCAGTTAAATCTTTACAGAGTGCTAGTAACTACATTCACCACTATGCCTGCTTCAACTTCCAGCTAACTTTGCAGCGAACGTTACATTTAGGGCACGTTTTTGGAAATACGTAATTTGATTCTCTAAATCAGAGCTGGTCAAAACTTCAACTTACAGGAGGGCCAGATAATTCTTTAAGGACTCTCCTGAGGGCCACACTTACGTAAATTTATACCGAAATAAGGGAAGATAGCATTAACCAGAAGGCCGTTATTTACAAACAAAATTTACGCTAAAACTGCGCTACAAGCCGGAAAGTATCGAGTTCGATTCCCGATGGTGCCACTACAATTTTTAATTGACCTAATCCTTCCGGCCGCATTATGGCCCTGCCCTGGGGTCGACTCAACCTCTAACAGAAATGAGTACCAGGAATATTTCCTGTGCGGTAAAGGTGGCCAATGTTTAGGGCTGACAAACTTACCACTTTCATGTGCCGACTGTCTAGACATTCTGGGAGCCTCAACCTCCTGCAACCCTCAGGATCTTTACAGGCCTGTACAGCGATTGCTTTGCCTTAAATTTACGCTAAAACTACGGTGAAATGATAAAGCAGTAGACCGTGCTAAAGTAGGTACAACACAAAGAATGATTGGTTTACTGTGTGCTGCCTTAAAAGTGGTGAATTACACTCTGCAAACATTTTCTCCGCTAACGAAGTTGCCATGTAGACCCAGTACACTATATTTCAGTTCACACAAGACCAACAAATGTCTTTACAACGCACTATCTCCTTTCCAATGTATTTCTATCGCCGTTGCAATCGTCATGAAGGTAACTTACAAGATTACAAGGAGTCCAAAAGACATGTTAAAATGCATAACACTCGGCATTACATGGAATGTAGACATTCACTGTAAAACTAAGTGGTTCGCTTATGCGTGTCAACAATTTTGTTTGTATTCTTAATATTCCTTTATATTACCGTGATGATGATGGTGATGATGATGGTGATGATGATGATGATGATAGCAACAGCGATCGAAACGTACTGGTGAGTGAATAGCACGTTATAAAGAAATTTTACACATGTGCATTTGTTGTTCTTGTTTTTTGAATTAAATTTTTCCTTTTATGCGCGGAATTGAACATATTAAGTTCTGGTACAGCATGTTTGTCAAATTGAGTTAGTGGAATTATTCAGGTTCTGAGGGCTGCAAATACCCTTCTCGATGGCCACAAGTTGGACAGCCCTGCTGTAAATAGACACCAAATCTTGTCCTAACCATTTTTAAAAGAGTGATAACCGCAGTAGATATGTAGTGTTTTTATGGAGGTGGACAAACTTTCTAAACTATTAGCTACTTACACAATGTGTGCAATTTTAAATTTTAAAATTATAAATGTTGTAATGGTATTGTTTATGGAATTACATTACCAAATAACATATGGGGGGGGGGGGAGTTGGTAATTTCTGGGTTCTTTGCTAAGCACATAGGACACCACCATGAGCAGTATTTCATAGTTTTTCTCAGTCTTTCTCTACAAATGAAGTGAAATACCCTAAATTAAGCCACAACCTCTTCTTTCCTCATCGTTCCGAATTAATTTTTTACTGATCTTCACAACGTTCGATTTCATATCCTATAGCCTGAGCTACCGCCAGCGTCGTTAAACAAACAAAGAGTAAAAAAGAGACAAAAGAAAGCGTTATGGCCAAATAAAAGGTGAAAATTGTGCCCATTTCGTCAAAGCCTGAAATACTCCATGTTCCTTCATAACATGGTAAGTACTTTATAACGAAGGGTTACTACCTCCCTTTCCACTCGCCAGTTGCAGGACCACCTCTTGTCGAAGGTCTGCTACTGTTTAGTCAAAAATGTTCTATTCATAGCTGCGTTATATGACCCACGCTGGGCAACATGCGGCCCTCGAGGAACGTAACTGCGGCCCTCGGTCATCTGACTAGTTTTGGTAACAATTTAACGAGTAGGTCGATAATACAACAGGTCTACGTAACATAATGTGGCAACTTTATTGGAAGAGAAAATATTTACAATTTGTAACTCGTCACTATTATAACAGCACACAGCAAACCGATATTTGTGGGTGTTCTACCGCGTTTATTACTGCCTACTGCCTTGTTAGTCAACCGCACTTTCAGTGTAACATATTGTTCGTAAATAACGGCCTTATAGTTACTTCAATTCCCCCCTCCCCACTTTCTATATGTACATAAAAACACGTGCGGCTCTCAGACGAGTGCTTAACGACTTACGTGGCCCTTCGGTTGGCTAATGGCCAGCCCTGCCATAGCCTACGATCTAGAGCACTTTCCGGGACCGCGGACCCCTTACCAACTCTCAGTATTACTGCCGGACCGTCCCTAAAAGACCACAAGGGCTCAAAACATATACCAGCCCCTCGCCAGGCGCCCACGTTCACAGCGTAGAATAGCCCCTACGCAGAGCTACACCAAAAGGGAAGGAGAGCAGACTAGCTTCACCCTCCATTGAGAACCCAAGATACGCAGTCTCATCCTGCCCCGCACCTAGGATCTGTACCACTATACCTTTACAAGACTGACCCGGAATCTTCACAGCGTGATCCACTGTATAGAAAACTAACATAGTCTATTATATTATATTATATTATATTATATTATATTATATTATATTATATTATATTATATTATATTATATTATATTATATTATATTATATTATATTATATTATATTATATTATATACTAGGATGATTGAGATCTCATCATCATACATAGTCCAGATGGCATAAGGTACATAATAAGGTCTTGAGACTAGGAATATACAGCCTGATGATGGCCACTAGAAAGGGCCGAAACATGTAGCTGTTATAGTTGCTATACTGTATACCAGCTGTAGCAATAAACTTAGTTATGTTTTGACTATTATTTGTATTGTATTTATATATACTCATGTATGTATTCATATACAATGTACATTATTATTATTATTATTATTATTATTATCCGATTATAACCAAAAAATTGGAACGTGCTTACAGGATATAACGAAACTGCAAAATATCAAGTCCTACGAAAATCCTTGCAGTCGTTACGGAATATTTATCTGAGGACGTACAGGCGGACGGATAGGCAGACACACATGGCGAAGCTGCGATGTGTGTCTTTCAAGCTTTCCAGAATTAACTGCCTTGTCCACCTGCACCATTACCGATTCCGACTACTGTTTCATTTTCATTATTTCCCACTGTCGAAAACTTTTTAGTAAATTTAGGAGAAGAACACGACGACAGACGACGAGACATGATCGTGCTTGTACATGTAAGTTAACTTCTATCTCTTTGCACAAAAATACGCATAGTAGGCCTGCTGTCATATTAGTCATTGTTATCTGCAATGGAACGCACGGCGCCTGACAAAGGGTAATGGTGACCATTGTAACTTAGGCCGTCCTTCTTTTCGATGATCTACATTTGCCACACTATTAGTGCAAGATAATAGGTGCCATCATACTGTGAAGAAGCGAAGTACTCATATTGGTAAAGTTTATAATACGAGTATACTCTCAGCCAGCTTACCTCAAATTAATTTAAGTGTTAGCTGCGAAATTTGAGAAAGTTTGTAGTAGATAATTTTTGTGTATATGGGATTCTTTACAATTTTTTTGTCAGATTTTATACAATACATCTTAGCACTTGTCGTGTTTGCGACAACACATGAAAGAAAATTTCGAATTCTGTAGCACTTGCAATGAAAGAGCTTTGTTCAAGTAATATATTTGATTTTCGCAAGTGTATCGAACTAGAACACCTTATGATCATGTATAGGTAACTGCTTCATTCTTGTCTTCTGCCTTAGCCGTTGGTAAGTTCGACTTCTGACTTCAAGGTCAGGAAATTGAAGTGATGAAATTTTACAAGCCTAAATCTTCCTAAAGAAAAATTTAACATCGGGAATAATTTCGAAGACAAGTTTGCGAAAAATATGATGTTATCCTTTTAGGATCATAACTAGTATTCCGTAACTTAAACTACTCATTGAAAATACAAGTCTGATTTAGCTGTACTCAAGGAATGAAAGAACCAGGATTCTACATTATTGCAGTTGTCATAATGAGCGCTCTACAAGGATGTACAAGAAGGTTTCTAATCACCAGAAGGTACAGTTAACAGCAGGCTTATCATTCATTTCTCCGATAAACACACAATTCAACGCAAACTTCGTCATCTGGTCGCACGATACTTTCGGTTGGAATTAGAGAGATAATAAAAAGAAAATATTTTGCGAAACTGGTTACTTACCACACAGCTCAATAAGCAAAATACTTAGAAACACGTCACATTCAAGTTGGTAACCAAGCAAACACACTTATCAAATAAAATTAAAAAAAAATATGTTTATGTCGTAGGTATAGCATATCTGCTTGAGGCATGTATGTATGTATGTACGTACGAGGGGGTGCTGATACCTCTTTAGCCCGACCTACTTCTCGATGTCGTAGGACGGAATTGATAGTGTCGTTGGAAAGAGACGTCTGTCCATTTGCCGAATTGCAAGTCCTTTCTTGTTACAGAGGTTGAAAGGAAGCACCTCAGGTGACGAGCGCGATTTCAACAACATCGAGACGCAAGCTTTCACAAGGG
>Ga0209629_10002340_pt1 | contig 12821 bp, 10 predicted proteins | sample TergutCu122P5_FD_187286 | JGI IMG/M metagenome (GOLD analysis project Ga0209629, IMG submission 187286) | Cubitermes ugandensis P5 segment gut microbial communities from Kakamega Forest, Kenya - Cu122 P5 (SPAdes) (version 2) | ecosystem: Host-associated > Arthropoda: Insects > Digestive system... | reverse complement strand
ATCTATGCCACCCCAATCCATAACCATACAGCACCACAACCCAGATGACTATAACCTGATCTATGCCACCCCAATCCATAACCATACAGCACCACAACCCAGATGACCGTAACCTGATCTATGCCATCCCAATCTATTCATCACCTTTTCAGACAACCTTCTAATTGCAAAATTCCAGCTATAATTCCATTTATAAATTCATATAATGTATACACCTACCTCTAGGCATACCATGAGGAGAGGCATATGTGCTAGCACCAATCTGTGTCCATCACTGCTATTTAGTTTCTCTGTTAGACGCCCACACAAACTATCTGCCCCTGAAACAAGGAAAAAGTACTGAATACTGTTACCACTGGCTGCTGTATTTTGGGATTCCGAAAGATAACACACAATGAGTTTAGATGCTACATGTTTGCAAGTAAATATATACAAATAACACAAATCATACTTACTAATCACTGACTGTTACCATACTATAGAGTTCAATTTTTCAAAATTTTCATAAATTTTCAAAGTCCCATAACCACATAAAGCATTTGAATCCACAATGAATGCCAGTCAAATGACATATGAGACATTTATCGCAGTGAGAGAACTCGATTGTTTGGTTTAGATACTTTATGTCTTCCACTCTTGTACCCATAGAGGTGGATCAAGGTTCAAGACCTCTCCACCGTGAAGATGGAGTCAGCAGGTTCCTCTGAAAAGCCAATATCCACCAACAACTACAGTGTTACAAACTCAGAACACCACATTCTAAATATGGTAATCCCCCACTTTAAGAGCTTATTGTGTTCTTATGCTCATGTAATAAAAGCCTGTAAAACAAAAATTAATTTCCCACTCCTTCTGACATTGTAAGTTTTACCTCCAACAGTTAAAAATGTCTCCCCAGACATACAAAGTTCTCCTTAATATAACAAAAAGGCTTACATATGAAAAAAGAAAATTAAGGACCAATTACTGTGTTTAAGTAACATTCTTTGTCATTAAACTATGCATGAAGATTAGGTACACATTTAACATTAATGAAAAATGCATAAAAATTGGGTACCATTCCTATAAGCAACGCACACAAAAATTCCTTAGCAGACTTTATCAAGCAAAGTGACTTATCACAAAGAACAGTACACTCTAAAAAAAGCTGCAAGAACAATTAGAGACCCTGCAATGCTGCTGTTTCCATGCAGACCGCTCAGGGATGCTGCAATGTATTACTGCCACCGGGTGTCAACCCAACTGCAATTAACAAATATATATATCTAATGTTAACATGTCTCAGATGATTTCAGAACAGACAATGGCCAAGAGGCATGCTGGGAATTACAATAAGTTTATAAGGGTAAGGAGCTCAAATACATGAAAACTGTCTTGTAAACTGACCAAGTTATAAATTTTTGGGGGCACAGTAAATGAAATCACACCATGACTGCTTTCTTTCATGTCCTATCCAATTCAGCACACATAAACATCATCGGTGCTGTACAGTCTCACATACTGACAGTGTTGATAAATGAAATTCATACAGCAGTGACATTACGTTGTACAGAGGTAAATCTTGCCTTGCATTTCATTTCTTACACATTAGAAAATATAAGTTACACAGCTCAATAAAATGTAAACTTTACATTAATATTTTGTTATGGAAGAAAGGCAAAGGTGAAAAATGTACCACCGAAAGAAAAACTGAACCATAAACATGGTAAAGTCTAGAATTACGGAACTTAAAATTGGAATTTTGCTATACATATATGCACAAAATGCTTGCTTGCTTGGTTTCTTCTCCATTTTCAACTACTGCAGATTCCTAACTGTATGCTAGAGATATGTCCTCAGTCTTCATTTCAGTTCATGTTCTTGCTTGCAGAACAAAACATTACTTTCAGTACAACAGGGTTTCTGGGCTTAGTCCATTCTACTATCCCAAAATTATAAAAAATGGATCCTTTTCCAAACTCAGGTGGAAGGTAGAGAGTCACCTGCCAGACTTACTGCAACAACCGAGAGTAAATATATCCAAAGGGCACAACCAGTGACACCCTATACTTTTACCTCAGGAAGGAAACAGATCTAGTTCCTTAACTGTGTGATGTTCAATGCTCAGGTTTCCCATTATACTCAATGTATCACACTGTTATTAAGAAAGGAACAGCTTCTCCATACATGCCATGAAGGTATACAGGGGGAGAGGAGCAACAGCTCCACTCATTAATTTCAACAGCACTACAAAAAGTGTGTGGTCAGCCTCATGCCCCTGCCACTTTACACTGGGGAGTGAGCCCCCGGTACCCAAAGCAAAGGAGACTGGGTGGGTCCTACAGTCGATCTGCATGGTTTGGACAGCAGAAAAACGTCTTTCTCCTGCACAGTCCAAACCCCATGTCACCAAGCCCGTAGCTTAGTCGCTATACCAACTGCACAACCCCTGCTCCTCACAGTGTTATTAAGTGGAAACAAACTTCACATAGCAATAATGCCATTTAGACCAAATTTTATGCACTCATGTTTCAATCACTCAGACCCAATTTTATGAACTCGTCATTAATTTTTTTTTTTTATTTCTAACATAACTGGCATAAGATGTGAGCAAGGATATGGGGTTAAAGAAATAGACATGCGCTTAGTGCAGTTTCATTGTTAATGTCATTATCTTCAACACGACACACAATTTGCTATATTCATTCAATGCAGGAACAATCTTATGACTACTGCATTCTGGTATGCGATGCCACTGTCTGGTAGAAATTCAGAAACATGCTGTCTTCACTTTCAGGGTGGGTAAGTATAACACAAAAAATTAATCCCATTCAATTAATTAATAAAACTACCATCAAACATAACTGTATTTACTGCAAAACAATATTCTGTTAACAATAAGCCACATGTTTTGACCCAGAAGGCCATCATGAAACTTTACATAAAAATATACAAGGAAGTGAAGTAGATTATGATTATGCACATAATAACCTATTTTATTTCCTTTTATATTTCTATATACAACCAGATGATGGACCTCTTGGGCCAAAACATGTAGCTTATTGTTAAAATTATACCATTAAAATTGTATTAACCAACTGACTTAAAAACATAGTACAATTTCTTTGTTTAAAAAAAAATACCCATTCCTTTAGCAGGATTCAAACTTGTGTTGCCAGTGATCCTCTTTCTACTTAAAGTCACAGAAAATCTATATGGAAAAAGCCACTTGTAATTCTCAGACATAAATGGAGGTATAATATAAAACTGAAGCTTGAAGTAATATACTGTGAGGATACAGACTGTATTCAACTAGCTAAGGGGTGGGAAATGCTTGATCAATTCAGTGATTATTAAGTTTCTCAAGAAATAATGTGTTACGTGCAGTAAGTTAGTCTCTTTTCATGCATAATTACTTTCTTTAATAATAGATGCAACATTTGTTCATTTGTAAGTATTCCCATGGTAACTCATTCCATTTAATACAACTAACATTGTTAAACTAAAAATTCATTCCTCAGAGCCGTATACAGAGTTGCAATTCCAAACAACGTATCTCAATTTCTGCAATGAAAAAGTTAGAGAATGTTAAAGAATGAAGACAACACATGCTTTTGCAGGCTGTCAATGAGGTTAGTTGAACACAACCTCAAACAACACTATCCAACCTTGGATACTTGTATTGATGTGAGAAGAGAGAGCAGAGAGCAGACATGATACATCATAGCCTCCACCCCCTGCTGTAAGAAAACATATCAAACACACATGAAGAGAGTGTAGACAACTATGAGGAAACTTTAAATATAATGTTTAGTTCAGACATCACCATCTTAAAGACAAAATCATACTGGCCACTACCATCACCACCAACACAATGATCTGTATCACAACAGATCTGTCTGTAACTGTTTCATCCACTTCAGGTACATTTTACCTACATGCCTACATTTACATCTACATTGGAAGATTAGTAAGGTTCCTGCATTAAGTAACAAGAAAATTCAGCAAAAGGAGTTAGTATAATGAAGGTTGGAGGAACTGATGAAATGTACAGAAAAGAAAACTGGGAAACACACAGAAAACTTGTTTATGGCAGTTCCAAATGTTACACAAGAGATGTCAAACAACAAACCAATGATGGGAGACCTCTGCAGAAATATGCTTATGGTGACACTATACAACCTCAACCATAGTATCATTACAATATCCTTCTTCAGGACAACAGTCACCAACACTACAAAGACAAACTTCCACATACATTACAATTCAACACAGTAATATCACAACGAAATTGTATGCATTTAAAAGATTATATTACAACTTTAAAACTCAGCAAAAGTTCCATGACATTCATTCTGCCTAGTAATTCCAAGGCAACTAGCATAGGTCAATGTGAGAACCACCTCCACTGATCTATATCTTAAACTTAATGCCATTACTGATCCACTATAGACACAATAAATATAATATTTTAAATACTTTAACAATATGCAGTTGAATAATGCACTACTGTAAATATTTTAATACAAAACATATAGAGTATAATTGCAAGTCCAACCCATAATAAAAAAATACAAACAAAACAGATAATAAAAAGAAAAGGTTCTGAAACTTAAAAAATATGATCAATACTGCAAATTTTATTAATTTCACCTGAAAAATTTGTGTAAATGTAAATTCCCTAATAACAGGCCCTGCTGGACCAAGACATGTCAAAATAAAACAGGGGTGCCATTTTCACTCATATATGTGTACATCAATGGTTTTTATTTTATAACTGGCTCAATTAAAATATACGGGGACCAATTCACCAGTTAACAATTTTCTTTCTGCAAATTGTGTTTTACACCAAACAGTCTTCATTTTGATTCTCACACCTTTTTATCTCACCTGTTTCATCTCCAATTGCCCAGACCAGCAGATCCACACAAACAGAATTTGCCATTACATTTACTCTGAACTTGTTTACAGTTGCGTAGTTACTCTCCCTAGCCTCACGTTCGCTAGCATCATGGTGACGGCTCTGCAATTCTGTCTGACCTGACAGGAAAAGTCCCTTTACAAATTCTTGTACATCTCGTGTAAATGGGCTTGGCAAGTCTGAAAAAAAATACCAATGCAACTCTTATAACTTCACTGTGTACAAGCTCCTCACTACAGAGCACCTGTATTGAACTCCTGGTAAGAATAAAGCCACTTTCCATTCATGGCTTCATTACTGCAATTAAAATCAACTAAGTAATCAATTACATAATTAAGTGCATAGTCAACAACTTGATGGCTACTTATAACTACCTACACACAAGACTGAATTCAAAAGACTGACTCTCATGTAATCAGTGACCCACTCAATGCCGCACGACCATTCTTGATGCAGTTACTGTTCATCAAATGGCCAATAAAATTCTGTGGTTATCTTAATGGGTATGCAGCTTTGATACATTCACGAAAAGAAGCTGCAAAATGCACCTCTTAACTCATGTCTGTCTGCCTGCCTATCTGTCCATTGGTCTCTCTGTCCAGTTACGTGTTATCAACTCAGGAACCAACATGTGCACATTACTACAAGTTATTCACATATTCAAATTTCGTTTGCAACAATCTGATGACAAATATCAGACACTTTACATTAAAACCCAAAAGCTTTTATGTTCAAATCTTAAGCATAACCTACTAAATAACTTTCTATGACAAGAATGTTCTCAAAAAAGTTGCAGAGAAAATTGAAACACACTTTATGCACATCTGCCTGACCTATAATAATGGTATCACCAATGCAGAGTCATAATTGGTACTCAACATCCAAACACATGGACTGGAAAATAATAGAAACCAAAGTATCCAATGATGTATGTGCCCTCAGCTTCATGCACGCAACACACCTAGCCCAAGCACACAAGTGTTTCAAGAGTGTCAAGTTCTCCTGTGTGAGATGCGCATGAAAGTACACAGAGTTGACAGATAAACCCTATGACCTCACCATCTCCACATCTACCCTAAGTATCTGACAGCCTTTTCATTCACCCTAAGCTCCTGAGAGCCTCTTCAACCACCCCAAGTTCTTGAGAACCTTATCATGCAGAAAAACAGGATATCTACTGCCACTGTACACACGCGTTTCAGGGCAGTTAGCACAGTGCCTCGCCCTGCCTGGACTCGCTGCAAATGCTACAGACTAGTTTACACTGTTTAATGTGTGACTGAGCCCAAATATTTGGCACTGGATGCACATCAGGTTAGCAGGACAAAACAAGGCCCTTTCACACCCAGTGTAGATAATAATGGGCAAGGAGGGTCTTCAAAGTTTACTAAGATAGATGAATGACAGAACGGGATATCATCCCATTCTCTGATTAATTGTATGCCTCTGAAACAGGCTGGTCAGCACCAATGGACTGAATCACAAGTCACCAGCAGCGCTAGATAAAAGTGTGCCTCGGAACATGTGCAGAAGAAGGGCCAAAAAGGCTGAATTTAATAACTCCACTTGCTGTGTACTATGGGCTGCCTCCAAATTTCTTCCATTCTTTTAGCAAAACACATTTTCCCTTGGCAGCAGTGGCACCAAAAGTGTTCTGAATGCAGAATGGTTTAATACTATGAACTGTTTTATAAGGACCGTATTTCCCGGCCCATGAGACACACCGTGATTTTTTCGTTAGAAATTTTAGAAAAAATAATGATGAATGAACTTTAATTTTAGTAATTTATTGGAAGAAAAAAGGATTGTTACATACCAAAATTAGCAACCATAATATAATTTATTCATCATAGAAACCCAGAAAATCGTTGTCACTGCCACTGAAATCATCTTCATGGTTGTTTTCACTTGATGCATCACTTTCTTCATATAAAATGTCATCTTCACTTCCATCTAGTGCAATGCTAATGTCACATCTTTTAAAGACTTTACAATAGTCTCACTTTTAACTTGCTGCCAGGAATTTTTCACCCACTCGCAAACATTAGAAATCGAAGGCCGTTTCACTCTTCCTGCCGGTGTAACATGATGAGTTGGTGCCTCAATCCACTTTGCCCATTCCTCATGCATAAATCCCTTCAACAGTTGATTAACTGAAATGTCCAGAGGCTGTAATTGACTAGTTAACCCACCAGGAATTACTGTGAGATGCGTCTTCAATTTAGTGGCAAGCCTTTTTGTTGATTCTGTTACATGCACCTTGAACTGATTGCACACTAATAAAGATGGTTTTTTTAAGAAGTCCACCTGGATGCTTGGACTGCACTTTCTCTAACCACAGTTTCATTCCTTCTCCATCCATCCAACCTTTAGAATGAACATGAACGTAAATCCCACGTGGAATTACATCTTTCGGCAGCGCTTATCTTTTAGAGATTAATAAAGGTGGAAGCTTTGTGCCATCAGCACAGCACGCGAGAACAACAGTGTATCGCGTCTTCTCATTACCAGAAGTCTTTATCATAATTGTCTTAGCACTTTTAACATCCACTGTTTAATTCGATGGAACATCAGACATCAAAGGTACCTCATCCATGTTCCCTAATTGTCCTATCTCAAAACACAGCTTCTTTCTCATGTTTATCACATATTTATGGAATTCTATAATCTTTCTTTCATACTCACAGGGCAGCTTTTGCACTATTGTAGTTTTAGTATGCATACACAGGCCATTTCTTCTCATAAATCTTTTGCACCACGAAGTTGTTCCAGTAAAATCAGTAACAGACATTTCAATGGCTACTCTTCTCACTTCAATTAAAATCATTTCCGTTGAAACAGCAATTCCATTCTTCCTGTGATCTACTATCCAGTTCTTAACATATTCTAAAAGTTTTGGCCATTTAGGAGCACATGAACGTAAAGTTTTTTTTACTCTTATCTGCTATGATTAAATCTTTCTTTGCTTCCTCCATTCTCATATCATCTTCTCTGTCGGAAGTGAGCCAAAAAGCTTTTCAGCTGCCTGGTTTCCATGTTTTTCAGCGTAATTCACGACTTCAATTTTAAATGCAATACTGTAAGATAATCGTCTCTCTTTTGATCCCACGAGGGTTTTCTTTGATTTCAAACTTTAAATTTAACTCTTTAATCTCTGTTTGTAAAAATGTAAATACACACAAAACAGATATACTTTAAGGAACGTGTAACGCACTTGAATTACACTTGACTACACTTTGCTACTGCAGCAGCGTAAATACCCAGAATCACATGTGATGCAATGCATATATTAGGGTAAATCCCCGGATAAGAAAGTAAGTCGTTCACAAGCAGTGATGCCAGATCTCATGATTTGGAAGCAAATTTCACTATCTCATGATAAAGGTGTTGTATAACAGATGTACGGGTATTTATAAGTTTGGAAATAATACTTACACTCGGCGCATAAGACGCATGTTGAATTTAGGTCACATTTTTCGGGAAAAAAAGTGCATCTTATGGGCCGGGAAATACGGTACCTGTGACTTCAAACCCAGAGTCATGGAGTTGACACTTTCACATTAACAATATTAAGAGACAATCTATGTGTTTGGATGCTGGGGACAAAGTAAGAACAATGAAAGCAGTCCACCTGAAAAACAACCATCACCCTGCCATGAAGACACCTAACTGGGAAAAGGACACCATAATTTTCTGATCCATGTCAGCACAGGGCCCTCCACCATGACCAATATCAGGAACAGGATTTTTACACACTGAAATAAACTGACATCCCAGCATGAGGATGGTGTACATTTGACGAATTACATTACAGAGACAACTTTAATCACCTCTGCGGTGCTGAAGTAACTCTCGAAGTAATGTCACCATTACCAAGTTCAAAGTCTCACTAAATGTCTTGTAGGGGAAGATTTTCACACACCCTGATGCATATACTTCCCTCGCTTGATCATCCAGAAAGGTAAGCATTTCTTTCGTTAATATCTTTTTGGCTAAAGCCAGTACATTCTGTAACAAATAACACTAATTACAAAACAAAATCCTGTCAACCCTTTACCACACAGCAGTAAAGTATACATAAAACATGATCTAACATTTAACTATTCTGCAATTTGTCCACATAGGGTATTTAAGGGTCTCATATAATTCTAAGAGTAAACAATGATTATTCCCAAAACAGACTATCTTCTTTAAGGTACAAACTGAATTTTACGGTCTTTATATAGGAACTCAATGCTTCACAAGCCTTTATACTGTATAAACTCAACACTTCAGTCACAAACGGCCACAATGCATACATCTGAAGCCTTTAAATCATTCACCAGAGTAAAGGCAAAGTAATCCTGTACAGGCCATTAGTGCTACAGGAGGTTGAGGCTCCCAGATTTCATGACAATCGGCACATTAAGGTGGTAAGGTTGTCAGCTCTATGCACCAGCTGCCTTCACCCCCCATGAAATGTCCCTGGTACTCATTTCTTTTAGATGCTGAGTCAACACAGAGCCATAATGTGGCCAGAAGGGTTATATCAATGAAACATTCCAATGACACCAACAGGCATCAAACCTGCAACCTTCTGACTTGTAGCGCAGTGCCTTAACCAACTATGCCACTGTCCGCACCATACACATAAGTAAGGAACATTAAATATTCAACAATAAGTTTTGGACCTTCCTTCAACTCTGTTCTTCCTTTCCACTACATTCCTTCTCATCCCCTTTCATTGGTACAACATGTACTAATCTTCTCACCCACCCTCCTTGAAGTTACAACAGTTGTTCCTTTCCTCTACCCATTTGCATCTTTATATCCTTCACTCTTATCCAGTTCCTTTCCTGTAACTTTTATTTGTCCACTGAGCCACAATTCCTCTCCCCATTCTTTCCTACATCCCCTTTATCTTAAAGCAGTTCATGTGCATATCACTGGCCATGTGAAGAATAATATGTCACATCCTAACAATGCTTGCATATCTCAGTTTCAACTTTCCCCCAATCACAGCAACAGCACAACAGCACCCTTCCATAGGACTAGCCTGTTGTATATGTTTTGAGAGCAACAAAAAAACTCCATGTTTAAGGACATAGAAGTTAGTTCAGTTACTTAATTATAAGATTTTATCTTCATTCACACATTATTTTATGGGAGTTAGCAACACCAATTTCAAAATACTAACATGATACACACTCATGGAACACAGCTGACAGAATAGAAAAGATTAAGTGTGAATACTGTCTCTGAACTATTTGAGAAACTCTGTTTCTCCCAGTGCCCATCCCAGTGTGCAGTACCTGTAGATGAACTGTTGACACCTGAACAATGGTCCTCTTGTCAGGAGATTCAGGGAACCTCATCTGCGGAAACTGGTTGAAACTGGAACCATACTTGCTGAAGAAGTATGTGGCATCATATGATACAGACTGGTAGGTTTGCAAAGATGGCCGCTTGGAGAGACCAACACTGTAAAATCATTAATACGTGCATTGTAACATTTCACAAGTGCAGGGATTACATTTCTCTGCAAGTAAACTCACACTCCACACACATTACAACCTCTACGTATAAAATTGGCTATTGCTTTTGTTCTCTCCATGTAGGTTGACAATGAAACCATCAACTTATTTAAAACTGAGGATATAATAATGTGCTGCACAGTCACAGCCAGAAAACATTTCAGGAGGTGGCAACAGATGAATATGAAGCAATGATGGACAGTGACAATGAAATGGGGCGGAAGCCGGTAAAAATATTGGGGACCGGCAGTCCGAAAGGAGGCCCAGGCCCCGAATATGTTGCATATGTTTTCGTCGTTCTCAGTAGCATAATTTGTTGATAGCACAATTTAACCCTTTCAGACTTAGTGAACATACTTTTAGCTGGTCCACCCTTGCTGGGGGGGGGGATTTTTCCATTGGAACCAAACTCACTCTTGATGGCCCTGATGGTGGAATTACAGTGGCAGGGAAATACAAAGAGACTACGCAGAAAATCTGCTGCAGTGCCTCTATGTCTGGCATAAACCTCACATGAAGTCACCCAGGATTGAACCCAAAGTTCCATGGTGAGAATCCTACATATTATCTGCTGCAGCTATGCCAGAGGCATCAAACTATCCTACTGGCTCAAAAGAAGAGAATTAAATTACAAAGCAGAGCAACTGTTTCAATTTCATTTTTTCACTTCCCTTATTCATCATCACAAACAAGTCAAGCAAAGCAGATGAGTACATACATTACACTGAGTGTTGCACATACGATGTGTCGAATTTCATTATCAGTCATCCTGAGCAAAAAATGCTTTATCATCATATGCCCAATTATCAACCATTATATCACTATGAGCTTGCTAATGTTTCAAGATTTTGTACACTACTGTACAACTGCAGTGAACCATGCAGTCTACTGATCACTTAAAGTGAAATGACAAATTGTCAGAACTGTAACAAATTCTTTTCTGTGACACAGAATGGTTCATCCAGAAGAGTGCAGATCATTTTGAATAGTATTCAGTGTAACATAACAGACAACTGATATTATTTAACATCACCTAAACAAAACTGATTCATGTTGTAACATAACCACATAAACTAACATACTAACTGGTAAAACAATTACAAACTGATGCCCTTTAGAGGTATTATCTAACGCATGATTTTCTTTTGATGTTTTACATACAGCAGGGTAAGACAAAATTGCTGCCTTTGTTTTGTGGTGTCAACAGACAGATGTCTACAGCAGATTCAGCCATAATGAATATCTTTCTTTTATTGTTACCTTACCCATAAATCACTTTTTATTTGTTGAGTACAATACAGTGTGTGTATTGTGAAATTTTTGGTTACAACCATGTACATACCTAAAATGCTCATAGCAAGGTAACAGTTGATAACCAGGCCCATCCTGATAAGAGTATTTTTTACTGAAAATGACTCCTATAACAACATCCACACCTTATTGGAACTTCACGTGTTTGTAGCAATGACCATGTCTAAAAGCCAATACTAAGGAAAACACAACCAAAGTGACCCACAGAGAACACATGTGCAAGAAAAAGAGACAAAATTGATGAATATTATTCACCTTTATTGTCCCTCAACAGCAGGTTTAAATATCCCATTAACTGTGGGGTAAAATTAGCAGTACTGAAAAAAACATAATGTCCAGGCAGCCAGCAAGAGAAATTAAGATAGTGCAATGTATTGACAATAAAGGTTAAGTTCAGTAAACTATACAGTGTGTTAAATAATGTACTGCTAGACTCAACTATCATACACAGCTTTCAAGCAATATAAATAGACTGTAAGCTTCATTTTCCACTACATGTTCTAACAAAAGAAACTACAAGAACACTGTGCTCATTAAATGGCAGAAATTTAAAGATAACAATGCATGTATCTGCTACTCACTGTTTAGTATCCTGCTAGAAATGCAAAAGGAAAAGCTTGGAAAGACATTCAACATCATAAGATGTTGAATTTATGCTAACTTCATATACAATGCATCTATGTCAATACTCAGACTCCTAGAATTCACAAAGCACTTCCTGAAGCATAAAACTAATTTTCTTTTACAGCTAATAAAAATTCATATCTGCTGAACTGTCTATCACCCTTGGAACATGTAGTGCATACTGTACACTTCATCCTTATTATATGAAAAGCAACTTACACATAATACCATATGCAGTGAACTCTTATGAACAATGTGTGATAATGTGTGCATGCTACAACACAGAAACATGAGGTCCCCGCTTAGCAAGGATTACTTTAGACAGTGTCAAAGCCTTTACAAGCAATTCAATACTTCAGCAACACTACTACTACTACTATTGTACGTCCAACAAAATGTACTTATAGTCAATTCCCATTATTATTATTATTATTATTATTATTATTATTATCATTATCATCATCATTCGTTAC
>Ga0209629_10002338_pt1 | contig 12822 bp, 6 predicted proteins | sample TergutCu122P5_FD_187286 | JGI IMG/M metagenome (GOLD analysis project Ga0209629, IMG submission 187286) | Cubitermes ugandensis P5 segment gut microbial communities from Kakamega Forest, Kenya - Cu122 P5 (SPAdes) (version 2) | ecosystem: Host-associated > Arthropoda: Insects > Digestive system >... | reverse complement strand
TTCCGCCCACATTAAAGAACCTGTAACGATGCCCATGACTTTCCCTTTCCGCCTATTCTTTTACTATTTCTTTAAATCTTTCTACTTTTGTATCGAACGGTAGAAATACCTGGGTGTTGTTTTACTATAGTTCCTGATTCAAAGGTAACACTGTATGAGATTTTATGATGTGAGTATTGAAGTTCTCACGGCGCTATCAGTAACGTGTGTCATCAGATTTGTGTCTTATTTTTATTTTACGACGCTGTCTAAGATTATATATTTTCTTTTGTTGGATGAATGAAATTCGAGCGCGGAGCGTTGCTGGAATGATACTGATGGAGGATAACCGACGTACGTGGAGTGAAAAGTATTCCAGTGCCACTTTGTCCACCACAAATCCAACAAGATGGAGATTACTGTCTTGTGGGGCGTGACAGTACGGTACGTTGTACTAAATTACATAACATCACCTCCCAGAAGGCAGTATTATTAGCGAGGTACTGACCCATGTATATCTTTTGCTTTTTGGCTGACGCGCTTATTCGTACCACAAAGCACATCCGGTATTTTAATGAGCTTAGACGCCTAACCACAGCGAGTTGGTTTTTATTTCTATAACTACACGCTACAGTGGGGTGTACATTAAACCAAGTAATTGGACGATATGAATAAATTAAAGCTGTCTCAGTTGTGTTTGCTTATCTCTGTCTTTAATTCAGATTTCTAGTAAACTCTTGGAAGAAACGGAAGTTCAACAGGCCAGTTGTGGAATGTGGAAGAGAGAAAAGGAATGTAAACGGAAAGACAGACGAGTGGACTACAATTAAAAACAAAGTCGCGTTAATGATATTAACACATTTAGAACATCTGCGCTCTCTGGGGAAGAAGAAATGTCTGTTCAGTAGTTGTAAAATATTTTATGTGCGGAACAAGAGACATAAATAATTTAATAACTTTTCAAAAACATATAATAAATTAATGCAGATTTACAGTGAATGGAGATTCTTCCTTGCATAAATTCCGGTCCGCAACACAGCACTATATATTTTATATTAATTCATTATTTGCTAAGAAGGAAGGAAGTTATGACCCAATTTGCTTTCCAATTTTTGGATGGTACACCTGTGTGAATTTCTTTTTAATAACCAACAAGACGCACTAATTATTCAAATCTATTCTGTTATAAAACTCTACATGTTTCGGGCATCTTCTCTGCCCATCATCAGGAGTTTTCTACTGTACATTCGGCATTGGCACTTTTCATGCAGATTTGATGACCGCTTCCAAGCAGAGTCAGGATGGAATTGCAGTTCCATGCTGACTCTGTTTGGAAGCGGTCATCAAACCTGCATGAAACGTACCAATGCCGAATGTACAGTAGAAAACTCCTGATGATGGGCAGAGAAGATGCCCGAAACATGTAGAGTTTTATAACAGAATAGATTTGAATAATTAGTGCGTCTGTTTGGTTATTAAAAAGAAATTTATTACGATGCACGGTCCCATGAATGTAAACCTTTGTCAATATTTACTCCGTGACGCAGATGTGACAGAGGTCGAATGTCTTTTGTTTTTAAGACTTTACTGCACAGTGATAAATATGCCTTGCACCTGCTTCAGTATTCAAAGCCCATTGTGCCTTCTCCACAGTTTATTTACGTGCTAATTGTGAATGTCAGAACAGACAAAAATTTTGGCTAAATTCGTGGTGTTTTTGATACTGACACAACTGGAGTGCTGGTTATGTAAACCATTTGAAGTGGCAGAGCAAAGGAGCGCAGTATAACCACTCTACTATTACTGAATATCTCATATGATCTTCATATGAGGCTGAAGATGGAAGTAAGGCAAGTTAAAATTGAAAAGGAAGTACCAAATTTTAATCGAGATACTCGAAACTAATGTACCACTAGAAGATCTAAGCGGAAAGCGAAGGATAATGCTGATATAAATCTTAGATGTCAGGATTTTCTTGATAGTATCCAAAGCGAGCGTTTCAATGAACGCGTTGCCGATATTCCGTGATGTATATAAAACGGGGACTTTTTTGATCGGCTAAAAGATTATAAGCTGAAGAAAGTAAAAGTTCCGTCCGATGGAATCAGTCAATATTAAGACAGTTGGTCGCCGGTTTTTCGCAGCGGAGAAGAGGGTTCATTCCTAGGATAACCCAAATGGGAATTGTGAGGGACCAACTGACACTAGGAAAGTATTTTCGTCAAGTAATTTTGTATTTCCCTTGGAGTTACCATTCCATTAGTACTCCATGCGCATCTAGAATTACGGCTGCCACAACAGGTCAATATGAGGCTGCAGCAAGAAAAGGCTCAGTCTCACCCTATTGCTACAACTGAAAAAATTGTAACATTGTTTGTGCCTTAAATTGCATTTGTTAGTTGTATCAGCGGTGTATAACATTATCTGGGTCGTAGAAATACTGGCTGCAGATAAGACTATGTGACCTGTATTAAACTGTCTTAGGATCATGTCCATTGGAAGGCTTGGTACTTGCTGTGATGAGCCTACTTTTCATGCTGTTATATTTCGGTAACTGGCAAAATTTGTCTTAAGGAAATGGTTTGTGAGGGTGGGAGGTGGATGAAGCTGGCTCTGGGTCGTGTCCAGTGGTGGGTTTTGTTATTAGACATGTTTAACCTTCCAGTCAGAATACAAAGGAGTCAGTCAGCAAGCCGCATTTTCCTGTAGTTTATCAGACATGATTGGAACAACAGATACGTGGACGCAAAATAACCTCTCCGGTCAATACGATGTGTTTGAATAGAGAATAAAAACTGTTTTTTCCTGTTCACTTTGTTCATTCATTCTACTAGAACCTTTATTTGCGATTCTGTGCAAAGCGTATCTGTGTTTGTGTATGTGGGCTATTATTTGTGCGTTGGACATGCCATGCCTTGTTTACGTTAGATTGTTGACGCAATTGGAAGCCATTTCCAAGCAAGTGTTGCAATGGACTATTCCCATATACACATTTCGAAACTTTCGCCTAAGTAGCGTGGTACTAACAGGCGACATGTGGTAGTCCTTTACGACGCATGGTCTTGGGCCCTTAATATAGTGGATTTTTATGTCTCCAGTATGATTTTATGACATAAAAAACACACAGCGCTGAAAGGAACACCTATTCAAACGTTTAAGTTTTATACGTGTAAGACCAAGGACTTCACACAAACATTCTTTGACTGGGATATTAAAAACTGTACTGAGACAATGTAAATATATGCTGTATTTTTTATTAGAGTCTTAGGCATGTAGACTGCAATCCAGTCAACACCCACACAGAAAAATAAATAACCCAGACTTCTGATAAGATATGACCTCCGACGCTGGTAAATCAGTTACCAGCATGAGAGTCGCTGTATGCATGAAACTGCTGGAGAACAGACGGTGACTTAGATAGCTTTATGCACTATGAAACCGAAAAAAAAAGCATGAGAAAGGAAATGATTTCGAATGCGTATGCGGTTATACATAATTCAGGACGTGTCTGTACTCTCTGGGAGGCGGATGCTAACGCCTCATCCCTCACAAGTGGGGGGAATCTGTATTTTCTAAAATCAGGAATGGAAGATAAATCTCCAATCCAAGTGCACAAGATTTGTGATATTTCTGTATCTGTGTGTGAGGCAGTGCTGTGAAGTTATATGCATCGAACAACATCGTTGGAAAGGCATGTACAAATATGAACTTCTTCCACCATAACTTTCCAGCTTTTTTTGTGGACAGAACGAAAAAGTTGAGTGACCATGAATGACAAAGTCTGGTGTCAGTCGTGACAACATCGCTAGCAATCTATACATGTTATTTTCCAAATAATTCAGTTATTCTTATTAAGATATTAAGAAAAATAACACGTGGTGACTTGTAACAGATGATTTTTCGTGTTTTTTTCTGTAATCCAGCATCTAACAGGATTATTTGCAGATACAGTTATGTTATTTGTTTTTAAATTGTTGGTATGAAAGTGTAAAACATTGAAATGATTCAATCAAAAGTTCTCGGGTTGAAATGGTAGTTACTGAGTTCACCAAACGGGGTATCTCCTTGAACACATGGAACGTTATTTCCGCACGTTTGCCTACTCAGATTACAGGGGTATTCAATGGTAACTGAACATTTTAAAACTGTATTCATCAGTTATTATCGTACGAATATCGAGGGGTTATGTCAAGGACCTCGTATCCGTACCACCTCTTCCACCCAGCCTTAAAGAAATGAAGGAATAAATCGTGCCTGCTGTGTCAACCATCGAAGGTGATATACTACAGAGGGTATGGCATGAATCAGAATACAGAATTGACGCGTGTCTTGTGACACGAGAGGGACATATTGAGCATCTGTAAGATTAAGAAAACGCTGAGAGAATTCCTTTATTAATGGTTTAGACTACATGTTAATACGAAACTTAGTTACTGACTAATGCATTTTTTAATAAGTTCGGGTCTGTGTTAATCACCCTGTATAAGGTACCCACAGAAACATTTAGGACAAACATCGTCAGCATTGTATTTATTTGTTTATTTTCTCTTTTATTCTTATTTGTGCAGCAACGCTAACCGTAATTCACACTACGTAACTTCGAATGAAAGAACTATTGTGAATATTTAAGAATCTTAATAGACCGTAGCTTCATTTGAGGTATTATTCCGAGCGTTCGTACGGGCTGATTGAGAAAATCTACGAAGACACTCAGAGTAGACAGTGTTATGGCTGAGCTTTGGTATCCATACATACCGATAACGAAATGAGCTGCGATAATCATGTAAATACTTAATCAATGTAATCTTCCGTAGATCGAGTACTTACTTGTTTTAAAATTTTCTCCACGTAAAATTAAAAACCGCTATGCGACAGCCAAATCCTGTATTGTTCATTACATACCTGTAAATAAAACAGACGACATTAGTTTATTTTATCCTTTACAAAATGTTTATATTGATGTTCAGATAACCCAACTTCTGCACGGACTTGGACTGCTTATACACTTTATGTTTCAGGTGTTCAGTATCTACTGCAAATCGTATTTTCTCTTTATGGAACAGAAGTATATGTAGCTACTACGTTAACATTGAGTGCTACTCCGTTTTTTACACGTATATAGTGCGTCTATAGTTTCACAAGACACAGCGATTACATTTCTAAAATGCTTCAACCTGCTGGTCTTTGTAGGGGAGGAACGTTTACTGTGAGGAAATGAAAGGAGACTTGTATATTTGATCCACTGAAAGTTTAGAATGTCTAGTTAACATAATAATAACAATTGTATCTAAACTACATAAAACTCGTAATTTAAATAAGCCAATTAAAGAACTGACAATAACACCAGAAAATAAATTTATTACTGAAAATTTATAGACGAATTTCCTGAGCACCAGATATAATCATTATACTGGCGTGACTCTGTCGTCAATAATGGTTATTTATCAGATTTTATTTCGTTATTACTTTAGAAGTGTTGAAAACTGCTGTAATTAAGTTATGTAAAATATATTTTTGGTTTCACTCACAACATCGTAGTACGCCCGTTTTAATTATGCACACTTCTTTATTTACATCAAAGTTTTCTACATATTTCGGTCACTTTTGTTTGCTAGTGAATATTTTTACTGTAGATAAGCGTATTAAAGCTTTCACGGTTTTTTGCACTATGTAAAAATAACAGTCTTTACAACAATATATATATATATATATAAAGTAGGTAAATGTATTTATGTTGTGTTTTGATTGTATTTTTCTCACCAGGAAGATTGATTCTTTTTGGAATGAGTGATCCTGCAGTTTTGATTTAAATTAATATTTCTGCGTAAATGAGGTCATGGTTTCCCTTTTGTTGTTTACCACTACTGCATACATATTTATTTTTTTTAGGCTTCTACGTGACCTACCTTGCCTTCTGCAGGAAAGGATTTTATGAATTTAGTGTCGGTTGTGTGTATTTGTACTCGTACAGGATGTGGCAGACTTGTCATTTTGGTTAAAATTATTCTGAAGACAGGTAAAATAAAATTAGACATGTTCAAGTAATTTATGTATTTATTTGATTTATTAATTTTGAGTGTGCAAAATATTTGTGAGGAGGTTTGGTATTTTAATTTTGTATTTATATTAACAATAATATTGGAGCCTTATCTAACCGAGGCCCCAGAAAGAAGTCTACGTATTGACTCTTTGCAATTCTCTCCATCCATTACATTTCAACCCCACTGTTTTTCCTTTATTTCCTTCGAGCCTTCTGGCCATTCTCTTCAAACGAATGTTATGATAAAGACATACTAATATTTTATAATGAAACCCCCTTTGGGCTGGTTGAATTGGGCCGGGGGAGGATGCAGATTAATGCAGAAATGGGTGGCGAAGGAGGAAGCCAGGAGCGTCGTGATATACTCCGTGGTACTTCGTTCTATGGCCTCAGTGCTGAAACTTACATGACAGATTTGCAGTTTCTACAACGGTGTGAATATAGGTTCACGTCTTCTGGGGTGAGAAGCTGTGTCACTTTATTACTAGTTCGCGACGTTTCGAAGAAATGTAGTTCCGTCATTCCCAAGGTTCAAGGAATCCAAATCTTGGACACTTTGACACTTGAAGCGTCACGTGCCAGACGACCTGAATCATCATATTCCATGAGGTCTCGAAAGAAACTCAGATGTTACGTGCAGGGATAAATATATCTACAGTTTTGCTCGTATCTGTTGTGGCAGAGGGTACTCAGACTCTATAGATCCGGTCGAAGAATGGCTCATGAGAATGGTTATCTGTGACGCGACGTCGTGTGGTCCGTTGTATAGAAAACGACGTCGCTGAGGAATATGCTACCACCACCATCAGCATAAACAGAGCAGGCAGCAGTTTACTCTGAAACGTCGGTACATATTTACAAGATTATTCGGCAACAAAGTCAGTAATCTTCGTAGTTCTACTGACAGAACTTACAAATCTCACAATTAGTGGCAGTAATATTCTCTTCGAGATCAGGGTGATGAAATCGTTCACTGGATGGCATAAAGTTTAAGAGGAAAGCACGGCGTAGAAAAAACTGAAATTTCGGAAGAACACTCTTGAGACAAATTGGTGTCCACGTATAAGACTGTACGATGTAAATTAAGAAAACAATAATCTGAAAATTGACAGCCATAAATCTTCACAACTTGAAGGCGATGGAAGACATTCACGTCTGAATAAGACATCAAACAATTTCACTCTAAAAGTGTTTGGTTGTATTGTATACAGTGAGCAGTGGTTTGTGGCCGTAACTTCACGGCAAGTATCCCGCGTGCTGCTAGTTGGTGAGAACGTCAAAGTTTATGCGGGTAGCATGCAAAGGGTTCTTTTTAACTTACTGGTTTATTTGCCAACTCTATTCATATCTAGATCACGTCTTCGAAGGTAGATAAATGAGTGTGAGTATGGAACACTGATGAAGCTTTGAAACTGCTCAAACAGTGTAACATTAAAAATTTTGTATTACGCCAATACATTTTATTGATCTGTTTCAAATGATTCTTGTATTAAGCAGCAATTACTTCCGATTGGTCTTTATAATCAAGACACAGCCTCCTTTCTGTTCGTTTTTACTGAATGTTTTAATATTATATTTAAATATTTCCAGGGGTTTAAAAGCTTCAATCAAAGAACTTCCATACAATAATCGTTCTGAGAATGATAATATATGATGTAGGTGTATTGCTAAGTTTATTGGTTAGCCTGTCCGCGAACAGTCTTTAATTCTGGAACTGACAATGAAAAATGAAGAGAAACTAATGTCTACATCAGGATCGGTTTGCTTTCTTCACATCCTGCAGTCTAATATGTTTATTTAGACTTCCGTTAAGCACTCCGTTAGCTAACAAACCATAGCTTAAGGATCTAATGTAACCCTGCCTTGCCATTATTTGCACTAAAGTTTTATCTCGACTTTCTATTGCCATTGTTTTCCTAAGTTATATTCTGTTTTCAAAACGAACAAGAAATTCGACGTGCAGAATTTAAGGAACATTACAATAACATGTCCTTTTCAATACAGCTAGTTGCTATTCATAAGTAGAAGGAAAGACAATCAGCAATATAACTACATATTTCAGGTAATGAGGGCCACCGTCAGGTCAAATCCCAGCACGAAACCCATTTTTTACTTTAACTTTCCTCGTAGGTATCTTACTGTAAACACTATAAAATCTGGTTAGTTTATGCCAAATCTACTGCTGCTTTCAGTTTTGTAGCTTTTGCGGACATTGCTGGCAGTTAAGAAGGTAAAATCCTCAGTGTTATAAATTGATTGGCGGAAAACTAGAAAATTAAGATTTTATTATTATGATTCACACATTAATGCGTGCACAACAATATTTAGGTTCATCATTTAAATTGTAAATTAACTCCCGCAGTTAACAACCAGAGCAAATTTAGGGCCTCTTGAGTTTGTATTTTTAATGTACTGAAGTAATTGTGCTTTTTGCCTCCCTGGCGAAGAGGATTGCAATATTCTTGTGAATTAGTTTGTGACTTAATATTTGTTTACGTGGGACATGTGAAATGGTTATGAAATTTTCTTTGGCGAACAGGAAGGAATGGGTGCACGTCAGACACAGGGGTAGAAGGGAAGATAATATTAAAGTTTAAATAAATTAGACATGGGATGTATTAAATTGACTGAGGATATATAATTCTTATTTGTTCAATTTTGAGTTTTTAGAATTGGTGGGAATTTCTTGATGAGAAAATGGATTCTCAGATTTTCACTACGTCTTTTATCCCTATATGTTAACCAGGATGGATACCGACAATTCGTTTATCCTGGTGGCCGGCAGACACTACATTCAGTAGCCTTTCAGAACGGGGAAATATGGAAACTATTAGGGAGTAATGGCTTTGATAATTAAGAAATTAATTGTTACCCTGAGGTCGTTACGTGGAAACTGATTACTTCTTAACCATTGTAGAAATTCCTGACATTTTTTAAATAAAAAATGCCCGATACTGGTTTATATTTGCTGCCGTACATTCTAACTGTATTAATACCAATTTTATTATTTGCCTACTGTTTAGACTTAGGTATTCCAAAAGTCTGATTTTCTTCCACGTTTGACAAATAAAATCTTCACATGCATTTCAAATTATTTTCATTCTTGCATCACTCACCATCCATCTAATTTTCATAGATTTAGTATTTCTAATGATGTTGTAGTTTTATGAGCAGTAAAAATTTCAAATACGAGTAATTTATATTTCGTTTAGCGACGATGTTTTAGTCTCAAGTTATCAAGGAATCTGTCCGTATTTTAATAGAGTTTCAACAAATAATAATTTGGAAGGGGCTGTCACTGCACATTTAAAAGTACTAATTACACTACTGTTCGTAGGCAAAGTAAAGGGTGAAAATCCTTAATTCGAGTAATCGGTCTTTGGGGCAAAACTTTTGTCTAGGAACTCCCGAATAGTGTTTAGGCGTGCTGCCAAAGACTAACCACTGCGTTCGGATTTATTCTCGAAAATATAAATACGAGATAGTAAGGAAGAATGGGAAAAATAAAAGCCAAGATGAAGAAAAAAGAAGAGCTATGAAATTGACACAATACTCACAATAAGACATTCCTTTCTTTTTGAAGTAGCGTGCAATATAAACAGCGTTAGAACTGTACTGAGATATAAAAACGTATCTGCGGCGGTTGCTGCTACATTTCGCAGTGTCAAGTTTGCCGTGTTGTCTCTGCATAATTATCATGCAACAGACAAAGGACTGCTGGAATATTCCGGTAGGTGCAGTAACAAGGCAACGGGAGAGACGGTAGATTAACCAGTTTTATAGTTCGGCATGGAATGAGGTTTGCGTTCTTCTGCACAGCTTTCATATTGTCCCTGAGGTCCACCCAGTTTCCTTTCTAAAGTTCTAAAGCGGCCGGGGCGTGAAGGTGACCAGGTACCCCTGTCCAGTGTTCAGATTAAAAATATGCGAAATTATACTTCTTCATATCATGCTGCTTAATCAAATAAGCCTACAATTTTTCATACAGACTGGTTCGAAAATGAAATTGATTTGCGTGATTTCAAGCTTCCGCCGTGATGTAGAGAAGAACTGCACATTCCTGGGCGATTACACAGCGAGTAGTGGTAATTTCTTACCAACGTTTCAGGACAATCTCCTTTCAATTCTTGAACCTTTAAGATGGAACCGATAGGTTGTCCCGATACGTCGGTAAGAAATTACCACTACTCGCTGTGTAATAGCCTAGAAGAGCGCAGTTCTCAACCTTTGATTTGCATTAACTAGCGAGATTTTCTGACCAGCTGAACGACTCTAGTATTGCAAGAATAATTTTGATCCATGCATTAAAGTGACGGGAGTAAGAAGCGTTCAGGTCGGTCGCCTGCACACTTCCATTTTGTCATCAGTAACAACAAACTGAGAGCACAAAGAGTCATAAGGAACGAAACTAGAACACATTTGATAAATGGTGGGAGTTGGGGAGGGCACGCAGAATGGCAGTAGTGTCTAGAAAAATATGAGGGCGAATACGTGTTCATTCTTTCCTTGACCCGAGTTTAGTCTGTTGATTCAGCTGAGTGCTATAGAAATAATCCGCGTATTAAAAATTGAAAATGTTAGAGTATTGTACAAATTGTGAAGCTCCCTATTAAGTTTTTGTTTCTTTTATTTTCTTGTACGTCACGACGCCAACTTTATCATAATCGACCGTCGTAACAACGTAGTTGGGTTTGGTGTTCATACTTGAAACATGGACTGTATTTATCTCGGAAGTAATATTAGAATCTGAGTGGGAATCTCTCCAGGATATGGACAATAAACAGCTCCTGTACCGCAGTACAGCTTAAGCAAACCGGCAGGCGCAAAATGATGTTGACGGAACAAACAGAGTGGCTATCGATGTGCGGCCAGTAGTAAGGAACGTGGGGAGGAATAGGAGATACAGCTGGTTGCGTTATGCTCATGGGTCAGGGCGTCATATCTTGAATTAGGAAATTCCGCTCGTGTGGCTTGATGCTAACGACGTATCTTGAAGCTTTGGTTTAAACCCTTGTTTATGTATCCTGGCAGAAGGATGTGTACTTTTAGTTCTAACTGAATTTCCACCCCTCTGTTAAACATTCGTGTAAGATTAGTCTAAGCAGGAGTCGTTGTTTCAGATATTTGTGAGTTTGTAGATCTGCCTTTGTTTCGGTGGAAACCAAATGAACATCTCAGTTCCTTGCGAGAGCACCACATTATTTCGGCAATAGTCAGGGCTGCAAAGAATTTTGAAGTTGGTGTTGTTGCATGAATCACTGCAGATAAAAAAAGTACCTTTAAACCACTTTTCTCTGCACTTTTCTGTCGGTTACCAACAGTCTATGCCCTTCCCTTACTGTATAAGACCGACTATGATTTTATGCAGTGTTCAAAGAAGCACAGCTGTCTGAGTATGTGCGAGTACTGTCCATTCGATTCCTCGTTTGAACATCTTATAATATATATTGATGTATTTTAATTTCTTAATTTTAGTGTCGTACAAATAATGCAGTGGGCCGGGTAACGTAGTCGGTATAGCGACTGCCTACGGGCTGGACGGTCCGGGGATCGAATCCCGGTGGGGCGAGGTTTTCCGCACCAGACCAGACTGGCCCTGAGGCCCACCCAGCCTCCTGTACAATGGGTACCGGGTCTTTCCTGGGGGTAAGGTGCTGCCGGGGCGTGACGCTGACCCCTCACCCCCTTCTAGTGCAGAGGTCTAAAATAGAGTAGAGCTATACTTCTACTCTCCCTAAGGGCCTTCGTGGCCTGTGAAAGGGTGAAAAAGACATTCAAAGAAAGGAAGATAACAGTAGCACCAAACCAGCTGTCGAGTGGGTACCACGAGGAAGAAAGATGGCAAGAGATGAAGTGGAGAGAGGAAAACTGTGACATGACCAGTGACGACTGTCGTCGGTGGACATTGTACGTTGTAGGTAGGTTTCACCCTTTCACAGGCCACGAAGGCCCTTAGGGAGAGTAGAGGTATAGTTCTACTCTATTTTTGAATTCGGCACTAGAAGGGGGCGAGGGGTCAGCGTCACGCCCCGGCCGCACCTTACCCCCGGGAAAGACCTGGTACCCATTGTACAGGAAGCTGGGTGGGCCTCAGGGCCGGTCTGGACTGGTGCGGAAAATCTCGCCCACCGGGATTCGATCCCCGGACCGTCCAGCTATACCGACTACGCTACCTGGCCCCTCATTATACGTTGTAACTGATACAAGAACAGAGAGTTCAATTCACCACACCAACCTTACATGCACTGAAGTGTGAATACGATAGATACACAGTCTACTACATGTTTCGGCACTACTCGAGTGCCATCATCAGGGAGTTATTATATCAGTTAAAGTTGTGGGCTTCGAATTGGTCCGTAATGTGAGGGCGCAGTCACTCACTGGCAGACATATTAAAATTTGATTAAAAATACATGAAATACCACATAATATAATCATAGGACTCCCTGACGATGGCACTCAAGAAGTGTCGAAACACGTAGAAGAATGTGTACCCATTTTGTTGGCATTTCAGTGCATGTAAGGTTGGTTTGATGAATGGAATGCTGCATCCTGCACGGTAAGTACAGCAAAAATAGGAGTATTTTGTACGAGGGTTGGAACTTTAATAGTGGCAACTATTTATTTACAACTGATACAAAATAGATACATGTTTCGAAGTTTTACTGTCCTTCAATGTAGTCACCAGCATTGTGTACAACCCGTTGCCAGCGATGTGGAAGTCGTAGGATACCTTTAGCAGCGCCTGTTGTGTTGATAGTTCGAATGGAGCGGTCTACCGCCTGAAGAATCTCTGGAACAGT
>Ga0209629_10002337_pt1 | contig 12823 bp, 7 predicted proteins | sample TergutCu122P5_FD_187286 | JGI IMG/M metagenome (GOLD analysis project Ga0209629, IMG submission 187286) | Cubitermes ugandensis P5 segment gut microbial communities from Kakamega Forest, Kenya - Cu122 P5 (SPAdes) (version 2) | ecosystem: Host-associated > Arthropoda: Insects > Digestive system >... | reverse complement strand
ACAGTGGTAGAACCGGCTTTGTTTGAGTGAGACGTGTTTGAAATGACAGCGCCGATCCAAAGTCCCGCCAAATGCGAGGTGCGTTCCGTCATACGATTTATCAACGCAAAACGTCCAGCAGAAATTCACAAACAAATTTTTGCTGTTTATGGTAATGTTATGAATCGGCAAACTGTAATGAAATGATGCCATGAATTCTCCGAAGGAAGGAGTGATGTTCACGACGATGATGATGAGGTGCACGAAGTAGTCATGACGTGGTTCAAAGGGCTGGTGGCAGACTTCTATGACTCGGGGATACAGAAGCTGGTTCCAAGACTTAATAAATGTTTGGACAATGCTGGCGACTATGTTGAAAACTAAAGTTATGTTCAGGCAATTCATTCACAGTGTCGATTTGAAAATTTAAAATGTTGTACATGTTTAAGACCTTTGTACCTTTACTTTCTGGACTCGCCTCGTAGTATGTATATACGTACACAGGTATATATGTATATGTGTATGTGTATGTGTGTGTAGGTGTGTGTGTGTCTGTGGTAGTATGTATAATGTATATATGTACACATGTATATATGTGTGTATGTGTGTGTGTATGTACATGTGTTTGTGTGTGTATGTATGTACGTGTGTATGTGCGTGTGTCTGTGTATGTATGTATGTATGCACATATGTATGTATTTATATAAGTATGTATGTATTTATTCATCAACATATATATGTAGGCATGCATGTGTATATGCATGCATGGATGTGTGCATGTGTGCATGTACATATGTGTGTGTGCGTGCATGCACGTGTGTGCACGCATATATACGTGTTTATTTGTGTGTGTATGTATGTATAAATGTGGGTGCGCGCGCACGAATGTGTGTGTGTGTGTGTGCGCGCGTGCGTGCGTGCTTGTGTGTGTATGTACGTATCATGTAGCAGATAAATTCCATTACCTATGAATGATGGTGGAAAGTACAGGAAGTTTGATTAAACAGAATACACAGGTGAAGACTAAACGATATTAAGCTCTTGAAGCTACAGCCAAATGTGTACCAGTAGCCCCCATTATAAAGGTACAGATGTTGGAGAACATTAACAAACTTTTGAGTAAATCAAAGATTATGTGTGGAAGTGAGGTGTGGGGATTGATTAAGGCAGGGAAAGAATTAGATAATGTTCATAATAGATTGTTCAGTAAATTAATGGATATACAGAATTGTGTAGCCAATGGATTTGCTGAGATAGAACTTGGAAGACAGAGCAGGAAAAGCAAGTGCATAGCACAGGTTGTACAATATTGGTATTTGGTTGTCTGGACCTTGGCGATTCAGCAAAACATTATTATGAATAAGCTGTGTGCGAATTTTGATTATGTTGAACTAAGACATTGAAAGGGAAACTGTATAATATTGGATTAGAATTTGTGTGGAGGAAGCAACAGGAGTGTAACTTGAGAAAAATAACAAAACAGAGAAAGACAGATGTAATGATACTGAAAGACAAAATATTTTGCAAAAATGTCAGAGAAGAGCCCACTAACACTACATCAAGAAATGAACTTCTGTTGGATTAAAAAAACATGTACAGAATGTTGTTCAAAGGATGAAAGAAGTGGAATAGCATGGTTAATGGCAGGAGTGTGGAAGTTGAATAGAAAGAAACACAGATACAAAAAGCTGCCATATATTTTTAATTAAGCAAAGACGATTTCAAACACATATTAGAAACTATAAAATGAAATTTTTAAATGAAAAATGGTTAACTGGCAATAAAGGGGTAGCCTACAGAATAGTATTAAGATGCAGTTATAAAGATCAGATAAGAAACTTGAGTGGATGTTAGACAAAGCCAACAATAAATGCTTTAAGGAAACAGAAGATGTGTATCATAAGTATCAAATGGTTATAGGCTACAGTCATGGCACTGTAAGAACTTTACTACTACTACTATTACATATGAGTATTCACTGCTTACTCTGTGCACATGTGCAATTTGGACTGAACCTCATTTCAATCGTACTGTTGCTGCTTCAATAACAGAAAATACAAACTATGTGGCACACCACATTTCTATTTCTGGCACTCAGCATCAATTTGAGATGAAAGTGAAGACAAAAGTGACATGATGATTATTATGGAAGACAAATGAAAAATGGTACTGCATTTGACATTCAGAAGACCATGCATCATGATATATTCTTATAATAAAACCAATGAGATGCACTAATTTCTCAAATTTATTTTTGGAATAGAAACCTACATGTTTCCAACAGGTTTTCTGTTTTTCATCAGGAGTCAAGTACTGTATACACAGCAATAGGTATATGTCATACAGGTTATGCTGACTGCTTGCTAGTGGGATCAGGATGGGGTCCCATCTTGATTCCAGTAGGAAGCTACTGGATGACCTTAAGGAAAGGAGAGGATACTCTCATTTGCAGGAGGAAGCTCTAGATCACACTATGTGGAGAGCTCGCTTTGGAAGAGGCTTTGGACCTGTTGTAAGACAGACTACTAAATGAACATCCGACTCACCCTGACAGTTGGTGCCAACTGAGTTTGGGCCTTGTCCACAATGTCTATCCATGGAATCCAAGAACCATTGTTTTTCTTGTCATAAATCCACTCAAAGACAAGACGATGTTCAGGAAACAGCTGGTTTCTGGCTAACTTGAAAATCTGGGGTTTTGGGTAATCTGCATTTTGTCCATTAAGCAATGCTCTGTAGAAGGTGTCAAATATTTTCCTGCTTGCACCTAAAATAATGTTGAAACTTCAGTTTCTCTCTTTCCCTTAATAGAAACACATTCATTCTGTAAATAAAGCAGCAGCTACATATTCTACCTACAAAACCAACATATGCAGACACTATATACACAACAGTACAACTTCTAACCCTAAAATTTTAGATGTTTGTACGGTGCTGTAAATATTCCAAATAGATACTCTTAACTATGTATACACTACTTTCCTGGGTTTTACTGCATCTGATATCATATTAGCATTGCTGCAGATATCACTATGACACAAATGTACATTAGTCCTGTAACTGTATCATATTTTAATATGTATTAAATAACTTGTTGTGTCATATTCTCTGATGATGGTGATGTAATTACTGAGAGATGTAGGAGAGATAGACTTGCATGGCTGTGTATATTATACCTTTGTTGGTTTAGTACACAGAATACATATTTCCACTGCATGGAATGAACAACATTAAGATAAAGACAGTGGTTAATATCTAAACAAGTTTAATTAACAAATCATTTGGAGGAAGTGGGTGTGAAGTTAAGGAAGATACTATTGTAACTGGTACTTGCAGTAAGTAATATACGAAACCACATTATAATCAGACTCATAAAACATGATTTTACATGCATGCTAATGAATCTCCTATAAACAAACAATACTGCCAGAGTTTTAGCTATTTTCAGAACAAAGAAATTCACAAACACACATATACAGACGTTTCTGAAATGCCTGACACCACTTCAGTGGCTATGCATAAAAACAATGTAAAATGTCTGTGTAAATATGGGTCCTTGGATGCTCCAAATGTTACTTATGGTCCCTTTAGTTTGGTAGGAGAAGGGTAAAAATTAATGTGTAATTTTGTCCACAGGGAAGTGTTTACTTATAACACACCCATTTAAACATCACGGTTACTGTTTGGTAACAAAAAATTATAACAGTTTCCCAAGACATCACTGTGCATCCACATGACATGCTGCACGTTTGGTTAAGGACTGCAGCATGTGCTTAAAAATTCCAGGCATGTTACATACAAACTTTTAACTATCTTGAACCCTTTTTAGTTTTGTTACACCATTAAATGCTGTAGCATATGCAACACTTTTAATAATAATCCCATTAATAAAAATAAAGTGGGTTTGAGATATATATGTGATCTTGTGAGCCTTGCAACTGGTCCACTCCAACAAGCAAACTTGATATTTCTTATTCCAAAATGCTCTAACACCAATACTAAAATAAAGCAGAACTCCATCATGCATGAACTACACACAAAATCTTTGCCCATTGTGATTTATACATTATGGATTGATACTTTGTAAAAGGTTATGATAAACAGTCTCTTGCAGCCTATAATGGAGAACACCATGGCCCACCAATATTTCTTACTATGTCCACCAAAACACTGAATGAAAATCACTGGCATCACAATGGAATGATTCCATGTGGACTGATATATGTCTACAAATGCTGATTGTGAAATTCATGATGCCATCATGAGAAAATCTTACCACATCTATGAATATCACAATGGGCAAAAGAAGAGGATTACTATCAAACTAGTGAAGAAGTAATAGACAAAACCCTATTGTTGTGTGAAGCATCCAACTGTCTTTCTAATATGAAACCAAAAGTACTTCTTCATTCAGTCCACGTAACTTTATTTGTAAACAATTTTCCTTTTGTTTACAGTAACTATCTACAAGTTTTGGCTTCTATACCTAAGCCATCATGTGGCTGAACCACTATAAAAGAATGAAAGTATCTTACTAGATTTGTATCCGGTATCAATGCAATCTGGTAGTGACATCTCACAGCTTACAACAGTTTACTGTATATACAAAATTGTTCACCCCTGTAGTATTAATGTTGAATTTATGTTACTTTATATTTACTTAAAATTATGTGAAGTTCTTAACAACCTCAAAACTTTCTTTAACAATTCTATTTGATGATTAGAATTTATCTTGTTTTTTTTAAATACACTTATGACCAATCACTTTTTTCCTTACAACGGGCCGATATTTTGTTACATTGTATGCTGTTGTCTCATCTGGTTTTATTTCCTCCTAGTATTTCAAAGAATTTTAACAGCTTTATACACTAATTATAACTAAATATAACATCATGTAACAAATACAACACTGAAACCACAGGGCTAAACAAAACACAATAATATATACAACAAACTGGTGAAAGGTGTGAGATCTCACTACCACACTCAATTGATACGTGATGTACAATTATTTTTGTACTTTTCTATTTTTATACTGGTTTAGCCTGATGATAGCTGTGGTACAAAAGCAGAAACATGTAACAAGTTATCGTGAACGAAAATAAATTTGTACTTTTGGTTTCATACAACAACACTGTGCTCATTACGTGTAATCATGTGGGGTTAGGCCTTGCACTGATTGCAAACAGTAACAATACAGGAGCTGCTCATGCATGGCCTGCCAAACAGTGAAGGAAATATGTGTTCTGCAGTTGCAATCCCCTGTATGTTGGTCCTATGATGTTCAGAAACATCTTCCAGGATTCTGTCTTCCAGGTCCGCTCTTAAGGTTGTGGTCTGTTTTCCTCATTCTGTTTCTGCAAACACAGATGTTCACCTGTCCCTAAGAAGCTGAACAATGCCAGAATTGCTTTACTTTTTGGAGTTTCTTTACTGTAAACAGCAGTTATAGGCATGACAAAACATGATGTTCATACCAGCTGACCATGTCTAGCACAGAACAAGGTTTGGAATCTTACAGCAACACTGTCACCTCATCATGCATACAGGCAATATCATGTTTAAGTAAGGGGAGGGTCTCATGCAGCGAGACTGCAGTGTGGGTATGGACTACACTCAGTTTGTGCTTCTCTTTTCAAGCAGACCATAATTAAAAAATGAAATGTCCCACGGATGAATCTTTATTAAACACATGTTGAATTGTTCGGTGTATAGAAAATGCACCTACTGTGGTGCTACATATTTTGGCAACACTGCATAGCTAATGTTTTGGAAGAAATCCAGATTATCAGATGAACTAGAAGGAACACACGATTAAGACAATACATTTCTTTAAATAATGTTTTATATCATTCTGTAATATTTAACAGCTTTGTTTGTAATATTTTGTTGCAGTATTTCAGTGATAATAATGGAGTGAGAGAAACTAATTATAGGTATGGTGGTTTGCATAGCTGAATAAGTAGCAGAATGATTCAAAGCTAACTGGGTGCATGTCTCACTTAAAGTACTGGAAAGTTAATAATTTGTATGGAAGTGAAGAAGGGATTATTAACCCAAACTATACCTGTCATAGTAGCTCCAAAACCCCACACCAGACAGAAAACAAGAATGCACTGAAGTGACACAGTGCTGACTTGAGACTCTCCTTCCAACATGCGTATCAGCAACACGGAGAAGGACTGTGATGTGAAAAGAATGCTTTGTATACAACAAGAACCAAAACAGAATAAATTTCAAATCCACATACATTTTTGATTGATGTTATTTTGTTTCAGTATGCATAACTGGAATTTTATAATTTGGTTAAAAAACAAAAATTCACACTGATCTTACTCATACCAAATTTCTACAAACAGCACAATACAGTGACACATTTGTCATACTAGTTATGTTGACTGTCTGCTAGTGAGGTCAGGATGGAACTGCAATTCCATTCTGACCTCACTAGTAGACAGTCAACATAACTAATATGAAAATAACCATTGCTGTGAATACAGTATTAAGACTGCTAATGATGGACAGTAATTCTGTCCGAAACATGTAGAGTTCTTTACCAAAATAAATTTGAGAAACAGTGCAGCTCGTTGGCTTTTATTCTAAGAATACATCATGATGCACGGTCCTCTGAATGTCAAACTCAGTTCCTAACTTCAAGAAAATACTATGCCCATTACAAATAAAAACCACCTAATTAATGCTGTTTGAGGAAATAATAATTACTTATTTTGAGAATCAATTGGAACTCAAAATATACTTTCTTTAAAATACACAGATTTTGACAGCTAAACCTGGGAGTACAAGTAAGGCGCCACTGTGCTTCATGGGTTGATACCAAGAGCAGCCACATGAACATCCAAACTGCATGTCATATCCCACCTATGGTGTGAATGTTCGTGCCTTTTCATTGACAAACATCATATTCATCTAGAAAACTCTAAAGAGCAAAGTCCTTGAGAAAATGATACATAAATCTCAGATTGTCAAGAAAATGTCTTCCTTCTTTTTGTTAAACCTAAGGTGTTATTAGATATTAAATATTCATCACAATGGGAAAGAATTCAAAGAAGAAACTGTAGTTTGCAATGAGACCTACAATTGCTTTATACAAATAGGGATACTGCATTTTGCATTATTTCAGAACAGAAAGTGTCTCTCGGACATTTAGCTACTATTGCAATTTTTGTGGAAAACAAAGAATTCTTAAAAATCTAATTTATGTTACTTACATTATAAAGATGAATATCTGAAGTTACAATAAAGAGTTTGCAAGATGGGTGCATAACAAAATTCAAAACAGCAGGCACCAACCACTGTATCAATTCTGCTAGCAGCTCTAACTGTTCTGGTAAAATCTTTTCCTTAAGCACATTGCTAAAAGAAGCATGAAGAGCTCGCCATCCTAACTGGCTTGGTTCAACATAAATCATGCCACAACGTGATACTGTCGCTGGCGAGGCCTCTGCCAGGTCAGCGAGCTCGAAGATCACATTCATCTTTTTTGACATCTGAAAATAAAGGTTTCAAAATTGGTCTCAAAATCATACCTTCACTGATGCAAATCAAAAAATTCTAGTCATTCTCAAAACTCTGGTCAAAAGAAGTTGGATTTGATGTAGATCTCCTACCCAAACCTCTCCTATCACATCTTAGTCTACACTGCCTGTCTCACTAACTCCATGCAAAACTGTTCTTCTTGAGATGTTAATAGGAAGTTCCTCAGGTAAAAACAGAAATTTCCTGTATTTTAAGGAACCTGCAGGTTCCCTACCTGATCAAAAGATCCTGCCACCAGTCCCTATCCTGAGCCAAATAAACCCAGTTCACTTCACTACATAATATTGTGGAGGACCCTCCATCTGCACCACAACTGTACACCTTCAATCAGCCTCTTCCTGTCATGTTGTCAGACTATAAATTTATATGCAATTCTCACCACCCCCATGCATGCTACATATCAGGTCCATTTCACTCTCCTTTGTATGACTGTCATAATAGTATTTGGTAAAGGGTTCAAATAATGATGTACCCCAGAACTCAGTTTTCTTCACTGTAAGGTTGCTTCTTCTGCCCTGGGTTCAAACAGTCTTCTCAGCACTTTGTTTTTGAACACCCTCAATCAATGGTCTTCAATACACAAAGAATACAGAGTGGTCTACTGTACTGGTAACATCAACACACCCTTGCTTGGATGGTGATTTACTGCATACATACTACCCATTACCCATCTAGAAACAATCACACAATATATTTTTATCTGTACTTTAAGCTTTAATATGTATTTTAAAAGACGTGTAACATCTCAGTGCATCTATCCTTTGTAATGTACCTCCCTGAAGACTGCCACATGAGTGGCCAAAGCCAAAACATATAGGAGGTAAATGGCATACATAACACACTTCCACACAATTAATGCACATTTGTCAGTTTTGGTATCATATCTAATTTCTCAGTACACAGCTCAGGATCATTTAAATTCTTAAGTGTCTGCTCAGTGGGCTGTAGCATTATCATGAAGGATGACTTCACTTTTAACCAGTTCTGGATACTTCTCCAAATGCATCACACAGGTGGTACTGTAGAGATTACATGCATTGCTATACATTCTTCATTGAAACCTGTAGTACAGTATCACACACAAGAACACTGTATGCCAAAATGACCATATGTTTTGTGAGTGACAGGTTTCGTCAAACCACGTATTTTATGGTGACTGTGGATGAAGCTACACAGAAAACTGTCACTGGAATATACCAGTTCACACACACGTGCCCACATTTCACTGATTGTAATAACCCTATTTAACACGTTGTTCCCTTGGTGACAAAACATGTCCAGATTGATGTGACTAGTCTTGTAGTAAATCTACTATTGCTGTAATATCAATGGCTTAACACCCACTTGGCAGCAGTCCTGTGGAATTTTAATTTGTGTCATAGAACTGAAGCTCTGTGTACCCAGAAATCCCTTACACTTGGTTAATAATGTTGCCATCTGTGAAAAATTTCCATTGCACCCACAACATAGAGAGACAGATTTTCCTAACAACCCAAATTAAACTTCTAAAGAGGAGGAAGTGACAAATCAGGCACACAGTCTACCTCTAATTTGGTGAGCACAAGGTTTTCTTCAGGGTCTTATCACAGGTACATGACACCAACTTTTTCAGGTCAACACTGTACACAGAATGTAACACTTCCCACCACCTTTGATTTATTTTAAATTTTGTGGCAAATACATCTACACTCACAAATGCACGTAAAGAAAAATCTTAGATATAACATGATTCACCACCTCCTTCAATCTCACTTCCTGCTCATTCAGTCAATTCTAGGGGTGTCTTCTCCCATGCCGGAATTTCAAATCATCACCCTCTTTCCACCGATCTCATTGTCCAGCATGACTTCTTCAAGAAACGAAGGACTCCTGAGATTGGTCAGGCAATGAAAGAGGGTCTATTTTCATAGGCTGACCAAATTTTAGAAAACTTCAGCTGATTCTATTTAAAATTTAATTAACTCTGCTATAGGAGCAAAATTCCCAAAATACCGAAAAGTCACATACATTCGGTTCAGAGGATAAAACCACAGACTTGTCAATGGAAACAGTAAATGCCAAAAGAACCTCCCAAAGGGTGGTCCAACTGAGACTCCAACTCAATCAATGTTTGGCTAGAATACCTTCACAATCTAGTGTCTATCTTCATCCATGCACTGTTCAGTTATGGCCTCTGACATATCTGTGTGAACAGCCATGGAATATTCACTGTAACGAATGCCAGCAGTTGACACTCTTCTGGTTCAGAATATCTGTACCCACCTTGCAATATTCAGTGGTACAGTATGATCATAAAGTTACTCATGGAGCTCTGGATGGCATTTTCATTCATTTATACTGTTCCACTTCATGAACTTTATCTCTGCAGGAGGTTGCCAAAACAATGATACCTTCATGGTTAATGTGTGTGCGCATCGGATGGTAACATTTACAAGTATGCCACATGCTTTCAGACACATACACTATACTCCAATTCCCACACTGTCACATTTTTGCCAAAAAATAGAGTTGTAATGATTCACAGAGTGACTCTTGTATTTCCAGATAGGTGGTGAGAAAACAAAGGATTCTGAACTAAATGGTCCTTTATACACGGCGTTTTAACATTATAATATAGCAGGAAAAATGCTGTAATGAACCTTCGAGTTTCATAAAATGTAGGGAATTTCTTGACTAGCTGAAAACCATTTAGCTTCTCAAGAAGGACTCTGCTACATGGATTAAGTAAGTAAGTAAGTACGTACATAAGTAAATAGGGCAGGAAATATTTATTTTTATGTACACATTGGGAAAGTCACATGGAGGTACCCAGAAAAAATTTCCCTAGCTTGAACACACAGTTACCATAAGCAAAAATGCTTGTGACTGTCACCACATATTAGATGTCTTCCTCATGGAATTCCTTAGTCTACTCACAAAACCACTTACTCACACATACCTTGACCAACTGCAACATATGACCAGAACTGACATTCCTGGACTGCCTTATTTAGTGGCCTACAGAAAAAAATTGCAGGTGGAATTATCCTTCCCATATGTAGGTTGTAACAGCACCTCCCATTGTGTTTTATAAGACACAGAATTCACGGTGTTAGCAAATGGATTTATGGGACTGACCGATATTATACAACAAGCTATGCGTAATACTCATATATGATCTCAGTGAGTTTTTCTTGGAACCAGATCTCTCGTAAGCTTCTATTGTTAGAGTACTTGAGTACTCCAAACCACATGTTACAGACATAATTCAAATGGAGATGCCATCAGTGGCTATGGGCTAGTGACAAGGGCAGATATTTTTCTATTCCATGCCATGTCTCCTACACAATATGGCTGGTGGTAAACAGACAGAATATGAAGTAACCACTCAGTAGGAGTGCTTAAGAATGGGTCACTCCCTAATATGTCTTTATGGTGTGGGATTTAATTACAGATGGGATAAATTTTACATTATTAGAACTCTTGGACATATGTTCATTCACAGAAAGTACCGGTACAACAGAATATTTGCCAAAATTAACAAAAACGCAACAAACCTGAATTATCTCTCCAGACATAAGGCAGAGTTTCTTATTATCATCTAACACTGTGTTCAATCTCTCAATCCATATTGCATCAACTGGTCCATCAAACAGGATCCACTTGCGATCTGGCGTAGGAGCAGCTGCGTATTCTCGAAATATATTAGCCAATACACCTGGGACAGTGAAGCACAGTTAATATTACCACTGGCCACCAGTTTTGAAATCAGTTGTAACACAGAAATTATTATAACTTACCATCAAACCATTCATGTGACACCTGATCAAAGCACCCAAACAGCTGCCCCAGAGTAACTGCTTTTGGATTGATGATCTGGTAATGAACTCTGAATTCTTCCATGGTTGAATTTGCATTTACACTTATAGCTGCCAATGCTTCAGCCAGCATCTAACATGACATAAGAGTGTTTGAAACTTCAAATTCCGATCAAAGACTGTACAAATGCACCAAAATTCCTTTAATCTGACATCCAATAATTTGGATATTCCAATAATCAGCCACTTGAGTATTCCCAACATCAGAAGTTCTGCTTTTTAGCAGAAACAAAAAAGTTTCATGAGTGAAGCAAGCAAATCCTCAGCAACATGTTCAAAAAGGCTTCAGAGCGTGCAGCCACATTAATGGTTGTATCTCCCAAGCCCTTGTCTCATACTGTCACATTCTTCAGCTATGAAGAGTATCTTTTAATACACATGCCCTCATGCAGTGGATATGGCTTTTTTAAAACAAACTACAATCCCTGAATGTTTATATTATAATGCAGTATTACCAACCAACAATTTTGCCCATAAAATATACATACCTTATATAACTGAGTCTTGCCTCCCATAGGTAGTCCTACAATAATAAGGCCATGTCGCACAAGAATCATTTCATAGACTTGAACAATTTTCTGCATGAAAGAAGGTGTAGCTTGGAGGTTGTGCTGTGCAATGCATTCTTTCAGAGAACTAACAAGCACATCACACTCTCGTTGTGGAAGTACAATTCCCGGAAAAAGATCTGAGTAGATCCCTTCAAATAGTGGCACATCCTACAATAATGTTAAAAAAATCTAATTAAGTTATTATGTGGAGGTAACAGCTTAAAATCATTCACATCAATTAGAGACAAAGAAGCAAGTTTGCTATAAGTGTGGGATATTTAGGACTTTACCAGAAATTACACTGAATGAAGGATCATTCTATTTTACTGTTACTGTTACTACGTGAAGACAAAAAATTCTTCTTTTCTCATATTTTTTTAACCCATCACACTTAAACAGCTGACATTATATCTATTAGACTATTATTACCAAAATATGTAGCTTTGTGTGTAACTGTGAATGTTAACAATGGAGCATAACGAATATACTAGATTTCCAACACTCCGATTACATATATATGTACATACTTACATAGGTGTACAAACACACACACTTACACACACATACAAATATAAATACATACATACAAATACAGGGTGTATCAATATGATTGGAGCGGTTTCAATCTGCCATTACGGCTTTGAAAACGCACACAATAATAAGTTTCCCACAAGGAACGAAACAGCAGGTAAACTTCATGGTTACACCGTGCATCAATAATATTGAAGACTTTAATAACCAACTGACGCACACGCAGTTTTACTTATTTTAAAATGTTTTAATAACTCTACGTTTTTTAACGTTGTGTGCATCAGTTGGTTATTAAAGTGTTGAAACAGCAGGTGTTCAAGTTTTGTGCGCATGCGCAATCCCACCCCC
>Ga0209629_10002336_pt1 | contig 12824 bp, 11 predicted proteins | sample TergutCu122P5_FD_187286 | JGI IMG/M metagenome (GOLD analysis project Ga0209629, IMG submission 187286) | Cubitermes ugandensis P5 segment gut microbial communities from Kakamega Forest, Kenya - Cu122 P5 (SPAdes) (version 2) | ecosystem: Host-associated > Arthropoda: Insects > Digestive system... | reverse complement strand
ACATAAATGAGCCACACTTCAATATAAAAATCAGTTGTATACATATAGTTATCATAGTATAAAACAGAATGTGATCTAATTTCCTTAGGTTACATGTGAATGTTGAATGTGTGTGTGTGTGTGTGTGTGTGTGTGTGTGTGTGTGTGTGTGTGTGTGTGTATATATGTATATGTGTATATATGTGTATGTGTATATATATATATATATATATATATATATATATATACATTTAAAACTTTAATTCCTGTAGATGTTTCTTACATATTATTGCCTGGAAGATGGGCAACATAGAGGGCTGCAACATGTCTTTATCAACTGTGTAGTATATACAATAGTAAATGGTTGTTAATGTTGATATGAAATTTATTTCTATAGAATTACAGTGGAATTCTGACCCTTCCAGCACATGTGCCAGGCCAGGCAGGTGGAGGGTGGGAGTCTGATGATGATATACAGCAGGAGCAAATACCAGAGTTACAGAAATCTTCACCTGCCAACAGTGGAAGCATCATATCAATGGATTCACTTGAAAAGTAAGCTCTTGTTCCTGAATATGCATGGAATGAGATTGAATACATATGAATATTTGGCTGTTTAAGGATGCTGTGTCTGACACTTTTCATAGCTGCTTTTGTGTATAATTTTGGAACTACACTTCATCCCTGATATAGTACCACCAATTATTCAGCATACTTTGCGGAAGTATAATGAAGGTGCTGGTAAATTGCAGTAGTGGAACTTTGTTTAAAATCATGAAAGGTATTTAGTGTAATACCAAGATGTTATTTACAAAATATGAACATACTAGAACGTCTAGTATACATTGTCAGGACGATCAAGGACTGTACCTATAATGTTATGTTCATCTGACACCTCAGTACACAGTTTGTAAATTATGGGCCAGGATAGAAATTAAGGTTGTGGTGGAGCAATATTCATCTGCAGAGAGTTACACGTTGTGTTAGACTGAATTAGTGCATTTGTTTCATAATAAACACAACACAATGGCTTCCATAAAGATTACCTGTTATCATTTTTACTTCAGCACTTGCTAGAGTCTTCCACTTATTCTTTTCACTGAATGTATCACCGATACATCATCCACTGATGGGTCTGTTCCATAATACAGAAAAATGGTTCACTTTGTTCTGCAGAAAAGCTACAGAAAGTTGGTACATATAAGCACAGACCTCTCTCTTAATACTGCCCTTTCCTCCATACTTCAATAGTATAGTATAATAAAGAGTTAGGACGATCAAGGACCGTACTGTTAATGTTACATTTGTCTGACAACTCAGAATACAGTGATAATGGAATTCTCCAGATTGTTATATAAGCAGTCCAGGGCTGGTTACTTGAAACTTCTACGGCAGAGAAAACAGAACAAAGAGGTAAAAGGAAACTGCAGTGATCGGGCAGTGCCTCTTTGAACATAAAACAAGTCAAATAACACCAGTTCCAAATATGTAGGGAGCTAGAAGAGTTGAAAAGAGATTTCTGTAGTGTGTAGTTGATAAATGTATTTGCATAGCTTGTAGCCTACTTGCTGAACCATGTTATCTCACTAGGCAAAAATTCCAACCCACACAATCCATATTCCTTACATCCTTTCCGACATGGCAGTATAGCACATATTATTTCATGCTTATAGATAGGCACATTGGTTTTGTATCACCAAAGTCTTTGGTGGATGGCAGCTAGCAGGGCTAATGCCTTATTAAGGATTCCCATTGTTAAAATAATAGGGTATTTCTGTTCACAGACTTCTGTGGGTGTTAAGTGAGGGTTGTGCTCCATCAGGGATTGAGTGTATGTGCATTGCTGTTGGTGTTCATTTCAAAGTTTTAAGTTAGAGTCTTGTCATATTAACCTGTGACTTCATCAGAAAGTGAAAATGCTAACGCTTAACGTTCAACAATTTTAAGTATCTGGATGAATTATATTACATGTATAATTGGACATTTTAAGGAGAGATATGTATCTTAGTCCAACAGAATATTTTGTTTTAAGACTGCATTTGTTGCCATATAAATACATGTAATTATTTTTGATACACTGATAAACGAAGAGAACTTTTAGCAGTAATCGCATGATTTGTGTTCAATGCTTGCAGCTAGAAATGATGACCTGTTAATGACCCAATATTGTCACAGTTCTTAAAGCAGTAAACAGAGTTTAGTGTGAGTAAGTTTAATGGAATATAACAACATTATATTGTTGTTACTGTTAAGTGGGTTACATGTTCGCATCACTTTACAGGACAGAATTTACACCTGCGAAGGAAATTGTGAATGAATTCTGCATTGCGCAAGAATGGCCAGTTCCCCTGTCTCAACTGAATAATGCATGTAAAAAGTGAGTATTTTTATACATTTCATAATATACATTTTACCAACAGCAACAATGGCACTCTCCTATTCCCCCAACTTTGAGTTCTGCTGATATATAAAGTGCTCATGGTACTAACATACTGAGAAGCAGAAATATTGACCTGGACCACTGCAGATGTTAGTAGACTACATTTCTGGAGATTAGACTTGAAAAGAAGCACACAGGAAAAACCAAAGACAATAGCCAAAAAAATGAACAGTTAGAATGAATCCTACTATGAATGAACAAGTAACAGAATAAGACAGCATGGACATGCATTAAGAATGAAGGAAGAGAGGACCTCAAAGAAGGTTCTGAACATGAAAAAATAAAAGAAAAATTCCCAAGAGGAAGATTTAAATTAGGATGGGAACAGGTTACAAAAATGCCACACATAGGGAAGGAAGAAAATGGGAGGGAACAGAGGAGCAGCAGTTGTGGGAGGACCAAGATAGAGCAAGGTTTTATTGTGAGATGACATGCCTCATTTAAATTAGAAACATCAAAGGAAGATGACTACAACTACAGAGGGGTTCATTTGGTAGACCCCAGGCCAAGAAAATATGACCTCAGCTTGTGACGGGCAGACTAGCCAACAGCTGCACTACTATATCAATACTGGAACATGAGATGGATGCTGGACAGTCGTGTATCACTAATAACAGAGAGCAGGTAATTTGTGTGTATGAGAAATGTTTTCTGGTGAACATTGTTCATTTGCAGCGAGAATAAGTAGTCTGAACCTTGGTGTAGTTCACGTAGTTTCTGTACATGACCTTACAGTCAGTCTGGTGTGCAGTGAGTGCACAAATAATCACAGGGGCTTTGTCATATGAAGACACAGTATATTGCAGCCATTGCATTTAATCCTAATGCCATTCTTCAGGCAATTATCAACAGATGATATGTGGTACTTCATGCGGGACAATGCTATGGCCTACCACAAAATTTGTCAGTGTCTGCCCTAGGGATGGTGATAGACAATTCGCCGACCCTGACTTCTAGATCCCCACATTTTAATCCATGTGTTCATTATTTTGGGAGACACTGGTAGAGAGGATTTGTGTGAACAGTCCACATTATTTGCAAGAAGTGAACAGCATTATTCAAAGAGAAGTTACTACTATTTCAAGATAAGTATACCTTTATGTGTCACAAAAATATTTCAGAATGTGCATTCCCTGCTTAAAAGTTGAGGCCAGCACTTTGAGATTGCTGTGAAATAGTGTAAGATGAATTGCAGGGAAAATGGACTATCAATTCCTAGTGAATGAAGGCTTCCTATGTGATAGTATGTCATTGACAGCTGCTATGCTTAGATACATACTGAAAGGTATTCCCATTATAAGACAGTGGAATACTACATGAAGATTGCTCTTTTCTGAGATGTGACAGTGCTTTGTCCAGAGCAAGTCTCAGAAGTTTCACAGAAACCTTCTGCCACCAATACAAGAGACACAATACAAATGAATGTTTTGGAAGTCAAGACATCTCTGAAGATTCCACAGCAATATTTCAGAAACAGTAATGGTTTGGCAATGAGACTTATGCGTCATGAAGTCTTAACTAGTGGATTCAATTAGTGCAAAGGTTTCCACATACTACCTTGAGAAATTAATACCATATGAGAGCCATATTATCAGTCTGTGCCAAAACATAATTACTCTTAAGACAAATGAATATTGTAGATGAAATCCAGTTCTCTTTTTCTATGCTGACCTATACTGCAATTCATACAAAATAATCAACATTACTACTTGTCAAAACAACAGGACATGAAAAACAGAATGACTGTGGTGCTTTCAATCTTGGATAACGTTATGAAACTAACACCATTTCTCATAATGAAGAGAGAGAATATTCTGGGGGCCTTCCCAGTGGAATTTGATTTAAATCTACTAAGAAAGGATGGATGACGGAGGAACACTAGGTCAAATGACAAAGAAATGTTGGGGACAAGAAAAGTTGCTTTTCTACTGAATAGAGGAATGTTGATTTTATTTAGATTCATTCAAGGGTCATTTAACCGAAAAAGTTACTTTCAAAATAGAGAAAGTAAAGACTCTAACTTCTAATCTGAGCGTTTGAACACAGATCTAGTGATCATACAACATTCTTGATGTGGCAGTTCACAAACCATTCAAAGACTAGCTGCATCACCTGTTTGGGCAATGGCTGTTCTCTGTTACTGCCCAATAACATCAGCAAAAACATAAGAAGATATCTGAAATAAAGGTTTGACAGTGAACTAAGAATGTTTGGAATGACATTTCAGTAGAATTTCCTCATTAGGAGGTATAAAAGTGAGGTGTGTCAAATGATATAACTGCAACAGTGTGTGTTGTCTTTTGGGCTCATCTTATATTCAGATAAATGCAATATGTGAAATGTCATATGGTCATAGCAAGGTGTTCAGTGCAGTATCTGTGTTTCATATTTTTAATGAAATCTGCAACCCTTTTAAGGCCCATCCAGTGTCATATCCATTCTTTAACAAGGCTTCTGTAACATGCATTGCACATTATTCTGATTATATAGGAAACTTAAGATTTAGACAAGGTGTAGATGTTAAAAGAGTTGTTTTGTTCTTTAGCTGTGCAACTCTAAACTGTGGTGATGTTCTACAAGCCATTGGTGACATACTGCTCCAGCCTCCTGACAGAGTATCAAACACGTCACTGATACGAGCACTGTTAATGTTAGAATGGTTTTTAAGAACTGACCTTTTTACCCTGGCTGCATTTTCACAGATTATATCGATGCCACTGAATTGTGTGTTAAAATCAGAATCCCGTGGTCCAGAGGTAAAGGTGAAGGCTCAGAAAATAAGATTAATCTTAAACAAACTGCATCCAAGACATTGTTGACATTGAAGTATGATGGTTCAGCTGAATTGTGATATATGATAAACAAAATTATGAACTTAAGTAACTGAAATGGTTTTTTAATATGTTTACTTGTCAGTCAGGTTTTGAAGATGTCTGAAGATTTGCTCCAAAATCTGATTATTTGTCAGAAGCAACATGCAAACTGCATTTATTTGAAACACAATGCAGCTGCTTCCTTATACAGCATTTATACAGAAATACATAAGAGATATGTACAGAAGTGCCAAGGTACATTTCTTTTGTTTATTTAATGATGCTGGAAGTATCCAGGGCTGTACAGTGTCAAGGATAGGGTAACTGGTGGACTGGAAATGATTTGGAACTTCATTGTCACTACCTAATATAGGCACTAGACCGGCAGTTGCGCATGGACACACTGAGGAAAACCACGAAAAATCTCAAGCCAGGATACCCACTGTCACAGCCATTGCTTGATCCATGTTCATTCTGAGTACATGTCTAGAATGTGACCCCTACACCACCCTGCCATGTTTTTTAAGCTTGTTCTTTGACAGTGCCATTGATTCCTGTGATTGTATAGTGTCATTGACAGGTGAATGAATCTCTTGCATTGGTGGAATGATGCTGACAAGAACACCAAATTTTGTCCACCTGAAATCTCATGTGTACTGGCCTGGGATTTATCCTGGGTCTGTGCAGCATTGGGCTGATCACTACTTACCTGAGCCATGGCATGGCCTCAACCTGCTTGATGCCTCAGTATGATGACATGAAACCAAAACTGAAAAGGAATAAATCAGCCATTATGGAATGTTTGGGTGTTGTGCTTATGGCTCATGCTTTAAATGTGGGAGATACCAGGGTTAAATTAGCCAGAAACTGGCTATCATGGCATCATTTTGTGTTCCACAGTCCACCAATGCAAGTGCATTAGAACATACCATGTTCAGGAGAGTTAACCTACTGTTCATCATAACATGACTGCTTCACCCCTGAAGATGGGCTCAGTAGGTTGGCCTAAAACATCAGTAACCAACTACCATACTATGTCACGTAACATTTCCAGAAGTGTGAAGGGCTCAACTAATGTCAGATGTTCCACTGTAACAGTGCATCATAATCTGAAGTGACCAAAACATTGAGCCACTTGTTAATAACTCATTACCAATCATTTTACCTTTCCCCTCTTTTGTGGTGGGTGTGCATAAACCAATTGTGTCAAAGGAAGATACATTTCTATTGTTTTTGTAAGGGATGATTGAATGAGAAACAGCAGAGGTGCTCCTGAAACCAACTGACATAAAAATGTAGTACTGCACCTAAGGATCTGCATTAGTACCAATGAAAAGAACCCCTTAGACTAGGGAGAGGAGCTACAAGGAGTGCGCTACTGACAAAATAATGAGTTTTCAAATAGCCCGGAATGAGTTCACGTTGATTCAGATCACACAACATCTCGGCAACCTACGTCAGCAAGCTACAACACAGCAATCAGAAGTCTAGACATGACCTGCTGCATGGTCTGTGATAGGCCAGCCCAACCCATGAGTTGCCTGTGGAGGCATTTAAAATGAGAATGAGAAAACATCTGTTAACCCTTTCCCTGAAAAAACCAAGATAGAATGCTGAAGCAACATTCAAAACTCTTGAGCTGTTTATTAATGGGGACATGTATTAATTTACCAATTCATTTCATAAAAATGTACTGAAAATAGCTACAGGCTAACTTTGATGTGAGTTATATTGTTTATTAATTTGTCTTATTATTATCAGTATATTTTTATTGCACATGATGTATAAAATGATGCATATATAAATTATTTGTATAATTATATTTACACTTAAACATTCTTTGTTCTGTGTATTGAATTTCATACTGCCTGCATGCAGTCCAAATTTTACTGCAGATGCCTGCACCACATGCAAAGTTGAATGTTCCTGGTCAATGAGGAGGGTATGCAACATGAATGCAAATCAAGAAAAATAAGTACAACACTAGTCTAACCAAAATCCAGCTACTTTGTGTCATATTAAACATGCATAAAACATGAATGGGACATCATAATACAAAGTATATCTAACCACCCCATTGAATATAAAAGGGCAGCATTCAGGCACATGACCTACATTTTTCTGCTTTCAGAGCAGCTGTTAATCAAATGATTGTCTTTTGGGGGTTTTCACCATGTACTGGTTAAATGTTCCTCCTGAACGTCAGAACATTTGGCAGCTACAATGCACAAAAGCCCAAAACAAGACCACCATCTGACATGATACACAGAACAATTGGCTGCTAATCACACCTGAGGCAGAGCATAAAGAATACAAAAAGATGGCACTGATGTAAAAGAAACATGGAATGTTATTACAACAAGATAACTCAGATAAAGAATTATGACATGTAATAATAATAATAATAATAATAATAATAATAATAATAATAAGACTACTGTTCAAACTCAGACACTCACTTCACTCACTGATTCTTCTTTACATAACTGCTCCTTCCTTCACAATCTTAGTACAGACTCTATAATCCCTCATCTACACATCTTTCTCCCCCACTTCTATCCCTTCCTGTTCATAGCTGGCTGATGGCTGTCTTCCTTCTATAGATGATTTCTTCAATGTGGGAAAGTCAGAATTTTCATATGCATTGTCAGAAACATACTGTTTTTGTGACTTGGAAACCATTGGACATTTGGCATCGTGAACCAAATTTTGCAGGCTGCTGGGACAAAGATCTTTCAACCCCATAAAAATAGGACTGTCCCAGGAAAACTGGGGCAAATGGGATCCCTAGATATAACCCAGAAACAAAACACCAAATTGTGTACTGAAAATATTCAGTCTTTGTGACCAAGACTAGCACAAACATAAAAGCCATGCTGAACTGCTGTATTTTATATTACCCCACTTAAACCTGGTCCTCCCAAACAGACAAAAACCAAACATTCTACCTTAAAATTTTAGAATGTTTATGGCAGTATGTTTGTCACAGAAGACCAAGTATTTGTCTGTACAGTATGATTCTTCACTGCGTAATCAGTTACCCACATAACACCTTCATTAAAGTGATTTTGGGCCAACAAATAAACGTAAATATCAGAGAACTACTAAATTCACCAACTTCAGTTCCATGTAACATTTTTGTAACCCTGAAACCAAAATTCCCCTCGAAGGTTTTTTGTTTTAAATTGCTAAAGTGGAACATGATTAAATACTGAAAAAAATTAGAAAAATTGTAGGAGCAGTATTTCCATAGCTTGCAGAGACATGAGAATGCGTGTAAAATATGTGAGGGTGTACTATGAAGGTGACTACACTCACTAGAACTTGGTAATGACTTTTGTTGTCAATAATACAGTCTGGGTATGTAGTATTGGGTCTTACTGTCAGGAACAGTAAGACTATTTTACATAAACTGGTCTGTAAATGTCTTGCATAATAAAGACTCATCTAACAGAACCTCAAATGTTCATCTTCCATTTACTCCACACAGTAATTTAAATAACTAATTCAGACCACAAAGAACTCAACTTGGTAACAAACCTGACCAAAGTTGTGGTTTTTAAACACTATGAGTATTTTGGGCACAAAAGTGCATTAAGATCTGTTAACAGATACCTGGATATCAGAAACATGGCTAGTCCAGGTCCAGCTGCATGATGGTTAACTTAATGCATCATTCCATAAAACAAGTTTCAAGTAAGAATACCAAAAGCGCTGATATAATTCAATAAAACGGCAACACTTTGCTGGCATGTATGGCTGAGTAAAGAGGATAAGAAGTGAAAGTGATAACTGCAGATAAACTTTCAGAAATGTTTCTGGGACATTCAGATCCAAGTGTTCTGGGAAATTATGCCATGTCCACTGACAATGAGTTACTGATGTTTAGAAGGAGCACAGGTCCTTCATCTTCAAGGAGCAGTATTCCTAGCATTCTTTGCTATCCTCGCACAAGCAGTCGTTTAAAAGCTCAAAAGTGTTAATTTGTACAATCGACAATTAATTATTCTACAGCAAAAGAAATATTCGCATCATCATCATTTTCGGTTAACCGGTCCCCTTCCGGACCGCCGGTAAATTATACCGGCTCCTCCACCTCCCCACGAAGGTAATCTCGATTTTGGCTTCATACGCTACCCATTGTGCTTATTGTGTAGCATTTTAGGTACGTTCGAATTTTGCTTTACTTAACGCGGGTGCTAACAGAATCATTTTCCTTGACGTATTCCTTCTTGACTGACGCCCGCTTTTTCAGGAGCACAACTGGGGCATTTAAAAAAACTTTATTTTCTCTTCTTACAAGAAAAAACGAGTGACACGAGCAATATCGCTTGTCTGTCTGATGTAAAGCAGAGCGGTGTCCTCGAGCTAAAACGACTTACTTGTGTTTGCAAGGTGGCGCGCGCTGTTCACATTGTACACAATGTTACGCTGACGTAAATCCTCGTCCGACCCCCCTTTTGCAGTTCACAGTCGAACTTTTTAAATTAGAAGGTGTAGCTTATGCAGTCTTGTGGATCTCCCTCATTGACTACTGGTGGTCACGTTTTTCCCTCTGAGTGATACGCAGATAATATATGCTGTATTTGCGAAAATACTATCTATTCTTCACTCAAATAATAACCTTCCTGTACTGGCAAACGTGTACTGTATTCTTGATTTCAAACTCTCACCGTGTTCTGAATGTTGTATGCTTTCTTCTGGGTAATTCCCCGGCGTCTGAATGTAATGTATGTTTTCGAAAATTATCACGTTTACTATTGACCGTTAAAGCTCAGATTACTTCTCACCCATCTCCCACGCACAGAACACTTCCCAGTGACTGAGTACAGTGACTGGGGAATTCACGAAGCTGGACTCAAATGTGTTCATTTGGTGCCAGACACGCAGAAGCCCTGTGAAACCCCACGACATGCCTGGCCACTAATAAATTAGTATGCTGCAATGTGTAACGATACTCCCCTGCAGAGACAGTGGAGTACAGTGATCTGTGTTTCAGTTATAGAACAAGGTGAAATAATGTGCGCGTGATAACTGTAGTAATTGCATGCAGTTTGCATAAACGAGTAATAATGAAGTTACAGTGATAAAACCAAGAACGTTAGGAATACTTTCCACCATCCGACATCCCATTTTCGTTTGTCTTCCTTCAAATTTCCCCCACAGAAAGCCCATATTCATTTCGCTTCTCCCTTGTAGGTGCCATATGACCTGCTTCCTCATGCTCTTTCAAATGATCCCATAATAATATTTGGCGGCAAGAAAGGAACATGTAGCTCCATATTATATAATATTCATTTTATTATAACAGACGGCTTTCCGATGGGAAGTTTTGCCTTTTTACCTTTTCTAGCATATTATTTTAGGCATAGATTGTTTCTGTGTTACAAGATATACAGTAGAGCGTCGATTATCCGAACTAAATGGGACCGGCGAAGTTCGCTTAACCAATTTGTTAGGATAATAACACATGCATGAGACTATTATCATCACATACTGTAACTAATTTAGTAAATGTTTTGCAACAACTCAGCACGGTCGTGCGTCCAGTCAGTAGCTAAACCCGACAATCGATTATGAACTACTGTAACGCTTTACCCGGATTAGTGATGTTTTAGTACAGTAACCAGTAATTTGGAAAGTACGTGGTAACTTTTTTTTTACAGGCGTTGGTTCCGATCATTGACTTTCGCGTAATCGGCTCTACTACATTGTCGTGGCACAGTATGAGGAAGCATTACACCTAACCACCTCATTCAATGTCTCCGTTTTTCTTTGTGTTCATATGCTGCTGTCTGTGCCAATCGGTGGTAACTTACAGTTGTTTCATTCATTTTTTGACATTTTTTAGACCAAGTGGCATAAAGGAATGATTTATCTGTGCTGCATTCCTAAGTGCGTGAACATAACGCATACATTGAAACGTGTTTCTAAGTGGTTTAGTTCGGGTTCATACTCTTGTTGAATAATATCATTTTTAAATCTTTGCATTATAAACATACTCCCATAGTCTAAATCAAGTTAAAGTTGACTCTGTACTCAAAATGAAGACATATTTAGAGAGTGAAGGTACAGCTCCACGCATTCTTAAACTCTGCACGAGTTGGATGTGAGTGTTCAGCGTCTCGTCCCGGGAAAATTATGCCCAGTCAAAGAACGCTCTGTAACCATGTAATATGAGACTGTGTGCGCTGCAGAGCCAGTTTGGGCATTTCGGAAACAAGAAAGTCTCTTGCATCTACCGGAATTCGAATTCCAGTTTATCCAGCTTGCAGGTCAGTCACTATTCTGACGATCTACTGTCTCCAATTTCTATCACATACTCAACCGGACAAAAATTTCGTTCCACAAACATGGCTAAGCGCGACTTAAATTCAGTAGAAATTCTGAAGTGTAACTATGCCAAAGGTCACTATCGAATTGGGTTAACCATAAAAGTTTTAGGCATTGAAACAGTTAAAACGAGCGGTTTGAAAGCATAGACGATACGTATTTCGATTGAGGGAACAAGGCTTTACACCACCCTGCAGTTCTGTTCAAGATTCACAGTTCCTTCGCACTACCTTCCGTCAAAGTGCTTAGGTTTGGGCTTGATTTTTTTCTTTTAGCAGGATAAATTTAGAACTCCCCTGAAAATGTGAAAGTTTAAACACCTGTTATAAAATGTGTACAGTACACAGTCTTCTTCCTGGAAAATATCTGTACTTGAATTTAGTTCAGTTTCGTACATGGAATACACAAAGCTAATAAAAAAACAAATAAAAAAAATGTTACCGACAGTCTGTGTTATACAGTCTCAAATCTTTGGGTACAAGACTACGGGCACATTGACGCTTATATGTCAATCTGCATGGCGTGAGATAGCAGGAGAACGGGCTTAGAATCTGCGGCGCGGTGAAAACCTGAGATCTCAGTGTCATTTCATTTTACACAGTGGTTTCTGATTCATGATTGGAAGCAGAATGTCGAAATTAAAATCGATACGCAGCAGCGTTAGAGCCGATTTTTTTGAATGGTTGTGAAACATTTTAATACTTAACTGTGAAGGAGAAATAAGGCATATGTGAGGGAAAGGAATATGCTGGGGGGTGTAAAGGTTAGTAACTACGTATGTTTTGAGAGAATTAGACCTAAACAAAAATGGAGGGAATTATTTAAAAAACCACTGACCTGACAACGTGTATTGAAAGGAAAATTTGGAGCAGCTGGGACATGTAAATAGAGTTAATCACAAGAGTGAAAAATAATGTTTTAAAGTAAGTCAGTTAACGGAAGAAACTGGAGAAACCCTAGAATTAAATGATTGGAATATTCATGCACAGAGAATGTATTACCTGATCTTAAAGTGAGAAAATGGGAGCAGATTGAAATTCTAAAATGGTTGACACTTATAATAGGAAAAAACAAGTCCAGATTTACACAATCTTCAGTAACTTCACTGTGAGGATCTGTAATATGGCGAGGTATGTTTTCATAACTCCACACTGCCAGTGAGTAAGAATGTTATGGACGTTTCCGGTAAGAGTTTGTGTTCACAATGCGGATTTTTGTTGATAACACCAAGGCACTACTTCACAGGGATTTGAAGAGAC
>Ga0209629_10002334_pt1 | contig 12836 bp, 6 predicted proteins | sample TergutCu122P5_FD_187286 | JGI IMG/M metagenome (GOLD analysis project Ga0209629, IMG submission 187286) | Cubitermes ugandensis P5 segment gut microbial communities from Kakamega Forest, Kenya - Cu122 P5 (SPAdes) (version 2) | ecosystem: Host-associated > Arthropoda: Insects > Digestive system >... | reverse complement strand
TATATATATATATATATATATATATATATATATATATACGCACGAAGAAGAATTGAAAGGAAAATTGAGGATGTACTTGGGGAAGATCAGTTTGTATTTAGAAGAGGAAAGGAACTAGGGATGCAATTGGGATGATGAGAATAATAACAGAACGAACTTGGAGATAGATGAAGAACTGTGTATTTGCTTCATAGACTGGCAGAGGGCATTTGACCATGTAAACTGCTTCAAATTAATGTAGAAACTAAAGAGAACTGGTATCGATTGGCGTGAAAGAAGATTGATTAGCAAATTGTACATGGATCAGAGGGTTAAAGTGCGACTGGACCGAGGGGAGACAAGTGTGCAGATTGGAAGAGGAGTTTGACAAGGATGCTGTTTGTCACCAGTTCTGTTCAACTTGTACAGCGAATGCCTTACCCAGGAAGCTCTGGATGGGTTTGGAGGCTTCAACATAAGAGGGCAAATTATTCAAACTGTGAAATATGCAGATGACCTTGTACTAATGGCTAAGAAAGAAACTGTGCTACAGAGCATGATTGATAAACTAATTGAAATTGGAAGATGCTGTGGCATGGAAATGAATGTGGAAAAAACAAAAGTAGTGAGAATTTCAAGATAACCATCCCCAGTAACAATTATGATAGACCAAAAACAACTGGAGAATGTAGAATATTTTAAATATTTGAGTAGCGTGTTAACAAATGATGGAAGTTGTACGTGTGAAATTAAACCCAGGATTGCCATGGCAAAAGCTGCATTCAACAGGAAGAAGACTCTGTTTACCAGCACATTGGACTTAAATTTGAGGAAGAAACTAGTAAAATGTTACATTTGGAGCATGGCTTTGTATGGTGCTGAAACTCGGATGCTTCGGGCAGCAGATCAGAAATACCTAGAAGGTTTTGAAATGTGGTGCTGGAGAAGGATGGAAAAGATCAGTTGGACCGATCATATGAGAAATGAAGAAGTGTTACTTAGAGTCAATGAGCAGAGGAATATCCTGCATGAAATAAGAAAACGTGTGGTTAACTGGATCGGTCACATCTTACGTAGAAACTGCCGTCTAAAACAAGTTATCGAAGGAAAGAAAAAGGGAGAGATAGAAGGGACAAGAAGACGAAGAAGACGCAAGAAGCTACTGGATGACCTTAAGGACAGGAGAGGATACTCTCATTTGAAGGAGGAAGCTCTAGATCGCACTATATGGAGGAATCGTTTTGGTGGAGGCTTTGAACCTGCCGTCAGGCAGGATAATGAATGAATGAATACGTGTGGAGAGAGCAGGTTTTGATGGGGGAAAGAGGGAAAGAGACTACTTGGAAGACCCAGGTGTAGATGGGAGGACAATATTAAGACGGATCTTCAAGAAATGGGATTAGAAGAATATCCTGCACAGATTTTCACGAAACACATTGCATGCAGCTCCTTTATACCGCCTAATTTCACCCATATCAGATAAAAAACGTGGAAAGTAGGCTGTAAATTAATTTTAGTCCTAAAGTAAATTAAGGCTTTAATTGCGCCGATTTTCTTAAAACTCAGGAGTTACTCAATAAATTGCTTTGCACCTCTTCTATAAGGAATTTTATCCAAATCAGATGAAAAGTGTGGAAATACGGGCAAAATTCATTTACCCCTTTAGTGAAGTATGTCTTTCACTGCCCAGATTGTGACGACACTCACAGTTGCTCAATATCTTTACGTTAAAACACCCATATCGAGTATCACCCAAGTCAACGAAGAAATGTGGAAAGTGTGGGTAGAAATGAATAGGGCCCCTGTTTATCCTATTTGAATGATATGCACTGACCCGAGGATCTAGTGAGTTTTTATTAGATTTTCTGAAGGTTGTTATCACTGCGATCTTTTGTCTAACTCCTGTCATTGACTGTTAAACCTCCCAGACACACGGCGTACGGCGCAATGCTGGCAGAGCGTTGGGCCGCCGCTTATAGGTCAAGCCGGGGGGGGGGAGCCTATGTTTACTGCCTGGAGTTCTAAAACTGTGACTGTCACTGAGCCTGTTCGTACGCAACTTCACGCTTGCTGGACAACTTTCTGCAAATAGCTTGGGTATTGAATGTCATGAAAATCGACACGCACGGTTCATTCACTGATTTTCGGGTGACAGAGGGACGGTAGACGGAAAGAACACACCAAAATCGATAATTGCATAGGAACGTAACAACTTGGCTGCTACGTCATGCAATTATCACGCCATACCTCAATTAATCTACATGGCAATAATTATTTCGTTGCCACTCTCTGTCGTATTTCCTGCATGTGCCTCTTAATTGGCACGATTTTCTGCAGAAAATTGTGTTTGGCATGAAACGTGTGTTTTGTTTTTCCCTGAAGATTTATCTGAGACTTTTCTCAACCCAAAATGATTTCAGAGTGATATCTTAAATTGACTTAGGTATTCGTATGAAGAGTCTCTTATTGTTGTTCGATTTTAACCACACTTGAATGTTCTTGACACATTGTAGTAAAAATACCCAATATAAAATTCATGAAAGTCCGTCCCGCAGGAGCCGAGTTCCATCGGAAATATTGATGGCGGAATGGACGGACGTGACGAAGCTAATAGTCGATATTCACGACTTTGCGATCTAGCCTGTTAGTGTCGGAATTTTGTGCAGCACCTTGTGGAACACTTTCAGTTTTGCATTTTTACGAGGTGGGAATATGTATTCGTTTCCAAATATTATTGTAAAATTATGGTCCTTTTTTTGCACGCCGTTAGCACATCGGTTTTTGTATCACTGGAGCTGCTTCTGCACAAACCTTAATGCTATTAACGTTAAGTACCTTATTACATTATTCACATTTTTGGTGGCCGAGGATGGAATTGCCTCATGCGGCAATTTTTATCGGGACGTTTATTTTTTGCAGCCCTTTGCCACCTCAGACGTATAGAATTAATTACATATTTCGTAAAAAATATCTCGGATCTGAAACAACAGCGGTGCACACATCCCAGTCGCCAGGTCGCCATGACTACCAAATTTTGTACAATGACGTCTAATATTTGTGGATTCCTAAGTATGGAATTTGTTTCCTGTCACCCTTCTGTTGCCTAGAATTTTGTGGTCGCTTCTACATTTTCGGAAAATTTGTACACCCCTGTGTGAAAGCATATTTTATTGTATTGGTTGTTCAGTGAGTGAGCTATTTCAATTTATATTCCATGATTCGATTAATCATACATGCAGCTAATGCACAATTAACTCGTAGAATTCCCATACCAGTCTAAATTGTTTAATAGGTTCACGTTGATTTTGATTGAGATTTGGCTCCACTGTTGTAATCTGCATGATTGGAAATACTCGTATTTCCTTCTTGACTATGGGTACCAGTATATCTCTTGGGCCTACTGCGAATGATCTGCTCGGTACTTGAAGTAATGTACAAATGTCATTTCTTCGTTATGTGACTGGCATTTAGCGTAACACGTTTATGTGACACTAAGATTTCTGTCTTATTGGATGTGAGGGAGTATTTTTCGGTAGGTGGTTACCAACGCTTCAGGGGAACCTGTTGCCTCTATCTTAATCACGGAATTTACTCGCTTGCTCTCTGGTACATTGGTATCTCTGTTTCTACACGGAGCCGTATTGCACAAGACCTAATATTGACACTGACCCCGTTAGAATATTAAGTCTCTTATGAGGCACAAGATTCAATAGCAACAGGAACGTCTGTGCGCGCTTTAGGGTTCTCGCAGGGGTTAGTCGAAGATTCAGGTTCGAAAGACGCAGCGTAACATCCCAGTAGACAAGTTTTTCCAGGCATATCTGTCTTTGCCCTCACGTCTAGAACGGGTTGGGACAAACCTAGAGAGTGCCGGGGGTTCTTTACCCCACGGCAAAGCGGTTGAGGCACAAAGTTATTTGCTGTGTTTATTGTCGAGGCTTCGAATTTGCGACCAATTACTAGCCTGCTTATGGGTAGCTGTTACAGCACAGCTTTGCATTGAACCTGTAGCGATGATCGCGTGCGTGCACTGCGAGAGTGTGGACTGGATTCTGCTGGCTCATGTTAGGGTCCATTGGTAGGTTATTGTGCACCGGAATAGGACTTCTGTTTCTATACAGTGCGGCGAACTGCTAGATTAAGTGAGCAACTGCTAGCTTTTAAGGAGACCTGTGTTTGATGGAGCCGGTTACTTGGTTGCATCTAGATATTTGCGAACGGTTGCTGCCTGGATGCACCGCTTACCTTTTTAGTTATTCATGAAAGTTAATTAGAAATTAAGAACATTTTGAAATATCTGTATTTGTGAACTTAGTACGTTCCATACCCGTGCATTAAAGGGATATTTCAATTCACGTAACAAGACCAACAAATGCACGTATGCCAAATGTGCTTGTCACGTATTATTCATTACCAACATGTTTTGACCGCTGCTGTGACCATCATCAAGGTAACTAACAAGAATAATAGGGTTCCAAACAATTTGTCAAAATGCATAAGTGAACCACTCAGTGTTACAAAGAATGTCTCATACTTTCTATACAGTCGTTGAATGTCAGCTTATTTACTACTGAAACCCGATAGAATTCAGTTTTTGAAAGAAACACATTGAAACTGGGTGTATTTCTGTATGTAGGTAATGTAGACCTTGAATTGAAAATGAAAATAGAACAGCTGTAAATGTAGGTCAATCAGTATCATATCTTTTACTCAAATTCAGTTGTTTGTATATGATACTGCTAGACTTATATTTACAGCTGTGTTATCTTCATTTTCATTACAGGGTGTACATTAACTACGTAGAACAATACATCCAATTTTTACGTGTTTAAATAACGGGATTTTATCGGTTTTTAGTAGCAAATAAGCTGACATTCAATGACGGTATAGAAAGTTTGAGACACTCTTTGTAACACTGAGTGGTTCACTCATGCATTTTGACAGATTGTTTGGATCCCTAATATTTTGGTTATTTACCTTGATGATGTTCGCAAAAGCGGTCGAAACATGTTGGTAATGATTAATACGTGATAAACACATTTGGCATACGTGCATTTGTTGGTCTTATTGCGTGAACTTAAATATTTGTATTTAATGTGTCAACATGCTAGCAAGTGACCGAAGTCGATGACTGCTGTATGATGAATTGCAAGTGCTGCGAAAAATTAATTTCGACAGGACAGGGTCCTTCTAAATTTTGGTCAACAGCTGTACATATTTTTGAGGTTTAGAGACAGAGTTTGTTTGTTGTCCTATTAATTAATTAATTAATTAATTAATTATTTAACAACCTAACCTCATCTCAGAATATCGTCGAGTGGTAGTTTCATGAACGGGAAAGAATGTAGCAGAAAGCAGTTGTGGCCTAATTTGAGTAACTGTCCTGGCATTTTCCTGGAGGGATTTATGAAAGCTACGCATAAACTCAGGACAATGAATGTACCGGTCGCGATTCGAATCCGAATACAAGTCACAATCTTTTTAGCTAAAGTCAAACGTCTTGCAATTTTATATTTTTTACTTGCATGCTACTAGTCTTTGAGGAGGGGCGCGCGGACCAAACTGCACAGACCTACGAGTACATGAGGGGACGCGGCTTGTTGGTAGGAAATGTTCCTAAAAATGAAAGTCTTGTCGTATTATGCCCATACCGAAGACTTATGAATTTGGGTGCACCCTAACGAATCTGAATGTAGGGAAGTGCTGTGGTTTTGGCACGACTTCGACACGTACATATAAAGAAGCGTCTCTCGCGTGACATGAATGCCTCCTCAGACTGATGTTAAAAAGAAGCCAGAGCCTACCATTGTAGAAAACTTTCAGAAATATCCTGACGTGTGTGACCATTGTTATAACAATCGATATAATGGCACAACCGTGTCAGTCTAGAAAAGCAGCACGGTTGCCAACTTCATCCCAACACTTTCTTCATCTTCACTTAGCTTCTTCTTTATTTAAAATGTAATCCACATTTTCCTTTCTGTTGCCATAGTGACGGAGCTAGTTTCTTGTGATTCATGTCTGGCAACCAAGCAGTGCATGCATGAGTGGCCTCTGTCTTGTACAACATTTCTCCTTTCCTTAGTATTCAGTTATCAAGCAGATAGTTTGCAGTGTTTCGGAGGAACGTGCTGCCTCCTTCTTCACGACGTTACATAAAGGAATATTGTAGTCTTAATATTTACCGTCGCAGGAATCTCACACGGCATATATCGACTGTGTTTGCTCCACAACTTTTATGCTTAAAAACTGCAGATTGATTTAGGGGGTATTTTTAGAGGGAAAATATATATTTTGTACGCAGACACGTGGAGTTTTCTTGACAAATAACACTAAACGCAAAACAAATATGTCTAACAAGCTGAGGGTGACCCGTCTAAATATGCCCGCCACGATAAAAAGATGTTCTTGGTTTACTTCTGTTGTTCATGCTATCTACGGACTGAATTTCTTGCAGGGCCTTAGCGTGCTTTGCAGTTATTGTTGTTGTTGTTGTTGTTGTTGTTGTTGTTGTTCTTGTTCTTGTTGTGTGTGGAAATAAGAAGACATGAATATTCTGAGCCCAGTCGCAGAAATTCTGGCATTGAAAGAAGTGACGCAAGGTACTATTTCATTATCTACTTTGAAATTTATAAACTGACAAAAGTCATTTAGCAGAAATGAGTGGTTTCAGAAAATGCGTAATTTGACAAGTCTGTTCCAATGTTTTGTTTTCCAGAAGCAGATTCTGCTTCTTGTTTGCCCAAAGAACCCACGCTGTCAAACGTCTGTCGCCCTTATCAGTAGGTCACAAAACGGACCTGAGGGATCATCGACATTCTTCTAAACCTGACGCAAGCGCAGTATTAGTTGACAGTCCTACCCATTCTGGCAAACACAGTTTATTCTTTACGATCTGTCCTGAAGATGTCAGTCTTACACCCAGATCCACTCATGTGCGTGTGTAGAGGAGAAAAGGGGAATCTCCTGTAATTTTAACAAACAGCTCGTAAAAGAAACAGTTATTTGAACAAAAAGAAAAAGTAGAACTAATGAAAAGAAAGACAAAAATGAAGAACGAGCGCATGTCTCTACCAAACAAAGAAACAATACTCAGAATTGCAATTAAGTCGAAGGGATTGTCTGATGACGTAAATTCGTAGAAGATTCGGCGCGTTACCCTTGACTATGAGACATGTAGGGAGGGGAATGCGGAATGCCTCTATTGTAAGACCTATCAGTTTCGGCGGGGACGAAGGGTGGGTAAGTTGCATTTCCTGTTCAGATTTGGTACGCGAGGAATGCAACGGCATTGAAGATGTTTGTACTGAATTTATACAAGTCTCATCGGGCACTCACAAATAATTGTAACTTGTGAGATTGATTCTGTGTGAACAGTCTTGTATCTTATAATAAATGTTCCCAGAATTGCTGTTGGAGCATGGAATAATAACACTGTAAACCTTCTTTATTAATTAATTCTCCATATTGTAAAATAAATAAATGCGTTTGCGTTCGGATTTCCAGGTGTCCACTTTACCCAGTAGCGTGAGATGAAGTAATCAGCTTGCATACTGTCCTTAGAATTTACTTTAAAATTCCTAGCTGCTGAAAAGATTACAAAATTAATATGAGTAATAATTACACCAGCTTCACATTCACAAAATTTCTGACATCAAGTAAAAATAACACGCCAGCAACGGCCAATTTTTCCTTAAGTTGATAACTTTTCTCTGGTTTTCCTTATTTTCTACTACACTATAATTCGTAATACTCTAATGGAAAATATATATCTAGCTTAAATTCTGCTAATTAAGAATTGTATTTATTTACAAGTTTATTTAAGCACATTTCGCTATTATTTAACAATGACAAAGTTCATGAAACTCTTATGTTCGACTCAATTTTAGAGAAAACTATTGCAGTTCCATGAAAGGAACCATAGTTGAATTATTTGTATCGATCATAAATCAATCGTGGAAGGGTCAAAACCTGATATTGTTCTTCGATTTGTGGTTCTCATGGCGGTAAATAAGGAATTTACGTCTAATCCCATCTAGAGTGTAACGTCTCGTATTTTCGTAGATACCAATGTTCTTCCTATAGCATAGTAACAACAACAGTAGGTACCTCCTAAACATCGGTACCTATCTACCGATCTACATCATGTCATATCCTGGAAGACACTAATCTTCAGGTGTACTGCAGACTGGAGTAGCTGCATCTTCAGAGGCAGGCTTCGTTATTATAGTGTCTTACTGTAGGGAGACAGAACAAACTGGCGACAGGTTTGAGAGAACTTGGGAAAATTATTTGACACGTAAATTTTAAAATGTGCCTTCGAGGGTTGAGGGGAGAAGCAGCGAGGCCATGGAACTCTTATCTTTTAAAATTCCTTTTTCAGTTTTAAGGGAGCAGGGAAATCTTAGTCAGAGTAATAACAAGGTAAGGCTTGCTCAACCCGCGACACAATGTTACTTTGCCTGCGGACAAATTTGAAATGGGAGTGTTGTAACTATTTCTCTGGCAAAGCCGGGATTGAACGCCGAAGATATTTTGAAAACTTGTGACCTGTTTATTTATGGAGACATGCAAGGAAATTAATTTTGTAAAAATGTGTTAAAATAGCAACACCCTAGTCTAGGTTGTGAAATGCACTTCTCTTACATTTCTCGAGGTACAGAAAAATACACAGGGAAAATTAAGCTAATGGCTATATGAATATATATATATATATATATATATATGTGTGTGTGTGTGTGTGTGTGTGTGTGTGTGTGTTTTCTGTGACTCAACAGCCCAACTCCAGACTAGGCCGCCTCAATGTAGTAGTTTCTAGCTCACACACAGACACACCCACTCGGTAGGACTTCCCTGAACGAGTGATCAGCTCGTCGCAGTGGCCGCTGACTACAAGAAACACAACCGCAGAACATTCATGCCCTCAGCGGGATTCGAAACCACAATACCAGCAGTCGAGCCGCCGCAGACTGTACGGCCACTGCGATGTGCAATTATACGTATACTTATTCATTTTTCGTTCTCTCTATTGAATTTCTCGTTGCCGGCATGCATACCAAATTTTGTCGAATTTACCCGCACCGTATAAAAGGTTCAGCATGCCTGGACTACGCTATGGGGTTAAATTTTCTGGAAAGCAAAGTGTATCCTCGCTCCTCGACAACGCCCAGACTGCTCTGGGTACTATCCAGCTTCCTACGCGATGGGTATCGGGGGTTCTTTTCACAGGTTTAAAGCTGCCAGAACGTGAAACTAACCTCTGTCGTCTCTGGTAGAGATATAAGTGCACTTTCATGTATGTGTTCATGACGTGCGTAATATAACACAGGGACAACCTGGTAAGATTCTCAAGGCCCATCAGATGTAGGGCGCAAGGTGGCGTCCCGTGGTCTTTTACTACCCGCGTGTAATAATAATAATAATGAATCACGTTAGTTGCGGTACCAAGTGACTGGATGTCTGCTGGACGACCGTGGTTTTATTCTCGGAATGGGCTGTAGAGCTTCCGTTTACCACTCTGTTCTAGAGGACAATCTCAGTTCGTATAAGTTCCGGCGGTTCTTGCCTCCTTATTAAAGTGGCTGGTGCGTGAAACAGACATTTCCATCTGGAATCAGGATTGGAATGCATGGCGCTTTACCTCCAATGTCACTTCTCATTATCCTGGGTTGTGCTTGGGCAGGACAACGTAACCGCTTCATAGTGCGGTCTGTAATTTACCCTACCAGATCAACGTTACTTACGTGACATTTTTTCTTGATCTTATTACATTTTATAGCTGTACTTAATAAGAGATTGTCTTAATTATATGCGTTATATAGAAGTAAATTTTCTGTCGGTTTGTACTGGTTCTCATTTTCCAACCAGGGACATAACAGAGAAATATACAGGTGTTAAGAAATTTATTCCGACCTCTTGCCAGTATGTACGGTAGCCATGACTGTTAAAGCGATGTGCCAGTTTTGCGGTGGAGGTTTTGGGTGCCATTGGAATCCCTATTTTTTGTCCTCTAAAACAAAACGAGTAAATTAATTTATTTCTTTGTACTTATTAATTTGAGTTTTATGGGTTTATCAGCGTTTTGGCTACTATGGCTTACTACCTTTAGCCGGGCGAAGAACGGGTACTTTGCTTCTGATTAATACGTACTGAATTTGGGCGGTTTGGCTTTATTTTAAGTCAGGCCTGCTGAAGGTTTTATGTGGTGCGGGCAACCTCAGAAAAATTTTGTCTGCATGCGGACAACATGAAATTCAATGCACAGAATGGAGAATTACCAATTATACTTATAGTTATGTATACAATTTTACATGTGTGTTTTTCTATACATCTTATGCAATAAAAATATACTGAAAATAATAAAAATAATTTAAAAAAATGCAATTCACAATCTACGCTAAGGTGTCGCTACTTTTATTACATTATTACAAAATAAATTAATAATATATTTATTTAATGAGAAGAAATTATGGGAAAGGGAAGTGTCATTATAATTTTGTTATATTATACAGATAAACCTAAGAATGCACACCATACGTAACGTTAGATATGAGTAAGGGGAATAAGCTCGAATTTTCATAGATTTATGCAACTGTTAGAGAAGTGTGAAATAGTTTATTGAGTTTTTGGGTCAATTGATGATCTACTGAATGGGTTAAAGGGAATTTTTTATTTCGAGAAGATTAATAGAACAGAATCCAAGACAAAAACATCAATTAAATGTTACAGAAATGACAAGTAATTAAGAAAGTGATTATGTCATAATATTTAAAATGATATTTGGTTTATAAGGCTTGGAGGGTGTGGGGGGGGGTATCTAAATATTGGCAATAGAGATGATAGATTGTGGTATATGATGAATGAAACTATTGTTTGTAGAATAAGACATGAAGGCTGTGTGCTCGGAATAACTCGGTGTTAAACAAGCGCAGATTTCTGTAAAATGTGATTCAAATAATAAATATTGATCTTTTTATTTGATTCGTGTTGTATATGTTTATAAATAAACAGCTCATAAACTAAAATAACTGCTGCTCCTTTCTGCCTCGGCTTTGCCAGTGAAAGTTTTAAAAGGCCTTTTCTATTTTCGTCCGTTTGCTCGCGCACTGCGGGTTTAGCGGGTCGCATTTAGGTGCTGTGTGACGGTACTTATTTCTGTTTTGCCCGTAGCAGACGTGTGGGTGATGTTTTTATTCCGGACTTTTACCTAAAAGAAGGGAAAGAAGATTGGAAAGAAAAGTATGAAAAAGTTGTTATGTGTGTCCCCGTTGTAATGTGTTACTGGCCAACGTTCCCTTTCTCATTCCATTTTGTTTGCTCTCTGACTTTTGCCTCTGTCCAGAATCTCTCCGGATGAGTAGAATTAGCAGTTCTGATGAGAAACACTTCAACGCATACAAATTTATGTTACGTGCCAGTACCGTTCCTCTAAAAATAAAGGAGTAACTAAACAAATCTTGAGTATCGTAACATTTTTATGACTGCAAATATTTATTGGGGATGAAAAATGAAGACGAAAATACACAAAATTTTCGGGGTTCCGTCCTTAAGTACCAGAAAATTTGGATCTGATTGGAACAGTTCTTAGGTATTTGCAATTTTTGGTCTTTTTCTTCTTCTTCTTTTTCTTTTTCTTTTTCTTCTTCTTCCTCTTCTTCTTCTTCTTCTTCTTCTTCTTCTTCCTCCTCCTCCTCCTCTTCCTCTTCACCTGTTCGGCTGCAGTATGTGTTACATCTCCAACTGGTATATTTTCCATTTCCTATTTACTATTGTTAATTAATGCATATTAAATTTCTGTGTTTTGCAATTGACTGTAGATTTTTGCAACTAATTTAGAACATAAATAAAAGTGAAGTTTAAATTTTATCTAAAAAATTTCACAACAATGGAACTTCTACACCATTATATCAGTTTAAATCGGTAATGACTTCTGGCCTGTTTGTAGCACAGTAATGCCATCTGTATACGTTATCTATATACCATTGCTCTGTCAACACTTCTAGACGTTCGCTTGTAAGAATGACCGTCATTTTTCTGAAACACCTACGTACCAATATACCAATATGGGAGAGCAGTTGTATGCTATATAAGGACGCTTGTTCAACTTCGTACTTTGTGTAGGGTCAGGTGATACGGCGATTGTATGAGAAGTGAATTGCTAATAACATGGAAGCGATCGTGATCTATTTTAAACTAACATTTTCTCAAGTGTTGGAGGACCTGTTTGAACCTGACGCATCATGGGCAATGTGGAACAGATGTTCGAAACTGCTAATTTCAAAATACGTTCTTTAGTTCCAAGAGACCCCCTCGGTTAATATTTTGTTTCGTGTTTGTAAAGGTCCAATTTAAAACTTCTTCCCGGAAGCTTGAATCACAGACGAACCTCAGGGGCTCCAGTTTTTGATTCAGTTACAGAATTACAGAGTTTGGCTGATGGATCCCCAGAGTTTTATTTTTTTAATCACAAGGTGAAACCCCTAAAATACATGTTATAGAATAATTGTAAAGTCCCAGGATTTTAGTTTTCGATTGGTTGTCGAGTCTACAAATGGGTACGAGGAACTTTTGAATCACTAGTGTGACTGCATAGTTTTGCTTGTAAGGTCACTAACGAGCCCGTAAGGTAACAGTGAAAGAATTATTAGCAAAATCTCAGGATGTCTGTTCGAGAAATAATGACAAATTCAAAGGTTTGAAATTTGGAAATCACTGAGAGTATCTCATGCAGTGACTGGAAACCGCTCAGGGAATCCAAGGATTGCTCTTCGGAAATCATTGCCGGAACCTCAGTGTTCCAGTTTTGGGAGTCTTTAATTTATTAATAATGATACAGAATTGTACAACCGCCGCACTAG
>Ga0209629_10002331_pt1 | contig 12842 bp, 5 predicted proteins | sample TergutCu122P5_FD_187286 | JGI IMG/M metagenome (GOLD analysis project Ga0209629, IMG submission 187286) | Cubitermes ugandensis P5 segment gut microbial communities from Kakamega Forest, Kenya - Cu122 P5 (SPAdes) (version 2) | ecosystem: Host-associated > Arthropoda: Insects > Digestive system >... | reverse complement strand
AAGAATGTGGCGCTGCTACTGGCATCTCATGATACAACTTGCCTATACCGGAATATCGAGACGCGTACATTGTGCTGTGTCGGACAGGTTTGCGTATAGCGCAGGTATTTGTAGACACAAAATATTGCACGTGACACATCTCACTTGTTAGTGTGGCGATGTACGGGCTGGACTACCCGGGAATCTGGGTTTCATTCTCGTCTGCGGCAAGATTTTTTTTGTCCTATATCGGCTCTGGGGCCCAGGTTGCCTTTTCAGCGGGTGCCGGGAGGTATTTCCTTGGAAATAAAGCGGCCGGGGCGTGAAGCTGACACACTCATTTAGTGCCAATGCTAAGAATGCTTATATCTGTAGCTCCACTCGTCTGTAAGCTTCATGGCCTTGCGTCTAATGAAAGCACTATGACAACCATACCTTACACCCTAGCTGGGCAACTTGCGGCCCTCTGTCGCCCGAACAGTTTCAGTAATACAGTGTAACAAACGTAATATAATTGGTCTACAGAACGTAATGTGAAACTTTACTACCAGAGAAAATGTGTACAAACTATATAACTCATCAATTTAAGACAGCACAGAGTAAACCTATCATTCGTTGTGTTTTACGGGGTTTAGTACGTTCAGCCATGCTGTTAGCGTAACTTTTGTTTGTTTGTTTTTGGCGCGTCAGCTCCCCCAGTGGGCCGGGGCTTCCCCATTCTTGAGGTTTCTAGATCCCACAGAACGACGCATCGCAGTCGGTAGGATTCCTGTAGACGAGTTAGCAGCTCGTCTCAGAGACTTCTACCTGACAACACACAACACCTACAACAGACAAACATCCGTGCCACCGGTGTGATTCGAACCCACAATCTCAGCAGAGCTAGCAGCCGCAGACCTACGCCTTAGACGGCGCGGCCACTGGGTCCGGCCTTTAGTGTAATTCACTGTTTGTAAATAACGGCCTTCTAGTGAATTCAACCTCCCCCACCCTCCAATTATGTACACACAGGTCCGGCCCTAGGGCGAGTCCTTAACGAATTATGTGGTCCTCCTGTAAGTTCCAGTTGGCCAGCCGCAGTTTACACGATGCATTTATGGTGAAAGTATGTGCAGACACATATGCGGCATATGTGCAACCTGGTGGTCATTTAGTACCTTCCGGCGGCCGGTCCAGAGACGCTTCTTAATAAGGCGGTAACTGGAATATGTGACGTGGTGCGCCGCACGGTGCCACAGTACTTTGGCAATGAGCGGAGAACGCAGTGGACCGAACGCAGCATTTCACGCATTGGCACTGCTGGGTCGCGGGTCATATAGTGGTCTGATCGAAGTGTTGCCGTTTTCCTGTGTCCCTCAAGAAAGAACGCTGTAATTTAAAACGTGCCCTCGCCATTTCCTACAAAATCTTCCATAATTCATTATTCCCAATCACTTTTCCCATTCACCGACCAAGCTTGCTCAAGCCCTAACGCTTATGGCTTGTGCGCCAAAGGTGCGCGGTACTGGGGCTAGGTAGGGTAGGAACACACATCGTGGTTTTCTCCGGTGCCTTCAAGCATGTTACTCCACACCAACTTCCATATCCTTGCAACTTAATTCTTGACTTCTATACGATTATTTAACCCCACATAACAGTTAATTTATATAGCTTTATTGCACAAAGTACCCATACCGACTCCGAACGTATGCTGCAGTGATACAACGGGTCACTCAATCGGCGCAGCTGTGCAGTTACTTAGTAACATAAACTTTGGTTTGTACTTTCTGTTGTGACAAAACTGGAATGATGAATAGACCTTTGATCACAGCTCGGTATTTTTAGTTATCTGATACGTATTTCATACAGAATGTATCAGCCTTATTACCGTAATCAGTTATTGAAGTTATAAAATATTATGATTCATGCATATTTTGTGTTTCTGTATGTTTAAAATTTGTGATAATATTTGTTATAATAAAGAAACGAATAGTGTTGGAGTATTGTGTTCGTTTGAATTGGATCGCCAATGATTAACACAACGGGATGATGATGATGCTTAAATATTTGTAGTAGTTACTGTTTTATTTTCGTATTTTAATTTTTAATTTCAGAACTGTTTCTCAAGAAGCACATAAAAAAGGGAAACGCCTCACAGATGTATTAATAAAAATTTTACGTAACTCGTCTTACTATGAAAACAATTATGTTGTTGCAAACAGTCGCTACATTTTTCGGCCACTAAAGCTGTCACGAGGCGAAGCCGTTATGTAAATATGGAAAGGAAGGCATAACTAATAATGAAATAGGCCGGATGGTAGGTTTATTGGCCGAAACATGTAGCAAGCTTTTTGTAAAAACCGTTTATCTTTGTAATATAAGTAGCTTTGTATTGTTTTTGGAATAACTGAGTTAACGATAACACAACGGGATGACTTAAGTAGGTCTATTCTGTTATTGTGACACCTGATGATGGGCGTGCAGGCCGAAACATGTTGTATTAAATATTGAATAACTAAAAACACTGAATTATGACCGACGGTCTGTTTATTATTCCAACATAATAGTATACTATAATGAAGATAAATTTTGGCGTGGCGCAATTGGATGCACTTTTCAGCAGGTACAAAGGAATGCCAGTACCGAAGACCGACTCTGTACTTGTGGTCTGTGTAGCTGACAAAGCTAGCTGTTCCTATAACAGGCCTGGACAGGGCTCCAGAAGTTTCAGACTTCCAGAATTTGTAGAAAAACGGCACCGGCCGCCTTTACCGTCCAGGAGATATACGTGGTACTCATTTCTGTTAGAGGCTGAGTCGGCCCCAGGGCCGTAGTGCGGCCCGAAGGATGAAATTTGACCCAATCGGGAATTGAACCCCGCGACCTTCCGGCATTTAGCTCATAGACTCAAACCAACTGCGCCACCGCATACCCGGTGTAGATGACAAAGCATTGTTTAATGAACGTAGAACACAGAAGGGCGGTGCTGTAATACTGTTCGTTTGGGGGTGAGTATTGTGGGTACCGAACTGGTTAGCTCCCCCTGTGGCACGCCATGACGGTGTGGGGGTGACGTAGTGTCACGCATGCACAGGCTTCTGAGATGAATATCAGCTGTGCTGACCGTGCGCCTTTATTCGGCGACGTAAATACAGAGCCGTCATGAATTAAAGTAGTGCTGTTTTAGATCAGGGGCTGGCTGTGGCCAGCTTTTGATTCTCGGATGGCACAGTGAATTTGATATATTCGCTCTTCGGTGATGTTATGCAGCGTAGATTGGCAGTTACCGAAGTTGTGGGAGAGTGTGTGTCTCATCTTGAGGGTTCATGCAGACCCTTGTAGATGGCACCAATAGGTTGTCCCGAAACGTCGGCAACTACAAAGGTACGCTGTGTAGTATCCCAAAAGAGCGCAGATATCATTTACACAGTGGCGGAAACCTGAAATCACGACTGAATTCGCCTTTACCGCTACAGCCATACCGGATTCAGGATTTGTTCGGCCTTGATACGATTGGATGCCTTACCCGCGGGTTAAGCTGGCTACTCACGCCTGCCGTTGCGCAGATTAAGAATGCGTGGATATGTAACTTACGATTCACCCATACGCCTTTAAGGTGTATTGCTTAGGTAGACGAGCGACGTTACATGTTGGTTGTATATTGGAGTCAACTGCTATGACCAGTAACAGCCCAAGTAAAGGATGTCTTACCAGTGCTGGGGACCGATCCCACGTGCTTCGCGAGCATGGGAGACTTGGCGTGGTCTGACGTGCCCAGCTGTGGCGGTGTGTTGATGCTTATGTTTAATACCCGGCTGGGACGGCTTGATTGTTAGGCGCGTTCGCGAAATTGCGAAAAGTCACTATTAGCTTCGTCAGTATGTGTGTCTGGCCGTCTGCATGGAACAACTCGGCTATTACTGGCCGGATTTTCATTAAATTTGATATTAGAGGATTTTTCTAAAATATCTCCAGAAAATTCAAGTTTCATTGAAATCTCACAAGAGTAGGTGATACACTCATAGCTGTTGTCATTTTGCTGTGTTTGGCATAGGTGGTTGTCTCCAGTCCTTGGGTTCTACTATCGTAGTATTATATTTTAGATTTGAATTTTCATGGCTGTGAAGCTACATAGGTGTATTATGATGCATGGGTGACGTCATTTGTGAGGAATATTGATCCCTCCCTACCAGACTACACGTTGTCAACTCAGAAGACCACAATACGTATAGTGTAATTAGTTTACCATTTGTTCCTTGTAGATTTCAGGGTAGTATTAAAATGGATTTGAAAGAAACCTGATGTGAGGGTATGGTTTGGATTCACTGGCTCAGCACAGGGCCAAGATTGGCAAGGTCGTATGAACACGGTATTGCACCGTCGAGTTGCTGAAATGCGGGAATTTCTTAACCAGCTGAAGAGGTATTGGCTTGTCAAGAGTTAGTTCCTCTGTCCTGGGTACTGTGCAGCCAGATGGCTGTTCGTGGCCGTGCGAATGATGTAAACGCTCCTGAAATAGATAACGGGTGTAGGCGTTTGCCCGTCTCCCGTGGTTCGTGTGTCAAGTCTGTAAGAAAGCTGCAGAAATGTGAGCTTTCAGCTTTTATCGTTTATTTTGTTTACATCCGTTTCCGATTATTTTCTGTACGTGGGATGACTTTATTTATGACCGACCTAAAATCTCATGTTTATCTCGTTATTCTGGTTTATTTGTTCGCTGCTGTTCGGTGTGGCCAACGGATGCAGTGTGCCAAACGATACGGCCCTGATTCGAGCCATTGTCTCTACCGCTGGGAAGTTTTATAGATCCGTAATTAAATACAGCGTGAAATTCATGTACATACGTACGTAATACAGAAAACATCTTTTTCGTCAGGTTAAATACTCGGGGTCGGGCTAGCAGGGCGGCTGCTCGGGACACCAACCAAAAAGAGGGTCTAAGACGTAACTGGCATAATCGGATATATGGTGCTAGTAAACTCAGGTTTCCAAACGCAAAAAAAAAAAAAAAAAAAAAAAAAAAAAAAAAAAAAAAAAAAATCTCAGAAAGCTATCTGAAATTCGGGTACGTGCTATCAGAAACGTTCGGTTTTAAAGATTGCCAAATTATGACCCTGCCCATAGCGCCAAATTGTTAGCCTGCCTATAGCGTCAAATTATTAGCCTGCCCATAGCGTCAAATTTTTAGCTTGCCCGAGGGTGCCATATTATTAGCCTGCCTGGGGTGCCCCCATATCTCGGGCCGGCCCCGTTTGTACTGCTGAGGGAACTGTCTCGAAACGCACACTGTATTTCGTATGCACGCAGTGTATTTACAAACTTCGGGCTATTCTTCCTGCAACAACCAAATGTTTCCCTAAACAGCATTACTATCGGCCTTTTTAATAGGGGCGCATTGTTTTATGTGTGGTAGGAACTTCTTTTTTTAAGTGTTTACTTTTACGTCACACTTCCAAGCGTTAAGCCGCCTGGTGGCATTCTTTGCATAGCGGACAGACCTGCGTACAGGTCGAGGGCGGTGTGGGACCCGCCGCCCTAGTGTTCGAGTACGCGGGCACAAGATTAAGCTGCGTGCTATAATTTTGTGGTACGGGTTTCGTCACTGGGACGTCGATGGTCCCTCGTCAGGCAGACATTTTGTGTGTTTACTTGGCACTTGTGAGTACTCATCTCGTTTCAGTGTTACTGTCGCTGAACGCACGTGATGTGCAATACAGGAACTTCCGATGGCTCAGAAAAAGTGAGCCCTTGATATGGAGCATCTCGTTGTGATGTACACGCAGGATAGGAAAACTCAAGACACCGTCAATCACAACTTTGTCACGCTGTTGTTCTGACGTTATTTGATGCAATATGTTTCGGCTTGGTATACAAAGCATGACATACTCTAAAGTAGATCCTGTACAATGCGATCGGTTCCGTCTTCAGGGTTAAATCTTGAACCCTGAAGATGTCCCGAAACGTCGGTAAGAAATTACCACTACTCACTGCGTAATAACCCAGAAGAGCGTGGTTCTCATCTGCTTCGCGGCGGAAGCGTGCAATCACGTTTACAAAACACGTTTATAAATTGGAAGCTGAAATAGGTAAAATTTTACGAGTGATTTATAAAAACATGTGTGCGTAGTGCATTGTAAATGTAACATGAAAATGCATCTTCATGTACTTCCACGATAAAACACGAGAATCATGCGTATTTTGGCGAACCTCGCGTATGTTAATTCGTCAGGTGTACAGGTAGACAAGAAACACGTGGATGTTGATACAAGTATGCGGATCTTGGTTGTGGAGAATCTCCTTTCTTTTCGGTGATGATGTATACTCTGTGGAATTAGAATGTCCTAGATGTGGTACAAATGTTTTATTACATAATTTAAAGATTTTATGGCGACTAAATTCAATAAAATATGTTCTCTTGCTAGCAGCCGCGTCAGGTGGTTGAATGGCGAGTAAACAGACGCTTCAAGAACCTGACGACGAGGACAGAGACGGTCCTTGAAGCGTTCGTTTACTCGTCATTCAACCACCTGACGCAGCTGCTAGCCCAAGAATATATTTTATTGACATATTTTGTTGTCGTAAATGTGTATCGTAACATTTAGGGAGGGAAAAGGGTCTTCGGATTACGTAATGACAGAAGCGAGGCATATAACCCTCACTGCTGGTGAAGGGGTCCTTTCGGCTGTGTTAAGGAACAACAGTGCGTGGCTGCAGCTGGCTCACATTGTGCCGTGCAGCTGAGAGTCCCCGTTTTTAATTAAGCACCACCCCAATGAAGGCATATGAGGGATAGCTTCACTCGTTTTTAACCGTGGCATTAAGTGTAGTGAGTGGTCAGCTTCACGCCACGGCCGCGTTGACTCTAGAGAAGGTGCGCTTGGTATCCGCTGGACAGTAATAACACGTATAAACGTGCTGTTCTGATCACAGCAGGCGCGTCCCTCAGGTTTCAGATGGAAATAGCGGTCTGTAAGTGTGGAGGGTAATTGTTAGTACACTGAATAAGTGACCGACAGGCGTCAGGGGGCGGTCCTTGTGTTGAAGGGTTGGTCGGGGATGATGGTATCTCATCACTGTAAAGAACAATCGTGTTGCGAGTCGTTAGACGCGGACCGTGTAGGACGGCTTGTTAGGAAAGGCTGAAGATTTTGCGAACGTCTTTATATGCAGTAGGCATAAATACTAACGCCTTTATGTGCTCGTAGAATCCATGCGAATTCTTCCACAATTAATCTTTATTGGAAAGAAAATATAAAACACTGTCCGGCACAACTTTTTTACTTTGTGTATCTTATGTTTAACGCTACGTGTTTCGGCTTCTACAAAGCTATCGTCAGGCAGTACGAATTACTCTAAAAAGTTTTTCCTTTGCAGTATTTAAAATTTATCGTAAACGCAGTTGAGATTGCAGCTTTACACAAAAATATGTAAAATGGAATCCAGAATAGGTAAAAATCATAAAGTAAATTATTAAAACATGTTATGTTTGTCATGCGTGGACCGGGACGGCTCAGTCAACATATCGACTTGCAGCCTACTGGACGGTCTGGGAATCGGATCCCGGTGGGGGGCGAGATTTTCCGCACCCGTCCAGACCCAGCTTCCTATACAATGGGTACTGGGTATCATTCCCGGGGGTAAAGAGGCCGGTGCGTGGCGTTGACCCCCACCCCCATCTAGCGCCGAGGTTAAAGAAAGAGTAGAGCTATACCATTACTCCCGCTCGGGGCCTTAATAACCTGTTGTGGGGTGAACTTAACTTTACCTTTATGTATGTCGTGCGTCGTATATGTGAGTTACAGAAACAAAATCGTGTGCTTCCAAGATAAAAGGAGAACCGCGCGCGTTTTATTGATGAGGGAACACGAAGTAATGTACGATGTAAACTAAGCCCACGTAGCACTTGCTGGTTGTAACACGGCTCCGCCGTCCCATTTCTGAGGGCTGCTGCGACGTAACACGAACCGAAATTGCCCTTGAACAGTGCTGTCTTTTGGTATGTGACGCCGTGTACCTTGGTAGAAGTGTAGCCGGAATGTTCCTCCGAAACGTCGGCACCGTTGTACCAGACTACACGTCGTCACAACCCATCAGCAATGTAGATGATTCAGCCTGGTGCCCACCATGGTGGTCAGAGCTGTCACGCAGGTTCGAGGGGTGACGACGACAAAGGGAATGTGAATCAGACGGTAATTGCCAAACCATTACCTCGACTTAACATACTTCCCCCCTCGGACCCCCTTCATATCGTTTTGTTTTTTCGTGTGCGTGCGTGAGTAATATTGATGCGAGATCTTTGTCACTCGGCGAGATTTTCCCGCGTCGCAATGACGTGTCGGTCTGATGATGGAGCGCCTGGCCGGTGTAACCTGTTCTGCCGAGTTTGATGGCCGACCGACCGGCCAGCTAGCATCTCAAGTGCGCGCCCAGACGTGTAGAGCGTACCGGCCATGAGTGATGTTGCTGTAGTGCTGTGACATACGTAGTGTGACATCTGCGTGTGGTTCGAAATGACCGAACATACTTGTGCGTGCAGTGGCTGTCAGTAGTGACATCTGTGGTGTGACAAGTGTCCACATCGGTCCGCCATGTCAGTATCGCTCCGCGCAAGTGTTAGTCAGCTAGTAATCTCAATGTCAGCATTATGGATGTATGGGAAATAGTAAACCACCTCCTCACAAGCTATCACCAGGTACTGGTTATGAATGCGTCCTCAAACCATCCCTGTATTTCACCAGTAATCTGCGCAACCGAAGGATGCAAGGAGACTTGTGTAATATACGTAGCTAGCTGAAACAACTGCTGCAGCGTAGTCGCGTGGTTGTTAGTGCATCGTTAAACACGTTCCATTCCTCGAGCATATATGTGCAGGCAGACCCACGCTAATTATCTCATCCGAGGTTGCCAACATAAATACTTTCACTTAGAATTTATCTGGCTGTTATATTAATTGATTGTTACATTTGCACAGGATATGTAATGTGAGGTTAGGTCGTTTCATAGTCGGAGATTATATAGTGTGTTTGGGAGGATATATGACGATTGAGGTTAGGTCACTGTTTCATAATCAGAGGTTATTGGCATGTAAGTTTACGTCACTGTTTTATGATCTGAGGTTATATAACATGTTAGGTTAGGTCACTTTCTAAATCGGGTTTAGCATGTTAGGTCACTGTCATAATCAGAGGTTGTTAGCTTGTTAGGTTAGGTTACGTTACGTTACGTTACTGTTGTGTAATCAGAGGTTATATAGCAGGTTTGGCCACTCTCTTAATCAGGCTGTCAGCATGTTTGGTTAGATCACTTTCTTAATCAGAGGTTATTAGCATGTTAGGTCACTTTTGTAATCAGGCGTTATTAGCTTGTTAGTTTAGGCCACTGTTTCATAATAAGAGGTTATTAGCATGTTATATAATATGTTAGTAAACTGTTTTATAATCGAAGGTTGTATAGCATGTAGGTTAGGTCATTTTCGTAATCAGAGGCTGTTATTATGTTAGGTTACTGTTTCGTAATCAGATATGTAGCATGTTAGGTTATGCCACCCAGCTGCAGAGGCTGTGTAGCGTTGAATGAAATGGAAAGTGGTAATTCTGCTGTCTCTGTGTTCTGTTTCAACTTGATGACTGGCCTGGTATTTGTTTGGCAAAGTTAATGAAACTCGCCAGAAACATCTGTTTGGATAGTGAGTGACCGGGCTTGGATTCGAACCATGTAAATGCGCCGAAATTTACCGCTTCTTAGATCATCGTAACGGGCAAATACGTAGTCGAAGGAGGTGTGTGTTTCCAAATAAGTGCTAGACGCAGTTCGTAACTTACTGGAGTTGACAGCTAATATCTAGGTAGCAGTGATAATGTTGTCTTTGCGCTGTGTTAATAATTACTGTATAGGGGTCGCGGTGGTGAGATTCCACGACTTCCCATAATGCGTCACACTCCGACCATCTTTGTTGTATCTTGAAGCGCCTCCGTTGTTTACTAGGGAAGAGGCTGGGCGGAGGGGTACTGTTCTGCTCGACTGCTCGCGTGGAACATTGCGACATAGCAGAAGGTGCCTTCCTTTCCTCTGGGAAACTAACGTAAATTTATCGCCTTGTTACCTTGCTGGTGCTACCGTTTTTTTAAACCATGACTCCACAGCAAAGAGACTGTAATGCAGAGTGGATGGTTTTGAGTTGTGTTCTAAAACGCTAGTAGCACACCGCAAGACCGAGGTCTTTTGCTGGCAGAGTGCAGCCCGTCCGTATTTTCGTGATTTTTACGTTACCTACAGATATGCTGGTATCGCTTCTTGGAAAAGAGTCTGTGGAAAGCTGGTAATTCCTCAACTAGCCCAGAAATTCACCGCATTTTATATAAACCAGCAATTCCGTTACCATATTCACAAGATGCTGTCCCCGGTCCAAAATATATGGCCACGTGACTCCAGTCCACACCCATCCCGTTTCTTACAGATCTGTTTCAATATTATCTACTTGGAGGTCTTCCAAGTGGTATCGTTCCTTGTAGTTTCCCCACCAACTTGTGTATACATTTTTCACTGTTTCACCGTGCATTTTAATTCACTGAATCTTATACACCAACTAATGCACTTTTATATACCATAAAATAATAGTCTAAAATGTTCATATTAAAACACTTAAAAACGCTCCAACATATTTCGATCATCATTCAGATCATCTTCAGGGAGCTCGTATGTTACTTGTTAAAGTCACTGATTTTAAAGTTTGTTAAAAATGTAACTGGGCTCCAGCATACCTCTCCACACAGAACGCACGCACACATACCAAATGTTATGCTGCCGCATCACCACATTGACTTTTTAACAAACTTTAAAATCAACGACTTTAACAAAGAACATAACGAGCTCCCTGAAGATGATCTGAATGATGATCGAAACATGTTGAGGCGTTTTTAAGTGTTTTAGTATGAACATTTTAGAATAATATTTTATGGTATATAGAAGTGCGTTAGTTGGTGTATAATTCAGTGTGTATACATTTGTTGTCTCTCTGATGCGTGCAAGATGCTCCTCCCATCTCGTCCTTGGTTTTATCACCCTGATCGTAGTTGACGAGGACTCGAAGCCCCGAAGCCTCTCATGTATTTTTCTCCATCTCCCTGCTGTGTTCCTTTCCCCAGTCCCAGTATCTTCCGCAGAATCCTATCACCTAATACCCTCAGTCTGTGTTGTTTTCTCATTGTGAGAGATCAAGTTTTACACGCACACACATTGAATCCATAATTAACATTTCCGTTATGAAGTGTTACGTGAAGGTGATAATTCAACGTTAAATAGATGAAATTCCCTTGAGGCTTTAATATTAAGAGGTAGCAGTGCAGGCCGGATTCGTAACGCGGACCCCTGTTCAGCATTCCTCTTCCCCGGTTATGAATAAACTGTTCTGTTCCATGTATGACGCGGATAAATAAATGGAAAGCGCAGGCAGCCTGTGCTCTGCATTCTTTCTTAACTGTCAGTTTTGATTACGTTATTCGTGTGTGCCGTACCGGTAGCACAGGGTGGGCCGGGATAGCTCAGTCGGTATTGCGACTTGCTACGAGTTGTTCGGTCAGGGGATTGAATCTCGGTGGGTGCGATATTTTCCGCATCCGTCCACTCGGGCCCTGGGGCTTCCCTAGCCTCCCTTACAATGGGTACCGGGTCTTTTTCCCGGAGGTAAAGTGGCCGGGGCGTGGCGTTAACCGCCGAAGTTAAAGAAAGAGTAGATCTTACTTGTACTTCCCATCTGGGCCTTCATGGCCTGTTCTAGGGCGAACTTTACCCTTTTACTGATAGGACGGGAGACTGGGTATAGTTCGGTAGTACTGCTGCTGGGTTTTTACTTCTAGCCTGTGCAGAAACGAAACTTCCGATCGTCGTAGATTTTTACGAAATGCAGTCATTTCGATATTTGCACAGGCAGCTGTTTTTGTTTAGAAACAGAATATTCTCACAAGAACAGAGTGTAATTGTCATTACAACGCCAGGCCGAAACGTCCCTAGTATCGGCCCACCTAGTATATTGTAAGCAGGAAAGTTTGACGTCTTCGACGAAACGTCGACATCTGTTCTGGGACCCACCTAGCCTGTTCTGGGTTCTTTACCGGAGGATGAACCGGCCGGGTCCTGAAGCTAGTGCCGAGGTTGCGAATGAGTGGAGCTATACCTCTGCCCCTCCTGTATGCGTTCATGGCGTCTAGATTGACAACTTTGTATTTTAAAATGTTTTCTTGCCTTGAACACTGAGGTGGTTATGATGTGGTATTTATTTACTGCAATTGGGTTTCCACCCGATAGCAGTGGTCGGTAGACTTGTACAAAAATAGGAAAGAGACAGCTACATACCAAAGGAGAAACAATACACAATACAATACAAAAACACAGAATACACAAAATACAAAACAAAAAACAAACAAAAAGAATATTATAAAACATGAGTCGAGTAATTATAAAATAACAAGGAGAAGAAAGTAACAGTGAGGTAAAATACATGTCATTGGCAGTGAAATTGAGTGAGTAAATGTGCTGTTTACGGCTCTAAAGATGTTTTTAAGGGACCGGATTGCGTTCGTTCTCTACTTTATATATGTATAGCGCGATGAAGTATGAAGTATCTCAAAAGTGAAGTCTTAGATTTGTAACTCGGTGGTTTGCCTACTTTATACACAGACGGGGAATTCATACGCAGCACTTCATGTCACTTAGTCGAACCTCGTGTCTACCGGAGGTGCAGAGGGTTTACAAACAGCTTTCTGTCTCTCACGTTCTCGAGCTGTATCTCTTACTCCTTACCATTCAGTTCCGCTTTCCTGCAACTTACGCTACTCCGGGCAGTTGATTGTTGCTGTTTCGGCAGCCTACATCCTCCCCCCCCCCCC
>Ga0209629_10002330_pt1 | contig 12843 bp, 7 predicted proteins | sample TergutCu122P5_FD_187286 | JGI IMG/M metagenome (GOLD analysis project Ga0209629, IMG submission 187286) | Cubitermes ugandensis P5 segment gut microbial communities from Kakamega Forest, Kenya - Cu122 P5 (SPAdes) (version 2) | ecosystem: Host-associated > Arthropoda: Insects > Digestive system >... | reverse complement strand
TCCAGAGGATTGAACCGTTTTCGAGATCCTTGTGCACCACCGTGATGGTCGCGGTCTGTATTGCTTTGGAGTACACAACATAAACAATGTTTGTGGTCGCCGCGACCACAGTGGCGCCCGAACGCGTGCCGGGCGTCGCATAACCGGCCGGGGCAAATTTGTACAGATCGACATCGGTTATCGCCGCGCCAACCTGTGCGGCGGACAGTGAGGCGGAGCCCAAATACCGGCCGCTCAGGCTGTCTGCATAATAATATACGGTAATGGGGTATGTAGGATTCTGTGTCGGGAAGGTTTTCATCGCGACCGCGTTGGACTGACGGGCTTTGGCGTTGGTCGATCCGGTGAAGCCCCACCAGGCGGTCTTCCCGCCGAACTGCGCGTTGCAATCCGCGACGGTATAGCTGTATGACTTCCCGTCAAAAGAATAACTTAATTTGCCGCCAGCACCGGAAGGCGTCCATGTGACGCTCAACGGGATCCATCTGCAGCCCGGGGTAAAATAACCGACGTTTATGTGGTCAGCCAATCCGACACTCGCGGCGGGCTTGACAACGGCGACATGGCCGACGCCGCCTTTAGGGTCGTTGGCATCCGAATACGTGTCAAATTCGATGCTTAACGCGTTTTTCACGTATCCGCTGCCGTAAACGCCAAGATTCGGCCCGGTGTTTCCGATATAGTTTTTACCACAGGGGTCGTTCTGTATCGTAAACGTAATCCCATCCGCCAGCGTACCTGTTGTGGGCTGTAATGTGTTGTGATACATGTACAGATAGCTCTCAACGGTAAACGGCTGATTCAGGTCGACCGGGGAGCAGGCCCATATCGAGCCGGTTTCCGCCACCGCGCCGTAATCCGGGTTAGCGACGGTCAGCCAATCGACGTGGTTCCAGTAATAGTGCCACTGAGCGCAGCCGTTACGGATAAACATCGCGCCGGTTCTGGGACCCGTCGCGGGCGGACTCACGCGGAAATCCGCGGTTGATGCCTGCACCGTCAACGCCGGACCCGCAAAAAATGCCGTCCATAAAATGCCCGTCAGCGCCAGAGTGCATAGAATCTTGAACTTGCCTGTCCGTTTTTTCATAGACTTTTTCCCCTCTTCTCTGTAAGCGGTTAACTTCCCGTCTGTTCCGTTGAACACAAAAACGCCTCTCTTTCTGTAATTTAAAGTAGATGACTGCCAGTGAATCCGGTAAAAAAATCCTGAAATCCTGCCATAAACTTATGCAGGTACGCAGCCGCTATTTTGACGTCCATACGCGCGAAAACCCGGCGCGAAAATACGCGCCGTAAACGCGGGACATCGGAGGTTGCCGATCTGACAATCCTGCAATTTCCCCGCGCTTTCGCGGCATTATGCCCGGCGGATTCGCCGCGGCGCACAGCCTGGCCGCTTCCCTCGCATCGCCTCCTTCAGACAGAATGCCCCATACTGAACGGTCATACCGCGGCTTTATACCAATCCGCATTTCAATTGCGGACAGGTATTAGGTACGCAACCTTCCCCCGCGGCGCGGCCGTGGTCAGTAAAGAGGGTTATCCGGTTTCGCACGGACGTCCCGTCTCGGCTCCAGTCATTGCGGCAACCCCGCAATGATCGTTGGAATGAGGAACGCCGCGCGACCAGCGGACGCGGAAAAGATAATGGAGTCATTATCTTCACACTAATATCTCATATCGAGTAACTGACATGTAAAGAGGGTAACGTAAAATTGTCGGCAAAATCGGCCGAATTGAGATTATCCCGGTTTTAAGGGGTTTTTGAAGCGGTTTTTGGGAAATGCGCGCGGAATGGGGTCTGCAAACATTGACATAATTGTCAAAAAACATTGCAAGCGCCTAATGTTTTATGTTTGGCGAGCCAAAAAACACCGCAATAAAAAACTCCTTATAGGTCACGTCAAGCGATGTCGAGAACGTCGCCGATTTCGGCGACCTGATGCAGAGCGCCTACGGATATGAATGGAACGGCCCTATGGGTGCGCTCGCGTTCGCGACCTCCAACGCGGCCGTATGCGGCGTGACCCCCGACGGAGTGCTGGTTCCGATGAAAGCCGGAATCGCGGTCATCACGATAACCGCGCCCGACGGAACGAAGGTCATATTCGCGGTCACGGTGACAGCGTAAAGCTTGCCTCGGAACGGCAAACGTAGTAAAGGTTTGCAATATGACAATTTTGTAGGGAACGGTCTTGACCGTTCCCTACAATTTCGCTGGCGAAACAATCCGTTTTCGGAACGGTCTTGACCGTTCCCTACAATTTCGCTGGCGGAACAAACCGTTTTCGGAAAAGTCTTGGCAGTTCCCTGCAATTCCGATTACCGGGGCGTCAACAGCTTCCCGTCGGCGCGGATATAGCGTATGCCTTCTGAAACCGGGCTGTAACTGCACTCCAGGACTCTTTCGCCCCGGCGGTATTTCACTATCCGGTCGAACGCGAACCTGGTGTGGTGATTCGAGTAACAGCGGTCGGACGCCTCGGCCGACGACATTTCCCCGATGAACCCGTCAAACCCCTCGCATTCCATGGCGTTCCGTATCTCGAAGACAAAGCCGGCGGGCGTCAGTTTCAGCCTTTTTCGGGCAAAGTATCTGCTTTCCCCCCGATAGTTGTAAATTGAAACCGACAGAGCCTCGAAGATGCGCTCGATTTTCACAAAGGCGTCCGTTCCGGCGGTAAGGGGATAGATCATGCAGAAGACCTTGTCAAAGCGTATGAAAACCGGGGAAGCAGCCGGGAATTCGTCCCCCTCGGCAAGAGGGCCGGCTGTGTTCCGTATTTCTTTGACCGCCCCGAACTGATCGTTTATCATAACGGCCAGCTTCATGGAACGGATATTGCGCTCCCGCGTTTTGGGCGAGTACAGCACCATCGCGGTGTTGTCTTTCTGGAAAGCCAGCTTACGGCCTTCGTCGCGGATCAGCACGAGCTCTGTCACCGAGTCGTTTATCAGGTATCTCGCGTAGACCGAGGAGACGTCCTCCTGCCGCCCCGCCGGGGATTCGCGGCTTATCAACGCGTGAAAGCTGTCCGTCTGCTCGCCGTTGTGGAATTCCTTCGTGCAAGTGCCCAGAGAGTAACAGTCCGCGATGTAGGCATAGATATCGGTGACGCCCGCCGCGTACTCGTACAGATCCTCCTGATCGTACAGAAGCCGGATATCCTCTCTCAGCATCCCCTTCTCTTAATCCTTTATAATTACCTTTATACATGCCGGAAAACTTTTCATTGTAACTTGCGTCGGCATATCCACCAGCAGCGCCCCATCGCGCTGTTCAAACTTACGTTCGCCATAGCCAAGGACATCCACTCGTACTATTTCCTTTTCATATAGCCTGCCAAAGTTTGAGATCGCCGCGCCCTCGCCGTTGTTAGCCATGCGGAAAGCGTAAATGACATTGTCTTTTTGCGAGAATCGGAAGTCGTGCGGTTTCCATTCGGCGGAACCTTCCATAAATGTCCCCGCTTTTAATTTAGTCTTTCCTTCGCCCGCAACACGGTATGGTCTGGTGTAAAAAACGCCCTCATTATTAACCGCCATCCACTTTTCAATTTGTTCGAGAATATATCCGCACTCCTCATCGATTCCGCCGCCGGGGAGCTGCGGTACGTTAAGCAGAAGGTTTCCGTTATTTGAAACGCAATCGATTAGCGTAGCGATGATTTCTTCCGGAGTTTTGTAAACGTCTTTTACGTTATAGAACCAATCGCCGACGCTTGTGTCGTTCTGCCACGGTTTAGGTTCTATCTCGGCGCGTATGCCGCGTTCCACATCCAATATGCCGATGGACGCGACGTCTTCGTGCTTTTGGCAATATACCGCCTGGTTTTCACCGCCATGTATACTCGCGCTCGTGTTATACAGATGGGCGACAATTCTGCGCCCGTATTCTTCAAAAGGCAGACGGCCGTCGGAGTATAGCAGATCGGGCTGGAATTTGTCTATTACGTCTTTGATCCTTCTGAACCAGTCTTGATGATATTTCTCGTTTGTCGTATACCAAAACTGCAAACCGCTTTCCTGATAGGTGAACTCACTGTTATTATCCCTGTACAGGCTTTGCAGCGCCGGGTCCGCCCCCGCGTAAGGCACTCCCTTGTATTTGCCTGTTTTGTCGCATTTATGCGACTCCGCAAACCAGGTGTACGAAGCTCCGAGATGCTCGGAAAGCCCGAACGGCAAGCCGTGCTTTTCAGCTTCCGTTTTCCATAGCTGACAGATGTCTTTCATCGGCCCCATTGTTACCGAATTCCATTGATTATGCTTTGAGTCAAAATTATCAAAATTGTCGTGGTGCATCGCTTGGCCGACAAAGTATTTAGCGCCCGCACGCACATAAAGATCCATCAATCCAGCCGGATCGAAATCTTCCGCCTTCCAAAGCGGAATTATTTTATCATAGCCGAATTTGGACGGATGCCCGTATTTGCGGCAATGATAGCGGTAGCAGTCCGATCCCTCCGTAAACATATGGCGCGCGTACCAATCGCCGAACATTGGCGCGCTCTGCGGGCCCCAGTGGCTCCATATCCCAAACTTGGCGTCCCGAAACCAGTCCGGACATTTGAATGCGGATAAACTCTCCATTGTCGGCTCAAAAGGGCCTGACTTAACGTTAAACTCCGAATTCAGCATAGTTGGCTTTCCTTTCGCCTATAATATTTTTAACCTTTAATTGCCCCAACCATAATGCCCTTTACGAAATACCTCTGCGCAAAGGGATAAATCAGGAAAACAGGAATGGTGACAAGCAAAGTGATCGTCATACGGACGCCCTTTGGCGTCAATTGCTGTTTGATCGCCGCCTGTACGTCATTCATATTTGTGCTGTTCTTGATTGTCTGGGCAATCCGGCTCGCCTCGTTTAAGAATTTATAAAGAAGAAACTGTAAGGTAAAAAGATTGCTGTTGGTGCTGCTGATATAGATATTCGTATCGAACCAGGAGTTCCAGTGCGCCACCGCAGCAAACACGGCAATTGTCGCGATTATCGGCTTGGATAAAGGAATAATTATGGATCGGAACACGCGAACATAGCCCGCGCCGTCAATGACCGCGGACTCCTCCAAAGAAGCGGACAATGATTCTATAAACGTTTTAATCAAAATCACGTAATAGGCGGATATGATCCCAGGCAGTATATACACCAAAAAATTGTTGAACAAGCCATATGCCTTTATAATCAGGTAAGTTGAGATTAAGCCTCCGTTCACGTACATCGTAATGATCAGGAAGCGATACACCAATTTTCGGAAAGGCATCTCTTCTTTCGTAAACAAATAGGCTAAAAAAGAGCAGGATAAAACTGTCGCGAATGTCCCGATTACCGTTCTGAGAACCGATATTAGCAGCGCCTGCCCGATGCCGTTTAATCCAAGCACTTTTCGTATGTTGAACAGGCTGAAGCCTTTCGGAATGAAATATACGCCTTCGATCACCCCGTTCGGATCGCTGACAGTAAAAATAAGCATGTACCAGAAGGGATACAGGCAGATTATTGTAAAAAGCCCGATAAGCGAGTAAATAAGAATATCCGCTATAACGGAGCTTACCGTTCGATTCCTTTGATGCATACAGATCCCTTCTTTATTTTTTTATTCTCTAAACCAGGCTTGTTCCGCGCACCTTTTTCGCTATGCCGTTTGCGATAAAGAGGAGCGTTATGCTGATGACCGATTTCATAACGCTTATGGCAACGCCGTATGAATAATCATGGCCCATCAAGCCGATACGGTAGACATATAAGTCAAGAACCTCTATTTTGTCGGCGACTAAGGGATTATTGAAAACCAAATACTGCTCAAAGCCCACGCTCACAAAATTCCCGATTGATAATAAAAGAAGCACAAGATAAGTCGGCGCCAAGTTTGGCACTGTGATGTGCAATATAGACTTCAGACGCCCCGCGCCGTCGATAGAGGCCGCTTCGTACATCTGCTGGTCGATTCCCGTTATGGCTGCCAAATATATTATAGAACTCCAGCCGAGGGATTTCCATAAACCGACTGCCGTTTGAAACCAGTAAACCGAGTTTGGGTCTCCTAAAACAGACGTATTTGATTTGTTTCCGACACTGGACAAAAATGAATTGAGTGCCCCGTCATTGGAAAATATCATGAAAGCGAGTGAAAAAACTATCACCCAGCCGATGAAATTTGGAATCGTCGTAAAGGTCTGCACAAATTTTTTGTACTTTATACTCTTGATTTCGTTGAGCAAAATGGCAAAAATCATCGGCAAGGGTGACAGGCAGATTCCGATAAGAGCGAATATCGCCGTATTTTTTATTACTCGAAGCGAGTTTACCTTGTCGGCAAAAAAAAGCTGATAAAATTTAAGCCCGACAAATTCATTATTAAACAGCGGAATGCCCGCCTTATAGTTAAAAAACGAATAAATCCAGCCGAACAAGGGCATATATGAGAATAATATAACAAGCAAAATGAAAGGGCTCGCTAAAAGTAACAGCCGCCATTTCTTTTTTTTCTTTTCATAAGTCATTTTTGGCTGCGCCAGCGCGTTTGGCATAATCAACCCTCTCTGACCGGATAAATATAACGGCAGGCCGTTACGCTTAAAATATTTTTGTTTAAGCTAACGGCCCGCCAGAATTTCAGTTTCGAATCGGAATCGGTATCACTTGGCGTTTTTCACCATCTGCTCGACAAGGTCTTTCGCCGAGTTCCAGTTGGTCTCCCACCAAGCCCAAGAAGTATCGCTTCCCGCGGCTTTCAGATCGGCGATAAACTGAGTTTTTACCGCCGCGAATTCCGTGTCGTCTTTCGCGTTGACAAACTTAGGTATGGCTTTTAACGCTACATCGTCAAGCGCGGTATCGATGCGTTTAATGTCGTCCGGAACGGCGCCCATCGCCATCGCTATCGCCGAATCCAAAGCGCCGGCCTGGCTTGTGGCCTTGCCTGACGCGACCATGTTTGTCTGCTCCTGCGCGGGATAATCCACCTTGTAGAAATTCGAAAAATCTTTTTGTATCGGGTTCAGGCTGGCTTTCTTAATCGCGGGCGAATCCCAAAGGCTGAATGGATACCCGTCGGCCGGATCAATATTATAGGCGGCGGCGCCAATATAGTTGGCGATGTTCATGACATTGATGCCGGATTTATTCCAGGCGTCTCCGCCTGCGGCCTGCAGCGCTATCGTATCGTCGGTCAATGTCGGAACGCCGTCTGCTGTTTTCCAGTTTACCCCTTCCTGGCCGGAGTAGAAAATGCGGTTTACCGCAGGATCGTCCATCATGTTGATAAACTGCACACCCAGAACGGGGTCTTTTGATTTCGCGTTTACGAAAAGATATTTGCCCGCCCAGCCGACAAACTGGTTCGCGCCGTACCATCCGCATTGTCCTATGCCCGGTACCGCCATGAAACCGGTAAGGGTGTTCGGGTCGATTTTAGCGGCTTCGCCGTAAGGATCGCCGATGTATTTATGAAAACCCCCGAGATATTGCTTTTTCGCGCCCTTATCGGAATAATCGGCTTGAGTCATAATGAAACTGTCCGGGTCGAACAGGCCGAGTTTATTAAGCTGATTGTAAAGGTTCATGCTCGCGTAGAACGGCGAGCCGTCCTCTTCATAAACCCTGTGGATCGAATTCTGGGGATAGTTGATGTTTGAGGCTCTCACGACCTGATATGCCCACGGCCCGACATTAGTATAACCCATATTGGCCAGTTCGCCGACAAGGTATCCCCATAGGCCGGCATCAGAAAATGTGCCGTATCCGTAAACAGGGAGTCCGTCTTCGGTCGTAGGGTAAATGTCATGCATTTGTTTCAGCGCGTTAATGAAATCGGTGTCGTTTGCCATTGTCGGCGCGCCGATCTGCTTGTACAGATCCCAGCGGACAACGTATCCGTTCCAGATCTCCGTGCCGCCGCTGGGCATTTCGTAACCCGAGTTGGGCGTATGGAAATACAGTTTCCCGTCATATGAAACATACTTTCTCAAAAAATTGTTTCGGGCGGCATAAGCATTAATGAAACTGCCATACTGGCCTAAATAATCATCCAGGCACACGGCTAGTTTCGCGTCCAAAATCTGCTGCCAGTTGTCGGTCATATAAACATCGGGCAGGCTGTTGCTAGCGAGGGCGAGCTGTTGCGCGTCAGTCCCGTTAAAATCGACGTATGTAATGTCCGCGTTGAGATAATTTTCCATGTACAATGTAAAGTTGTCCGGGAACCAGGCCTCTTTAGTCGGCCATACGACGTTGTTCGCCCCGAAGGTAAGACTCTTTCGTTCTCCGGATGTGGCCGGGGCGGCGGTGTCAGCCGCCGGCGTATCGGTTGCCGGCGCTGCCGTGGCCGTCTCACTTGCCGGCGCTGCCGTGGCCGTCTGGCTTGCCGCTTGCGTTGTCTGCGCGGGCGTGCTTGTTCCGCCGGCGTTTTTGTTTCCGCTGCACGCGCTCATAACCAGCGCGGCGATCAGTGACACGGCGATAACGCTTAAAATCCTTCTCTTCATAAATCACACCGCTCCTTTTCATTTTTTCGTTTAATTCTTTCGTTTCATTTCTTCATACAAAAACCATTAAAGTATAACGTTTCCCCTTGTGAATTATTATATCTTCTTACGGTCGATATGTCAATAGGAAATTTTATATAAGATAATTTGCATATTGAATATTCTTTTAAAGGGTATTTGCATTGGCTAATGACATATTGACACATTCAATAATCTGGTATATAATTAAACAAAAATATAACGTTTCATATAATGATGTTTCTTTTAAGGGAGGCGTATGTATGGCGACAATTAAAGATATCGCCAGGGAATCGGGTTTGGGAATCGCCACAATTTCCAAATATTTGAACGGTAAAACGGTTCGCAAATATAATAAAGAGGCAATTGACGCCGCCATTGAAAAACTTGGCTTTACTCAGATGAATGAACTGGCCAGGAACCTCAAGGCAAACCGTTCGCGCACAATCGGAGCGGTTATCCCGGATTTTGGCAACGGTTTCAGCATGTCGGTCGTTACCGCTTTCGAAGAAGCAATGCGCAAAAGCGGTTATGGCGTAATTGTCTGCGATTGCCGCTCAAATGAGGAACGGGAGCGGGAAGCCGTCAATTTTCTTCTCGGCAAGCGGGTTGACGGAATGCTTAATCTGCCCATAAACACAGATGGGACGCATCTTCTTAATGCGATCAGGGAAAACATTCCCGTCGTCTTATTCGACAATGTTCCCAATGCCGTCAAGGATAAAGTCGACGCCGTTTTGGTAGATAATGTCGGCGGTTCAGTTCACGCGACAAAATCCTTGGTCGATAAAGGCCACAAAAAAATTGCGGTGATACTCGGCGCGCAAAGAAACTTTACCGCCCAACAGCGCTTGCTGGGCTATAACCAGGTACTGATTCAGAACTCGTTAATGCCCGATAATTCATACGTTTTCTACAGCGATTATACAATACAAGGCGGATATGAATGTATGCGGAAAGTGGTTGAGAATACGGACGCCACGGCGGTTTTTATAACGAATTATGAAATGACGCTCGGCGCCGTAATCGCTCTAAATGACTTGAATATTCATATTCCGGACCAGATTTCGGTCGTTGGGTTTGACTATCAGAATCTGTCGCAGATCATTCGCCCAAAATTGACGGTTATATCTCAGCCTCTGGAAAAGATTGGCCATGAAGCCGCCGTTATGTTATTGGAAAAACTTGAGAACGGTAAGGGCGGAGCGACTAAAAAAATCATTTCGCTTCCTACGGAAATTACGCCGGGCGATTCAATAGCATCTCCCGGCTCGAAAGGCTGAGTATAAAAACAGGGTATTTGTTAAGTACAACCGGTCACAGATAAGCGTTATCCGGAGCGGGGGGCTTATCGAAAGAGTCCGGCTTATGCGCGCAGCATTCCGTCTCGCCGTACACGAAATATTGCCTGATGTGGTCCACATAAACGGGCATAGTCGCCATATAGCTCACAGCCGTCCCCTCGCACCCGCGGTCTTCCATCATGCGGAAATGCGCATTGACATATTGTTCGCAATACGCGTCCGCTTTGTCGCAGCCTTGCGAAACGGCTTGCCGCTGCTCCTCCGTCAGCTTCTCCGGGTGTTCGTCGTCCGTGAAAGGACATAGCAGCGCCAGTTCGTTCACCGCCAGCAACTGTGAAACGCTGCAGCCGACGCGGTTCAATAAAAACCTGAGGAGCCTGATCCCGTTTGACGACAGGGTTTCAACGAGGCATCTCTCAAGCAAAGCGGCCGCCCGTCGATACATCTCAACCGATTCGTGAATAATTTCAGAAGAAAATCCGCCGGGCGTCAGCCCGTGTTTTCTTATCCACTCCAGACCCGGACCGCCGATCCAGCATTCCAGTGAGCAAAAACCGATGTTAAACAGCCGATCCCTGTTAAAACAGTCAATATCCTCAAGCAGCAGCAACGCGTCACAAAATGTTCCTGCATTTGTTACTTCATTATTATAGGCATACTTCCCGTAAAAAGATTTCGTTTTCAACGGCTTAATCGCCGCCTCAGCCATATATGCGATAACAACCTCATTTTCCGCGGTTCTCCAATGGTTGAAGCAGGCTCCAAAGACCGATCCTCCGGAACTTTTTTCAGACAGATGATTGAAAAGACGCGCTATCCCCTTGCTGCTGTTTTGTTGGAGGTACATATTCCCGTCAAATTCGATCCAAGAATAGATCATACTACGCTGCAGTTCTTCGGCGGTGAAGTTCATATACTCTATGTTTTCCGCGGCGGCAGACGAACCGTGCGCTGGCAAAAAAGTCAGAATAACCTCCGGAGGGAACAGATCAACAATAATCTGTTTCAGAAACTTCAATGTGTCGCGGCAAAAAACGTAAAGCCCGACGTAAATCTCTTTAGGCTCCAAGCCCTCAAAAATACGCCCTTTCAACTGATATAAATCGTAAGCGCGCTTTAAGCTCTGCATCGCCCCAGGCAAGAATTCCGGCATGGATTTGGGCAAGGCGCTGCGCGCCAGAGTGAGTGAACGATTCCCAAAGTATTCCGATACTTTTTCTTCCAGCTGGTCATATCCGAATTTTTTTCCGACGCCCCCGCCCTCGGGGCTTATCCATTCTATCGCGTCGATTTCCGGATAAGCCCGCAATACGTTTCGAACAATTTCAACAAGAATATCGATATCTTCCTCAGGCGGCAGTTCAATGGACACGGTCACATGCATACCCGCTTCTTTTGCCGTTATTGTCAGCTTACGCAGCCATTTTTGCGCGAACGCGGCGCGTTCCGTTTCGTTAAGCAGCAACGGCTCAATCTCGGGAATACAGAAATATTGATCGTTATCGATATATTGGGCATATTTCGTCGGTACGTCATAACGATACCCATAGAAAAAATGACCGGCCAAGACGCTTTTTTTGTCGGTTTGGTAGCCATGCCATTGTCCCGTATAGCTGTGGAACGTAATGCTGTTCATCCGCATCCTCGCTAGGTTTTTAATGTATTCCTGCGCGTCCCGCAAGCGATACGAGGAAATATCCATCGGAAAATTGATGTGCTGGCGTACCCCGCGATGCCGGCAAAGCGGGGTTATAGCTTCGTCTGCGCGGTCGCAGGCCGTAATGTCAAAACTTCCGCGTAAACGTTCCCCATCAGCGTAAAAACTAAGCCCCATGCGCCCTAACGCTTCATAGACGCCGCATAAAAGGGAAGATTCGTCGGATCCTCTGATATACACGCATGGTTTTCCATTTAAGAAATCGCCGTTGATCATAAATCGGGCGGAATCATCATGCTCTATGATTTCCAGTATAAAATATCTGTCCGTGTCCGCCGATTCGGTGAAGCCAGCGTTGGTATATTTCAAAAGGAAACATTCAAATTCCTGTGCGGCGTATTTCGCGACGCTTGACTCGCTTCCGCTGATAATCGTAACGTCCATTATACATACCTCTTCCACAAAATTATTTCTTTGAGACGGCCAAAATATTTCGAATCGATTCACAATTCATTCTATAGCTGATACTCGATATTGTCAATACTTATGGATAACAATAAATGAGGATGAGGATATGGACGAGCGGCAATGCGTCTCGCAAAATATTTTTCATTTGGTAAAACTAAATGTTGACAATTAATTAGTAATAAATTACAATTGCACAATAACGAAAACGTTTCGGTTTTACAAAGATTGGTCAACAGAAATATTGGCCGCTGCAAATTTCAAATGGTAAGACTCGAGTGCCGGTGGGAGGTGGGATAACCGAATAATGAAAAATCATGTAAAATCATGTAAAAGGAGGCGGTAAAACACGATCAGCAATCCTTGTGTGCCTTAATTTATCATGTGAACGAAAAAGAAAGGAGATAAAGTGATGATAAAGAAATTATTGGCTTGCCTGCTTGCCATTGCTATGACGCCTTTTTCGCTAACCCTCCCCCCGCTGACTGTCTGCGCGGACAATACCGGTATCACATGGGATAGCGCCAACCTCATTCAAAACGGGGGCTTCGAAGACGGAACTTTCGGCGATATTCAGGAACAGGGTTGGGACGCGGGTTCATCGGTTGTCGTAAACAGCGCGGATGTCCCCGGTTGCGCCCATTCCGGCGATTACGCCATGCAGCATGACGTGCCCGTAACATCTGCGGCCGACCCGTATGGGCCGGCGTATCGCACAATGTATTTGGAGGCGGGTTCCAAATATAAGTTTTCCGTGTGGGTAAAGTTAAGCGACCCGGTTAATACCACTGTGGTTGCGCTCAATGTCGGCGGCAACGGCGTTTTGGCGCTTGACACAGGCGGCGCACAGGTCCGCAACACCTCTTCAACCGATTATTTGCAGCTTGACTATGAGTTTACGGCGGG
>Ga0209629_10002328_pt1 | contig 12846 bp, 11 predicted proteins | sample TergutCu122P5_FD_187286 | JGI IMG/M metagenome (GOLD analysis project Ga0209629, IMG submission 187286) | Cubitermes ugandensis P5 segment gut microbial communities from Kakamega Forest, Kenya - Cu122 P5 (SPAdes) (version 2) | ecosystem: Host-associated > Arthropoda: Insects > Digestive system... | reverse complement strand
GTTGAACCAGGTGATGGCAACGGCCAGCAGACAGAAGACCACCGCGATGACGACGCTGATCTTGACGACTTTGGCGACCTGCTTCTCCAGTGGCGTGGGTCGGTCGGGCGCCTCGGCGATATGCGTGCCGATCTTGCCGTATTCGGTCGAAGCGCCAATGGCGTCAACCTGCACGGTCGCCGTCCCCTGGGTGACCAGCGTTCCCGCATAGCAGTAGTCGCGGCGCCAGTACTCCTCCGCGGACTGACTTTCGACCTGTGCGTCGGCGCCGACGCCGTCGCCTGCGACGACCTTCCAGACCCCGACCGACTCGCCGGTGAGCGAGGACTCGTCAACCCGCAGGTCGCTGCACTTCAGGATCGTGCCGTCAGCCGGGATCTTGTCGCCCTCCGCGACCAGCAGCAGGTCGCCCGGCACCAGATCGACGCTGGGGATCTTCGTCTCCGCCCCGTCGCGGATGACGGTCGCCACCGGTGCGGACAGGCTCTTCAGCGCGCTCAGAGTCTTGTCGGTGCGCCACTCCTGAAAGGTCTCGATACTGATGATGCCGACGATGAAGACCAGCATGATCGCGCCGTCGCGCGGCTCGCCCAGCAGAAAGTAGACCAGAGAGGCGGCCAGCAGCAGCAGAAACATCGGCTCGCTGAGAACGCCGAGTATCTTTCGCAGAAAGCTCTTCTTCTTCACCGAGCTGAGCTCGTTTTTGCCAAACTCCCTCTGAAGCTCAGCCGCCTGCTGCGAAGTGAGCCCCGACGGTTGATTGTGCGCAGTTTTCATGAAATCCTTTCAAGTAGCAAACCCATCCCTTCAAGTATAAACGAGCTCCCCTGAAAGGAGAGCCCGTTTCATCACCGGTAACAGGGAATGGTCCCTTTGTCACATCCTAGCCTTCGCCCAGGTAAGCTTTTCTCACATCCTCGTTCGCCATTAACTCGGCGCCCGTGCCCTGGAGCTTCACCGTCCCCGTCTCCAGCACGAAGCCGAAGTCCGCGATCGCAAGCGCCAGGTTGGCGTTCTGCTCGATAAGCAGGATAGTCACGCCCTCGTCATGAAGCTTCTTGATGATCGAGAAGATAATCTCGACGACCACCGGAGCCAGACCCATCGAGGGCTCGTCAAGCATCAACAGCTTAGGCTGCGACATGAGCGCGCGCGCCATCGCGAGCATCTGCTGCTCGCCGCCGGAGAGCGTGCCGCCCTTCTGCGCAAGACGCTCCTCCAGCCGGGGGAACAGGCTCATGACCCAGTCGAAATCCTCCTTGATGCCCGCCGTATCCTTGCGCAGATAGGCGCCCATCTCGAGATTTTCGCGCACGGTCATCACCGGAAAGATCCGGCGCCCTTCCGGTACCTGGATCACGTGACGTGCCGTCACTTTCGAAGGGGGCATGCCCGCGATGTCCTCGCCCATGAAGAGGATCTTGCCCTTGACCGGCGTGAGCAGGCCCGAGATCGTGCGAAGCGTCGTCGTTTTACCAGCGCCGTTCGCGCCGATAACGGTGACCAGCTCGCCCTCGTTGACCGCAAACTCAATGCCGCGCAGGGCTTCGATCTTGCCGTAGTGCGTGTGAAGGTTCTCGACCTTCAGCAGGTGTTCCGTAGATTCCATCGCTTACGCCTCCTTCATCTCGTCAGAGGCAGGAACCTCGTGTGCGGCTTCGTCCAGAGGCTCTGCAGCCTTAACGGCCTCAGCCTCAGCCTCAGCCTCGGCCTCGGCTGCAACGGGCGCCGCAGTTTCAGTGCCCTTGCCGCTGTGCTGGTGGGCGATGATGGCCTCGGCGCCTTTGCCCAGATAGGCTTCGATGACCTGGGGATTGTTCTGGATCTCCTCCGGATTACCTTCAGCGATCAGCTTCCCGAAGTCGAGTACGTAGATACGTTCAGCCAGGTTCATGACGACTTTCATGTCGTGCTCAATCAAAAGTACCGTCACACCCCGGTCGCGCAGCCCAAAGATCAGGTCGTTAAGACGCTTCGACTCCGTCGTGTTCATACCGGCCGCCGGCTCATCCAAACAGATGAGCTTGGGGTCGGTCGCCAACGCGCGCGCGATCTCAAGACGACGCTGCGCCCCGTAGGGCAGCGAACTTGAGATCTCGTTAGCCCAGGGCAGCAATCCGCAGAAGTCCAGACATTCCTCAGCATAGCGCTGGGAGTCATGCTCCTCATGCTTGAAGGCGGGAGTGTGAAAGCTCGCGCCGAAGGCATTCGCCTTGGTACGGATATGGCGTCCGATCATCACGTTTTCCAACGCGGTCATCGACTTGAACAGACGGATGTTCTGGAAGGTACGCGATATCCCCCATTCGGCGATCTTATCGGGTCTGACGCCGGAGACTGATCGACCCTCAAAGAGGATCTCGCCCTCGGTTGGTTTGTAGATACCCGTCAGCAGATTGAAAAACGTGGTCTTGCCGGCGCCGTTGGGTCCGATCATCGAGACGATCTCGCCTGTGTCGATATGCATATTCACACTGTCAACAGCGCGCAGACCGCCAAACTGGATTGTGGCGTTTGTCGCCTCTACCAAGTGCTCACTCATGCCGCATCACCTGCTTCCACAAGCTCGCCTTCTACGGCGGAGTCAGCCAGCCCTTCGGTGACCTCTTCGATCTTCTCCCGCGCCTCTGTAGTAAGGAAGCGCTTGGGGCGCACCATCGGGATGATTCCATCCGGTCTGAGCGCCATCATGACGATCATAAGCAGACCAAGTACCAGGTTACGATAGTTCGATACCGCCGCAACCGCCGCCTGCGAAAGCGGAAGCTTCCACATCACAAAGGGCAGACCTGAGGGGCCTGCAAAGGCACGGATCAGCTCCGGTGTGCCCTGAATGATGATAGCGCCGACGATGATACCCTTCGTTGAACCCATACCGCCGATTACGACGATGGCGAGCACGAGGATCGACTCGAAGAACACGAAGGACTCCGGCGAAACCACGCCCTGATAATACGCGAAGAGCGCACCGGCTACGCCGCCCCAGATCGAGCTCATGACGATAGCCGAGGTCTTGATCTTTGTGGTGTTAATGCCCATGGCGCGCGCCGCGATGTCGTCATCTTTCAGCGCGGCCCAGGCGCGTCCTGTACGCGAATTCTCCTGACGTCGCGTGATGATAATGGCGACGATGACCAGCAGCAGGATAACCAGGTACCAGTACACGTTGTTTGAAAACGTGAAGCTGTAGTCTCCGAAGCTCACGTAGGTGTGATACTTCAGCCATTCCAGTCCTAAGGCCGGAGGCAGGTTCTTGCCCGCGGTCGGGATGCCGCCGGATCCACCCGTCAGGCCCAGGATGTTGTTCTGCGCGCTCACGCGGACGATCTCGGCGAAGCCGAGCGTCACGATGGTCAGATAGTCACCCCTCAGTCGAAGCACCGCCAAACTAAGGATAAAGCCAAGCACGACCGCACCCACCACACCGGCGACAAGCGCAAACAGGAACGACAGACCGGCGATTGATGGAGGCAAAGCCTTGCTCACAATCATGCCGATGATCATACCAGCGTAAGCGCCCGCCGCGTAGAAAGCGATACGGCCGAAGTCAAGCTGACCGGCGTAACCAACCAGAATATTGAGGCCCAGGGCCAAAATGATATACAGGCCAATGACCGCAAGAATACGGATATAGATCTCCTGTCCCAGTGTCGAAAAGAGGAACGGAGCAAACACCAGCACGATCACGAGCGCGCCGAGAAGCGCGGTGGTAAGCGGGCTGCGCTTGCGCGCGTGTACCGGGATCGCTTTTTCTTCGGCGGCGGGAGGCGTCGTCATGTTTGTTGTGTCGTTTGCCATGATTACACCTTCTCTACAACTGAACTGCCCAGCAGGCCGCCCGGACGGAATATCAGGATGATGATCAGGATCATAAAGGTGATGACATCCTTGTAGGACGCCGAGATATAACCCTGAGCAAAGGACTCGATCAGGCCCAGCAGAAAGCCGCCAAGCATCGCGCCCCGCAGGTTACCGATGCCGCCGATGACCGCCGCAGTAAAGCTTTTGATACCCGGCATGAAGCCCATATTGTAGGTCACTACATGGTAGTAGACCCCTGAGAACACGCCGGCGACTGCGCCGAGGGCCGGGCCGATGAAGAAGGTCATCGCGATGATCGAGTTCACATTGATACCCATGAGCCCCGAGGCGTCCTGATCCTGACTGGTGGCGCGCATCGCCTTACCGATCTTGGTGCGCGCGATGAATAGGTCAAGAATGACCAGGATCACCAGCGATGTCACCACGATCATGATGCGCACCGGCGTAATACCCAGTCCCGCGCCCCCGCTTAAGTCCTTGACTGAGATCAACGAGGGGAACGGTTTGATATTACCCACCCAGAGCAGAAAGGCGTTCTGCAGAAAGATCGAGACGCCGAGCGCCGAAATCAGCGGCGCCAGACGGGGCGCATGGCGCAAAGGCCGATAAGCGAAGCGTTCGATCAGCACGCCCAGACAGCCCGTCAGAAGTGCCGCCACCGCTAAGACGATGATAAACAGCAGCACCAGACCCACCGTCGAGCCCGTGAAAAAGCCTCGCAGATTTTTCAAAAAGGAGAGAAACGGGAGCGCCTTGCTGATCGCGTTCTGCGTTCCCGCATTAGATAAGAGGAGCAGCGTCCCCAGGCCGATATAAGCGCCCGCCATAAACATCTCCGAATGGGCGAAGTTGATCATGAGCAAAACGCCGTAGACCATGGTGTAACCAAGAGCGATGAGCGCATACATGCCGCCCAAGGTAATCCCGTTCACCAACTGCGCAAGAAAGTAATTCATAGAGATTTGGTTCCTTTACTCGCGTCTACCGGACAGCGTAGAGGGGGCACCGGGTCTGGTGCCCCCTGCGCATTACTACGATTATACTAACGAATCGAATACTACGTTGTTACTTACTTCTCTGGCTGAGCTTCCCACTTACCGTTGACGACCTTGTAAAGCGTGATAACACGGTTGTTGTTATCGCCCTTGGAGTCGAAGGAGACCTTACCCGTTACGCCGTCGAAGTCTGATGCGGCAACAGCCTTGACCAGAGCATCGCGACCAGCGGGAGAGGTAACCTTGTCAACGCCCAGGTCACTGGCGACCTTGTAGGTTGCCTTGATGATGGCCATGGCTGCGTCGTAAGCGTAGGCGTCAAACGGAGCCGGCTCTTTGCCCGGGAACATCGCCTTGTAGTCCGCAGCGAACTGCTTGCCGTTTGGCAGCAACTCAACGGGCATACCTGGGCACGTTGCGAAGCTACCCTCGGCAGCTGCGGCGCCCGCGCCGGTGATGAACTCAGGAGCATAGAGACCGTCGCCGCCCATCATCGGAACCGTAACGCCACCGCTCTTGAGCTGCGCGCAGAGCAGAGCGCCCGCGCCCGTATCGGCTGCGTAGGTGCCGCCGAAGTAGACAAGGTCCGGCTTGACCGAAGCGATCTTGGTGACCACGGCGGTGAAGTCGTTGGTTCCCTGCTGGGTTGAAGTCTGATAGACGATCTTGCCGCCGTTCTTCACGAACTGACCCTTGAAGGCCGCCACGATACCCTGGCCATAAGGGCTGGAGTCATCAATCAGCGCCGCGGTCTTGAAGCCAAGCGCCGTCGCGCGGTCTGCGCCGGTGGGGCCCTGAAGGTCGTCGGTCGCGCAGGTACGGAAGACATTGTTAAAGCCCTGCTGCGTCAGCGCGGGATTGGTCGAGCCATAGCTGATCTGAACGAAGTTGTTCTGATTGTAGACCTTTGAAGCTGCGATCGAAACGGTTGAATTGAAGTGAGCAACCGCGCCGACCATGCTCTTGTCAGAAACGAACTGGTTGGCGACCGTCGTACCGGTCTTCGCGTCGCTCTGGTCGTCGCCTGAGATGACCTTGAACTGGATTTTGGCGTCCTTGGCCTCCTGGCTCTTGTTGGCGACATCGATGGCCAGCTTCACGGCGCGCTCGCCACCCTGACCAAACGCTACGTCACCCTTGGTCAGCGGTCCGCCAAAACCGACGTTGAACGTGGTAGTCGTGTCGCCCCCGGAAGGCGAAGTTCCGCCGCCGCCGCAGCCGGTCAATGCCAGCGCAAGCGTCAACAGCGCGGCTATCACACCAACAACTATTCTATGATTCCTCTTCATGTACGTCCTCCTCTACTGTGTTTCATGTCATTGCCCTGTGGACAAAACAAACCACCGGAATACACGCATCCGCTGGCCTGTAATGACAATAGCACAGTATTCCTAAACAAACAATGAAGAAAAACTTAAGTATTTGCCGAACGGCTCCGCCTGACCCACCCCTGACAAAACAACAACGACCGTTCAGCGCTTCCAGTCATAGCGCCGGGCGGCAACGATCGAAGACGGATCGGTGATCTTACTGACACAGACGTTCTTGCCCTCGTAGGGCGCCTCGATATAATAACCGCCGCCCAGATAGAGAGCGACATGATGGATGGGCGACCCAAAGAAAATGGCGTCGTTTTGCTGCAAGGGCCCGGTGACCGGCGTGCCCAGCTGGGCCTGCGCCGCGCTTGAGTGCGGCAAGTTCACGCCGTAGGGCGCAAAGACATAGAGCATCAGGCCGGAGCAGTCAAAGCCGGCAGGACTTGCGCCACCCCAGACATAAGGCGTGCCGAGACAGGCCAGGGCCAGCTCCGCCGGACTGTTTGGCTCGACGCTGACGTCAGCGAGCTTGCCCGCCGTGATGGAATACGCCAGCTGGCGCTGCGCCGCGTCGCTCGCCTGGAGCGCCGCGCTGTACAGCGCGCGCAGCGTCGGATCCTGATTTTTCAGGCTTTCCTGGCGCTGTGCGTTGCGCTCTTCGATCTCGATCTTGCGCGCTGCCAGCTCGAACTCAAGACTTTGCACGGAGGCCTGCTTCTGCTTGAGTTGCGCCAGGGTATCTGCCAGTTCGGCCTTCTTGCTGCGCAGCGTCGAGATGAGGCGAGCGTCCTGGTCATTGAGCACACTCAGGTACTCCAGATGGGAGTAAAACTCACTGAAAGACTTCGAGTCAAACAGCAGCAGGAAGCTGCTATAGCCGCCGTCGCGGTAGGCCGCGGCGGCCCGCTTGCCAAAGGCTTCAGCCGCGACCTGATAGGCCTTGTTGAGCAGCTCGTAGTTCTTCTGTTGAGTCGCGATGTCGGCGTTGAGCGTATCCAGTTGGTGCTGGGCGGCGTTATATTGCTCGGACGCGATCTCCGTCTCCTGATTGATGGCGTCAAGCTTCTTATAGAGCCTGAGCAGGGCGGCCTTCTGCTGCGCCGTAATACCTGGCAGCGCGCTGATGGCCGCCGCCTCGGGACTTTGCGCAGCATCGTCGCTGCCGTTTTGCCCGATGACCTCCGTGCCGATGGCCGGCGCCGAGGCCAGCGGTACTGCCGCCGTCGGCGGCGCGGTCGCCAGCGCGGCGCTCAGCAGGAGGATGGACGCGCTCGCTGCGGCCAGCAGACGACGTAAGGCGCAGGACGCTCGCCTCTTGAGGGCTCTTCTCCGGAGGCTGGTTTCGGGCATCGGTTCTACTCCTGCGCAGCCTCTTCGGCAAGCCGGGCGGCCTGCTCCTCGTGACGGCTGTATTCGTCCAGACCGCTGCTTGCGATCGCACCCGTCACCACAGAGCGATCAGCGCCGGCAATCTCGATCGCGCGCACATAGCTGTAGGGAACCTGCACCACCGCGACATCGCGATAGCCACGCAGGGCCATCGAGATCGCCAGGCTGGTCTGGTTGTGCAGCAGGTTGTCGTAGAGGTGCTCCACGACGACCCGGCTCATGATGACCGCAATGGAGTCGCCCTGGCGCAGGCGGTCGACCTGCTCGTCCAGATAGCCTTCAATCGTCCCGACGATCGTGCGGTAGGGGCTTGGCAACACCACCAGCGGAACGCCCTTGTCCAGGCCGTAGTCGTGCCAGGCGGCCTTCAGACGCGCGGCGTACTCCTCGTCGGTGGCCGCATGAATCGCGACCACGTTGCCTGAAATCTGGTTGGCGAAGTTCAGGAGCTTGAGTACCGGACGCGTCAGTCCGTTGACCAGTACCAGGCAGAGGAAGTGGTTGCTCGTGTTGCTGCGACGGTAGCGGTCGACGAACTCCTGCTTCGAGATCTGCATCGAGATCTTTACGTGCTCATAGTGGCGATGGATCATCTCCATCAGCAGCACGAGCAGCGGAATGCCCACCGCAAGTATCCAGGCCCCATGCGAAAACTTCATCAGAAACACGATGATGAAGGTCGCGCCCGTGAGCACTGCCCCGAAGGCGTTGATGATCATCTTGGTCTGCCAGTGGCGTTCCTTGTCGCGGATCCACTTGCGCACCATGCCCGCCTGCGAGAGCGTAAAGGAGATGAACACACCCACGGAGTAGAGCGGGATGAGGCGGTTGACGTCGGCCCGAAATACGATCACCAGGATGCTCGCCGCAATCCAGAGGAAGATGATGCCGTTGGACAGGGTGAGCTTGGCCCCGCGGTTCGTGAACTGATGCGGCATGAAGCTGTCGCGTCCGAGCAGCGCAAGCAGATTGGGCAGGTCGGTGTAGGCGGTGTTGGCCGCAAGTATCAGGATGAGCGCGGTAAACACCTGGAGCAGGTAGAAGAGCGGGTTTCCCGCCCCAAAGACCGCCCGCCCCATCTGGGCGATGACCGTGACCTTCTCAAGCGGCACAACCTTGATCCAGGTGGCCAGGACGACCGATCCGGAAAAGATGAACAGGATGATGCCCGCCAGAGAGAGCAGCACGATCTGCGCGTTGCGCGTCGCCGGCTTCTTGAAGACCGGGATCGAATTGCTGACCGCCTCGATTCCCGTCAGCGCCGAACAGCCCGAGGAAAACGCGCGGAAGAGCAGCACGAGAAACGCAAAGCCCATGACCGGCTGCAGCAGGTCGGCCTGCTGCAGGTGAGTATACTGCAGCGGCGTGATGCTCCCCGTTGCCAGGCGAAAGATCCCGACTGAGATCAGCGCCACCATCAGCACGATGAAGCCATAGGTCGGCACCCCGAAGATGCGCGAGCTCTCCTTTGAACCGCGCAGGTTCAGCAGCGTGATGAGCGCGATGGCTCCCAGCGCGATAAAGATCCGGTAGTTAAAGACCTCCGGAAAGGCCGAAGCCACGGCCGCCGCAGCCGAGCTGATAGACACCGCGACCGTCAGCACATAGTCCAGCACCAGCGCGCCGGCCGCAAAAAGCGCAACATTCTTGCCAAAGTTGTCCTGGCTGACGGTGTAGGCCCCCCCGCCGCTCGGGTAGTGCTTGATCGTCTGCATATAACTGAAAGCGAGCACGACCAGCAGCAGGATGATGGGCGCCGACACGAAGGGCAGATAGCCGGTGGCGACAAGCCCGATGGCCGGCACCAGCACGATGAGAATCTCTTCAATCGCGTAGGCCACCGAACTGACCGCGTCCGAGGCCATGATCGGCAGCCCCCAGTACCAGGTGAGCTTCTGCTCCTCAAGCCCGCCGGAAGCCAGCGGTTTGCCCAGCACGCGCGCCTTCAGGCGCTCATACGCCGATGCTCGATGATGTGACATAAGCTGGCCCGCTGTCCCTTTCGTTTGCGAGAGAAATCAGGAGCTTATAGTATCTCACAGACACGCTACACTTCGACAAGTTGTTGCCCAAGCACCACGCCTGCGCCCAGCCGCAGAACCATGACCGACGGCCCGCTGGCGCCGCGCGGACAGCTCGCCGAGCCCGGACAGACGATGGTCACCCCGTCGGAGACGCTGAACTCCGGGATGTGCGTGTGCCCATGGATCCCCAGCACCGGGAGCGAGAGCGCGCCGGCGCCGGAGGGGGCCTGCGCCGGCTCCTGCGCTGCCGCCTGCGTTGACCCCTGCGTTGCCGCCGATGCCAGCCCCTGCGCTGCCGCCGATGCCAGCCCCTGCGCTGCCGCCGATGCCAGCCCCTGCGCTGCCCGCAGCGCGCGATGCAGATGCGGCGGCGTATGCGCCACAACAATCCGCAGCCCCGCAAGTGTCGTCGTCTCAACCAGCTTCAGCGGCAGATCAAAGTCGTTATTGCCCCGCACCGCGATCACCGGCGCAAGGTTCTCCAGCCGCATCAGAATCGACTGCGGCCCCACATCCCCCGCATGCACGATAACATCCACCCCCGCGAGCGCGTCCTCAGCCGCTGTGCGCGGTAAGATGATTTTGCACTGAGTTGGTAAGGACTTTTTTCACCCCGCGGTAAGCAGTTTTTTCAGTTAGTTGGTAAGCAGTTCTTTCTCCTTGGTGGTAAGCACTTTTTTCTCGACCGCAATATGTGAGGAGAGCTGGCAAGTATCGTTATCCTTGACGTTTAGATACATTTCAAATGCTTAAGGAGGAGCGATGCTTGAGACGATCATGATTCAAGAGATACAAGAACTTAAGGCGGCAGGGCTGACGTTAGGAGAGGTCGCCCGATATCTTCAAACCAAGTCGGGTAAGGCGCCCTCTCTTCCCACTATCCGCAAGTACTATCAACTGGACGCCGTTCCTGATGATTATGGTCAAGCGCTCAGGAAGGACATGGCCTTTGACAGAGAGCCATTCAGAAGCACCATCATCGAGATCGTCAAGCGTAACCCTCGCTGCCACATAAGTTCAGTCTATGACGTCTTAGAAGAGCGTTTCATAGAGTCCGGAGATATTGACAGGCTGCCGGCAAACGCACAGACGCTGCGCAACTACGTGCGCCACCTCAAGGATAGTGGCGCTATTGATCTTGACGACCATCACCGCATCTATGACCCTGTGCCTGATACCCCTCCCGGACAACAGATGCTCATAGACTTCGGGCAGCAGCGTTGCCGTAAAGGACTTGTCGTTCACTTCCTCTGTCTGCTGCTTCGCTATTCCCGTCTGCTGGGAGTATACGCGCAGGACCATCCCTTTGACGGACTTGAAGCATGTCGTGCGATATACCGGTTCTTTGTAAAGTGCACAGGGCGCCCGACTGAGCTGGTGATCGACCAGGATGCGGTCTTTATCACTTCAGAGACCTATGGAGAGGTCATCGAGACACGTACGTTTGCCGATTTCACATCGGAACAGGATCTGCGACTGTGGGTCTGCCATAAGAGAGATCCTGAGTCGAAAGGACCGATCGAAAACAGCGTCGGGTTTGTAAAGAAGAACTTCTTTTCTGCCCGGACGTTTTCAAGTATCGAAGAGGTTCAGGCCTCGCTGCCGGGCTGGCTCAACAGAAAGAACCGTCGCATTCACCAGGCTACCTTCGCTGTTCCTGCTGTTGTCTTTGACGACATTGAAAAAGAGGCGCTTCGCCCTCTAATCGGGTCAGTTTATGAGACCTCGCCGGTAAATCTGATTGTCGTCAAAGTGGGATCGATGCCCTACATCCAGTACAGGTCAAGCAAGTACTCAGTCCCCAGAGACCTGTGCTTTACGCAAATCTATTACAAGGCGATAGGAGATAAGCTTTATCTCTATGGTCGTGACAGGCGCCATATCTGTACTCATAACATCAATCCTTCCAAAGGCTCTGTCAACACGCTTGAGGCGCATGCCAAAGAGCCCGGTTGCAACTGGATGGTAGTGGTAGAGAGAATGCGGGACAAGTATGACTGCTTTGACTTCCAGCACTTCATAAACGGCTTTAAAAAGGAGAACGGTCGCTACCTCTTCCAGCAGCTGTCCGCCGTTGAGGATTATCTGGACGCGCGCAAGCCACCCCATGCACTGGTGGCTGACGTGATGTCTGTCTGCTGCCATGACTGGAGATACCAGTTCTCTCAGTTCAAGGCAGTCTACGAGAAGCTGGAGGCCGGATATGGCGCCGACCAGATACTGGCAATCTCTGAGGTGGAGGCGCGCAGTCTTGATCGGTATCAACAGGCATTCGAAGAAAGGTGCGCGGGATAGATGGAACAAAATATCACGATCGAGCGACTGAGCGCTCATTTAGAAGCCTTCGGACTTAAGCATGCGCCACGCCAGCTTGCAGACATTCTTGAGAGAGCTGAGACTGAGGAAGCAAGCTACCGGGAGTTCCTGCTCAGCTTACTTGCCTCAGAGACACGAGGTCGCAATGAGCGAAAACGTCGCCGCAACTACGCCGCCGCACACTTCCCGCCGTCGCTACGTCCTCTAGCTGAGTTTGACTGCTCAGAGCTTGAGAGCGGGATCACTGCCGGACAGATACAGATACTGCAAGACCTTACCTGGCTGGATTCTTGTGGCAACCTGATCTTTGCCGGTCCTCCCGGCCTGGGTAAAACAATGCTTGCCTTAGGTCTGGGACTTTTCGCCATAGACGAGGGCTATATGGTCGCCTTCGAGAAGATGGAGAACTTTATTCGAGTGCTGGATAGATCTGATACCGAGAGAGCGGCGGGTTTTCGGCTACGCTACATCCGGCGCGCCCAGCTTGTCATCATCGATGAGATCGGATACACGCCGATAACCCGTGAGCAGGCCAACCGCTTCTTTAACTTCATCTCAGATTCCTACGAGAAGAGTTCTCTGATTTTTACCACCAACAAGGAGATCCCGCAGTGGGCTGAGATGATGGGAGACCCCGTTCTTACCACCGCCATGATGGATCGCATCTTGCACCACGCCCGCTGCTTCTCACTTCGCGGTGAGTCTTACCGGCTCAAGCACCCTGATCTGTTTATGGCTACCGACTGAGATATACCACTACTCCAACTGAAAATTCTGCTTACCATACCACTGAAAAAAGTCCTTACCAACCAACTGAAAAAACTCCTTACCATACCACTGTAAAAAGTGCTTACCATACTGGTGAAAATTCTGCTTGACATTTGCATATTGGACAGGTCCAGTGCCGCGCGCTTGGCCCGGTACTGGTAGATACATCTGCGGTAAGTTCTCTTACCGGCTACCGTCACTCTTGCTCTTGATTCG
>Ga0209629_10002327_pt1 | contig 12849 bp, 13 predicted proteins | sample TergutCu122P5_FD_187286 | JGI IMG/M metagenome (GOLD analysis project Ga0209629, IMG submission 187286) | Cubitermes ugandensis P5 segment gut microbial communities from Kakamega Forest, Kenya - Cu122 P5 (SPAdes) (version 2) | ecosystem: Host-associated > Arthropoda: Insects > Digestive system... | reverse complement strand
ATATGGTGGCGGGGATTATCGACATAGCGGTCAAAAAGCGCGTCAAAACCGCGTGCGGAACGGTGAAGGACAGTCTTTTTACTTCCATGCTGTCCGCCGGCATGCAGGCGCCTCTTATAGTTGATTTTACCGACGTGTTTTCCTGGAACGTTGATTTTAATACAGAGACGCGCAACGGCGATACTTACTGCGCCGTCTGGGAAGAAGATTACACGGCGGCGGCGAACATGGTCGTCAGCCAGCGCATTATGGCCGCAAAATATAAAGGCGCGGAGGCCGGCGCAAATTACGCTTTTTATTTTGGCGGCGATTTTTACGACGAGGACGGCAAAATCAGCAAAAGAATGTTTTTAAAATCGCCCATAAGTTTTAAAGGGGTGAGGATAACGTCGCGTTTTACTTTTGCCCGCTTTCACCCGATACTCAGAATCTGGCGCCCGCACCTGGGCATTGACTACGCCGCGCCGTCGGGCACGCCGGTGGGGGCCGTGGCGGACGGAGTTGTGAAATACGTCGGGCCGAAAGGAGAGTTCGGCAATTACGTTGAAATCGCGCACTCCAATAATTACGTTACCTGCTACGGACATTTGAAAAGTTTTAACGTAAGACTGGGCGAGCACGTGCGCCAGGGCAAAGTTATAGCGTACGTCGGGCGGACGGGCCTTGCCACCGGGCCGCACCTTGATTTCCGGGTAAGGCAGGACGGCAAATATCTTAATTTTCTGGCGATGAAGAACCGCAATTCCGCGGTTGAAAGCGTGCCGGCGGACAAACTTGCGGAATTTAAAGCGCAGAGAGACAAATATTTGACCGCGCTTGACCAAAAATCCGGCGAGGGGCCAGCGGCGCAAACACCGGTAAAAGTTCCGGCGCAGGCCGCGCCCGCAAAGGTTGCCGCAAAACCCGCGCCCGCCCGCGCAAAAGCGCCAACTCACCGTAAAGTTCCCGTGAAAACCGCTCCCGCCCCTGAAGTGACGGAAACCCCGGCGGAAACCGCTCCCGCCGTGACAACCGCGGAAGTTCCGGAAGAAGCCGCGCCAACCGTGCCCGCGGCGGAAGCCCCGGCGGAAACGCCTCCGGCGGAGGAGCCCGCGGAATGAAAAGAAAAATAGTGCTGACCGGCGGCCCGAGCGGCGGCAAAACCACCGCGCTGTCAATTATAAAAGAAAATTTCGGCCCGCGCGTTGAAGTGGTAAAAGAAGCGGCGACCATGATTTATTACGGCGGCTACCCGAGGACGGACGGCAGCGCGCCGCACACTTTTCACGCGCAGAGAATAATTTATTTTGTCTCAAAAGAACTTGAAGAGTTGGCGGAAAAAATTTCTCCGCGCGCGGAGTTGATTATCTGCGACCGCGGCACGCTTGACGGCGAGGTTTACTGGCCTTACGGCAGGGAAGATTTTTTTAAAAACATGGGCACGACGCTGGAGGCGGAAATAAAAAGGTATCACATGGTAATACATTTGTCCCCGCCTAAGGACGCCGGCTTTTACCAGTCCAACTCCGTGCGGACGGAAGATTTAAAAGGCGCGCTGGAAGTTGACCGCAAGATTATGGACATTTGGAAAACGCACCCGAACAGAATTATAATTGACGAAAACGCGACGTATTTTGACAAGGCAAAAATCATAAAAGAAATAATCGCCAAAGAACTGGAAACTACATAGGAGGACAAAATGTTTTGGAATATTTTTAAGAAAAAAGAGGCTCCGCAGGAGCCGTCACGCCAAAGCGAAGCGGCGGCGGAAACCAATACCTCTGCCCCCGCGCCGAAAAAACCGGCAAAAACGGAAACCATTGAGGAACGCATTGAACGCGAACTCCTTTCTCTGCCCGGCCCGATGCGGCAGCAGATGGCCAACCCGGCCGTCAAAGCGCGTTTTGTGGAAATAGCCAAACGCATGGAAAAAGACGGCGTTGATTTCAAAAACGCAAAAGCCATGAAAAAGTGGATTAAAGACCACGAGGCTGAGTTAAAACAGGAAAACTCCGGCGGCCAAAAAATAGAGCCGGTAAGAAAAACCGAAGAAGAGCAAACCGGCCGCAACGCCCCCTGCCCCTGCGGCAGCGGCAAAAAATACAAAAAATGCTGCGGCGCCGGCAAATAAAAAATTGAGATAAAAAAATCCGCGGTTTATAAACCGCGGATTTTTTTAATAATTTTTATTTTATGAGCAGAGAGTGGCGTTCCATATCCTTTGGTTTTTCTATGCCCATGATGTCCAGTATCGTCGGGGCTACGTCGCCCAGGCAGCCAAGCGTTTCAAGTTCGACGCCTTTTACGTCCTTGTCAATGTAAATGAGTTCGACGAGGCTGCACGTGTGCGCGGTTTTGGGCATGTTTGTTTTTTCGTCAAACATTACTTCCGCGTTGCCGTGGTCCGCCGTGATTAACACGGTGTAACCGCTGGCAAGCGCGGCTTCCGTCACTTTGCCGCAGCACGCGTCCACCGTCTCAACGGCGGAGATTACGGACTTCATGTTGCCCGTGTGCCCCACCATATCGCAGTTGGCGAAATTTACCAGAATGAAATCATATTTTTTGGTTTTAAGCTGCTCAACGGTTTTGTCGCAGACGATAAACGCTTCCATCTCCGGGTGCTCCGCGAAAGTGGCGGGGTCAAAGCGGCCCTTCACTTCAATTCTGTCTTCCCCCGCGAACGGTTTTATAAGTTTTCCGTTGAAGAAGGACGTGACGTGTTTGAATTTTTGCGTTTCCGCAATCCTCAGCTGATGCAAACCTTTCGCGCCCAAAACCTGGCCCAGCAGATTGTCCATGCCGCCGCTGTCCGTCATGGAAGGCAGCGCGTTAAATTCAAAAGCGTCATAATATTTCGTAAGCCCGCAGAAAGTCACGGACACAAATTTGGCGCGTTTGCCGGGATAATCTTTGTCAATAAAAGCGCGGGTGAGCTGAATGGCGCGGTCCTGCCGGAAGTTGAAAAATATTACGCTGTCCCCGTCGTTAACGCCTTTATAATCGCCGATAACCGTGGGCGGAATATATTCGTCCACCATGGCGGTCCCGTCGGGCGTTTTGTCTTTTTCATATGAAATTGTAACGGCTTCCTCGGCGGTTTTGACGGAGCGCGCGCCTTTTGCCTGCGTAATCAGAGCGTAAGCCTCGTCGGTAAGTTTCCAGTCTTCGCTGCGGTCCATGTTGTAATAGCGGCCCGCGAGAGTGGCAATCTGGCCCGCTCCGGCTTTTTTAATTTCCGCTTCAAGCTGGCGCACAAAACCCAGCGCGCTGCGCGGGGGCGTGTCTCTCCCGTCGGCAAAAAAGTGGACGCAGATTTTTTTGATTCCTTTTTTCGCGGCGTAATCCATGATGGCGTAAAGGTGGTCCTGGTGCGCGTGGACGCCCTCGTCCTGCACAAGGCCCATAATGTGCAGAGAAGATTTTTTGGCAAGACAATTATCAATGCACGCTTTAAAAGGTTTTGAGTTAAAAAGAGAACCGTCTTCAATAGTGTCTCTCAGCCGTTTGAGTTCCTGTATTACAATGCGGCCCGCGCCGAGGTTTAAATGGCCCACTTCCGACGAGCCCATGTACCCGGCGGGCAGCCCCACCATTTCGCCGGAGGCCTCCAAAAACGTGCTCGGATAATCGTTCAGATATTTTGTGATGTTCGGCGTTTTAGCCTGTTTGACGGCGTTATAGTTATAGCGTTCAAGATGTCCCCAGCCGTCGCGGACAATCAGTATTACTTTTTTCATATTTTATACCTCTTTATATATTATCCCATTTTATGAAGCTGAAGGTTTTCCAAATCGCCGACGGTTTTGGCCCCGGCGGCGGTGAATTTGTTTAAAAAGTGGTAAAAAACTTTTTCCGTCATTTTAGCGTCCGCCATGGCGCGGTGCCAGCCTTCGTTGCTGAGGCCGAGTTCGGCCACTATGCAGCCCAGGTTATTTTTTTTGAACCCGCCGTGTTTCCTGGAAAATTTAAGAGTGTCAAGCACCGCGCTCGGCGGTATTCTGAGCCCGCAGAAAGCGAATTCGTACGCGATAAACGGAATGTCAAAATCCGCGTTGTGACAGACGATAACCGCGTTGTCCAGCATGTCAATCAGCCGCGGCGCGATAATTTCAAACCGCGGGGACTGCGCGGCCATGGCGTTTGTTATGCCGTGTATATTTATAACTTCCTGCGGAATAATTACGCCGGGGTTTAAGACGGAAGAAAATTCGTCTTTCGCAATTTGCGCGCCGCTTGTCACGACGGCGATTTCGCAGACTCGCGCGCCCTGCGCCGGCGACATGCCGGTGGTTTCCGTGTCTACGAAAGCGAATTTCGCGTCGGATATTAATTGCTCTCTTAAATTCATAGACCGCCGTAAATTATAATTCTGACCAGCAGGCCGCATACTATCGCGAAACCCGCGCCGAAGTAAAGATTAAAACCGGAAATATCAAAAAATCTGTTTTTCACCGCGTACCACGAAACGCCCAGCCACAGCGCGCACATCACTATCCAGGAAAACCCGGGCATAAGGCACAGGCCGTACATTATCAGGCGGTAAAGCGTGGTAAAATAAGCCGCGTCGTCGGAATTTTTTTGCAGGTCATAAAAGTCCGCTTCATAACTGCGGATAATATTTGTGGCGTAACCGCTTACCAAAATCACGCCGCAGGCCGCTATAATCCACGGCTCCGGGAACAAATTTCTGCCTTCCGCCAGCCCCGCGTCCGGCGAAATTAAAAAGAGCGCCCAAAGCATCATTATTTTATGCCAGACCGTTTTTGCCGTCTCGGATATTTTGACGCCCGGCGCGTTCCCTTCAAAAATATAGTCAAAAATATAGTGCAGAACGGAAAAAAGTATGAGCGCGGGTATGCCCGTCAGAACAAAATTTCCCGCCTTAAACCAGGCCAGGCCGAAGTACGGATAAGCGAGCGCGCAGGCCAGAATAAAAAATACCGCGGCGTGCAATATTTTTGGCGCGGCGCCTTTTATTTTCCAGTCATAAAATTTTTGCGGCTGGAAAACAAAATCCGTCAGCAGCAGCGCGAAAAGGAGCCTCCAGAATACCGTCATTCGTCGCACCCCGGCACGGTGAAAATTATGCGTATTCCTTTGCCGGACGCCGTGCGCCGCGCCGCTATTTTGCCGCCGTGCGCCGTCACAATCTGCTTGGCGATGGTGAGCCCCAGGCCGTAGCCTTTGGGGGCCGGGTCCGTTTTGTGGGAGTCTTCAAACACGGCGGCCAAATCGCCGTCCTTAATGCCTTTGCCGGTGTCTTCGACGGAAAAAATCGCGTTCGGCCCGTAGTGCCTGTAAGTCACCGCTATAAAACCGGCGGCGGTAAATTTCAGGCTGTTAATAATAAGGTTGCTCAGCACTCGGGCAAGCAGTTTCTCGTCCCCGAAAACGGGCAGTTTGCTTTTAACGCTCGCGCGCAGCTCGATATTTTTCTGCGCGGCGGCGGGTTTTAAGATGTCGATATTTTTTTGGATAAATTTTTCCGCGTCAAAATTTTTCCGCGCCGGTTTTAAAACGCCCGCCTCAAGTTTGGACGCGTCCAGAATATTTTCCAAAAGCGCGGTAAGGTTTTCAAGAGCCTCTTTCATCGCCGCTATGTATTCTTTTTCCTGCTCTTTTGAAAATTTGCCGCTTTGCAATAAATCCGCGTAACCCTGAAGGCCCAGCACGGGCGCGCGCAAATCGTGCGCGACGGTTTTAAAAATAAATTCCTTGACCTCGCTCACCTGCTGCTTAATCCGCAAATCGCGGTAATCTCTGACGGAAACCATCATGGCGTTGAAAGAGTCAATCAGCGTGTTAAGTTCCGTCCACGCGGAGTCTTTTTCCACCGGCGTATTAAAATTTCCTTTGGCGACGCGCTGCGCGCCCGACGTAAGAGCTGAAATGGGGTTTGCTATGCTTCCCGCGAAAGCGTAGGCCGCGAAGTATGAAAGCAACGCTATCGCGATTATGAAAAACAGCATGAACGCCGTGATTGCGTTGATTGATTTAAACGCCTCCGCGCGTTTCTGCAAAACCGCGATATAAGCGTCCCCGACGGGGGAAGCCTCTATCGCGCCGATATAAACAATGCCGTCCGTACCTCTCAAATTTTTCTGTATGGCGTTTTCGCGGAGAATCGCGGAGTTTAAAGTATAGGGGGGGATAATCTGCGCGGCGCGCTCGGACATGAAAATGCGGCCGTCTTTCGCGACCAGGTACACCGTGCCCGTGTTCCCTATTTTTGCCGTCTCAACGCGCTCCCAGAATTTATAAAAACTCACCACGCCGAAAATAAATTTTCCGCTTTTAAGCGGGTAAACTATTTCCGCTATCGGCAGGCCGAGTTTGGTGTCAAAACTGCTCACGTCCAGCCGGCCCGCCTTCCTTATATATGCAAGGCTGCCGTCGCCGGACAAATCTACGGCGCCCATGGAATCCGTTATGTATTTGGGGCCGGCTTTGACAATTTCTTTGCCGCGCTCGTCCAAAACGGCAAGCATAAGAAAATCAGGGTTGGCGGCAAGCGCGTCGTTAAGTTGCTGGGAAACAGCGGCGTTGTCGCCGAGTTTTTTTTCAACGCCGGCGGCGAATGACATGCGCCACGCCATGTCGTCAACATGCTGCGCCATGAAGGAGGACGCCATTTTAGCAAGATTGTCGTGGGTTCCCAAAATATTATTTTTGGCGTAATTCTGGTAATAAAACAAAAGCAGGCACACCGGCACCAGCGGCACGAAAACCACCAGCAGAAACATTTTGAAAAGACGCGAAAATATTGTCATAAAAACATTATACTTATAATTCCTTTGGCGTAGTTTTCTTCCACTCTTCTTCTTCTTCGCCCCAGCCGGCAAAAATGTGCTGCGGCGGTTTTACTATGACGGCGGTCGCCGTAGCGCTGACGGCGCCGTCGGGCAAAACTATTTCGCCTTCCACGACGGCGCGGCTCGCGCCGGTTTTTTTGACGCGGCCGTAAATTTTAAGTTTGGTGTTTGTCGGCGTGACTTTTTTATAAACTATTTCAAGTTTCAAAGTCACCATCAGCGCGTCGGGCCCGTTGTCCATGATGATGGCGCGGCCGGCGGTTTCGTCCAGCAGCGCGGCGACGATGCCGCCGTGCACTATGCCAGGATAAGAGCGGTAGTGTTCGGAAATTTCCGTCTCGCAGAGCACGGTTTTTGTTTCTTTGTCCTGCGTCCATGAGACGTGCAGGCCGCGCGGATTATTTCTGCCGCATAAAAAGCAGCCAAGCGAAGTCGGTTGTCTTGTTTTCATATTTATCCCCTAATTAATTGTAGAATTTTATTATGGAACATGAATATGAATTTAAATGGGCGGCCGCGGGGCCGCGGGATTTTGAAGTTTTTTTAAGGGCGCTGAAAACGCTGGCGCGCGCCGGGCGGCCTTCGGCCAGAAAAATAAAAGACGTTTATTTTGACTCCGCGTCAAAATATTATTCCAGAAATAAAATCGCCTGCCGCATGAGAAACGAGAACGGTAAATTTTTTCTGACTTTAAAATGCGCGTCAAAAATAGTCAAAGGCCTGGCCGAGCGGCCGGAACTGGATTTTAAGCTTAAAAGCCAAACCTCGGCGGCGGCGGAAAAGGAAATGACAAAATTTCTGCCTGATAAAAATATTAAAAAAATTTTTACTATTTCAAACGAAAGAACGGTTTATAAAATCAAAAAAATTTTTGAGGCTGAAGTCTGCCTTGACGATTTTGTAATAAACTCCGGCGGCAAAACGCGGCGCATGCGCGAAATAGAGATGGAATTAAAAAACGGGCCGAAAAATATTTTTAAAACTTTCGCGCGGAAGGTTTCCCGTCGGGCAAAATTGAAATTCGCGAAAATTTCAAAAATGAAAACCGCGCTGCTGATGGCGAAAGTCTAAAAAAAATGTTGCAATTGTTTTGATTTTGTGATATTATTTTTTTGAAGTCGAAAATAAAATACGGGAGAAATAAAATGCCAGCTAAAAAAGCAAAAAAGCCCGCTAAAAAATGCGGCTGCTGCAAACCGATGAAAAAAGCAAAAAAGCCCGCTAAAAAAAAGAAATAAGTTTTTAATAAACCCCGCCTAAAAAGACGGGGTTTATTTTTTCCTCGCGGTAAATCTCTCGCTGTCCCCGCCCTGGCCGTAGGCCACGTTCTCGCCGTATTTTTTAAGTTCTTCCAAAATATTTTTGTCCAAAGTTTCCTGAGGGCGCTCGTACAATTTATAATCCGGGCGGTTTTGCTGCGGCGTAAGATTTAACATAATCACGTTCGCGCCCGCGCTGACCGCCAGTTCTTTGCCGCGCGGCGACAGCGCGTCAAGGGAAGTGGCCGCCGCGATATTTATGTCCGGCATAAGCAGTCTCAGCGCGGCTATCGCGTTCAGCGTCATGTAAAGCCGGTTCTCGTACGACGGAACTTCTTCGCGGGATTCATAAAGCGGCGTCTGGGAATGCTCGATATATGTGCCCATGCCGCACATGTCCACGTCCGTCTCTTTAAAAAAAAGCAAATCGCCGGCGATGTCCGACAAAGTCTGTTTGGGCAGCCCGGCCATTATGCCGGAACCCGTCTGGTAACCAAGCTTTTTTAAATCTTCCAGGCAGCGTATGCGGTTGGCAAGAGAGTGGTTTGCGTCGTCGGGGTGCAGTTTGGCGTAAAGGCGGGGGGAGGAAGTCTCGATTTTTAAAAGGTAGCGGTCCGCCCCGGCGTTTTTCCATACGCGGTAAGTTTCAAAACTCTGTTCGCCGCAGGATAAAACTATTTTCAAATCAAAATTCCGTCTGATTGTTTTGACTAAATCTTCGACGAAGGCGGTAAATTCCGGCGCGCAGATTTCGCCGGACTGGAGAGTGACGGAGCCCATTCTTTCGGCGTGCGCGCGGGCGGCGGCGCGCAAAACTTCTTCTTTCTCAAGCGAAAATCTGTGAAGCAGATTATTGGATTTTCTTATGCCGCAGTAATAACAGTCTTTGGCGCAGATATTTGAAAATTCTATGAGCCCGCGCAGATAAATTTTATCCGAATTTTTTTTTCTTGCGTCGTACGCCTGCCGCCAAAATTCCTGCGCGGGCCCGCCGCGCAGTTCAAGCGCGTGAATGATTCCCTGTTTTGACGGGTCAAAAATATACGTCACGTTTGCCGGCCTTTATTTCCGCGAGATTTTTTTTAATTTGCTCTTTTAATTTTTTGTCCGCAATTTGTTTGTCAATGGTTTTTTTAATCAAGGCAAAACCCCGCGCGGCATGTTTCTCGTCGGCAAAATCATGCAGATACTCCGCGAAAGTGAAAAGCGCGTTGGGCAGGCAGTGCTGTTTTATAAGGCCGGGTTTTGCCAAATCCATAAAATCTTTGCCCACGCGGCCCTTGCGATAACAGCCGGTGCAGAACGACGGCACGTGGTTGTGCGCGGCAATGTCTTCAATCACTTCCGCCATGGTCCTGTGGTCCCCCAGCGAAAACTGCGCGCCGGTGTTTTCTTCCTCGTAACCGCCCGGATTCGTGCGCGAACCGGCGGAGATTTGGGACACGCCCAGATCAATGGCCGCGCGCCGCATTTCCGCGTTTTCCCTCGTGCTCAAAATAATTCCCGTGTAAGGAACCGCCAGGCGCAGCACCGCGATTACTTTTTTAAATTCCGTGTCCGTAAGCTGGTAAGGCGGGTGCTCGCTCAACTCGGAACCTTCCGCCGGCTCAATGCGCGGGATGGAAATTGTGTGCGGGCCCACGCCGTATTTTTTTTCCAAATGCTCAATGTGGCTGAGCACGGCGAGCGTCTCGTATTTGTAGTCGTACAAACCCAGCAGCGGGCCTATGCCCACGTCGGCTATGCCGGCCTCAAAGGCGCGGTCCATGGCTTCAAGACGGAAATTATAGTCCGTCTTCGGGCCGGATAAGTGTAATTTTTTATAAGTCGCCGGGTGGTAAGTTTCCTGGAAAAGCTGGTAAGTGCCGATATTGTGTTTGGCCAACTCTTTAAACTGCTCCGTCGTGAGCGGCGCGATATTTACGTTCACGCGGCGTATGCTCTGGCCGTTCCAGCGCGTTTTGTAAATTGTGTCCACCGCGTCAAAAATATATTTCAGGTGCGCGCCGGAAGCCGCTTCCCCGGCGACGAGCAGAATTCTTTTGTGGCCCTGTTTGAGAAGAGTCATCACTTCCCTTTCGATTTCAGCCTGAGTAAGCGCGCGGCGTTTTAAAGTTTTGTTTGACGCGCGGAAAGCGCAGTAAAGGCACTCGTTCGCGCAGATATTTGAAATATAAAGCGGCGCGAAAAGGACGAGGCGGTTGCCGTAAATTTCTTCTTTTATAAATTTGGCCGCGTCAAAAATTTTTTCAAGTTGCTTTTCGTCCGACACAAGCAGAAGGGATAAGGCCTCTTCTTTGGTTATGCCTTTGAGCAGTTTTGCTTTTTTAAGGATTGCGTCCGTTTGTCCAGGTTCCGGCGTTTTGGCGTTCTTAAGGATGTCGGAGAGGAGTTTGTCGTCTATTATCATAAAAACCTCGCAACTATATTTTATGAAATTAGAAGGCGACGGACAAATGAAAAGGAACAAAGGCGCAAAACAGGAGCGGATTTCTTACTAACTAAGTACTTAACCCCGAAGGCTGCGCCGTCTTAGCCTTGTATATTCAGAGTACTTATTTTACGTTAGCGATTTTTTTGAATAAAATATTAGTGAAGTTCAATATTTACGGAGGTTTTCATGAAAATAAATTTACCGGTAAACTTGCTGCACCCCGCGCTCCTGGCGGCCGCGTTGCTGTCCGCCGGGGCCGGGCTTGTTTTCGGCTACGCCAATTATAACGATTGCCGCTGTAACCAGGGCGCGCCTTACGCTTCCGATTCGGATAATATAGCAAACTGCTGCTCTGTTACTACCAGTTCATGGTATTCAAGCAATTCAAGCAAATGCAAAACGCCGTGCACGGCAGTCTCATGCTCGTACGGAAAAAACGGCAACACTTATCTTCAGGACGCGGGCGGCTGCTGCAATCCGTGCGGCTGGGTACAGGGCACAAGGTTGCTTAACACAACTGAATATTGCGTTTCCCAAAGCGGCACTGCAAGTAATTGTTATGTTGAAAACTCCGTAACGTATTCCCTGGCAAATATGAATTTGCCGCAAAATGCTTGCACCGCCGCCAAAAAGGGCCAAGTCTGGAAAATTCCGGGCGCTGGTTCCGGCGTATGCGTTCCAAGCATGAGCCCGTGTCCCGGCATGATAATCGGCTATGAAGACGTTTACACCTGCACGTGCTCTTAATATCCGCGCGCGTTTTCTCTGCGGCTTAAAAAATCCCCCGGCGCTCCGGGGGATTTTTTTGCGGCGCAATAAATATTTTGCGTTCAGCCGCCGATTTCGCGGGAGTTTTGGCAGTTTACGCAGTAACGCGCGAAGGGCAGCGCTTTGATTCTTTTTTTAGGCAGCACGGCGCGGCAATATTCGCATTTGCCGTAAATGCCTTTGTCTATTTTGCGCAGCGCGCTTTCAATCTGGTCAATTGTGGTCTGGGAATTATCGTTCTGCTCAAACAAAATTTCTTTGTCCAGGCTCTGGGTGGCCACGTCGATAGGGTCGCCGTAGGCCGCGTCCTCGGGCATTTCGGTGTCTTTTTTTTCTTTGAGGCGGGCAAGAGCGTCGTCCCGCAGTTCAAGAAGATGTTTTCTTATTTCTTTTATTTCTTCTTTAGTAAGTTCTTCGCCTGCGGAAGGAGGCGCGGTTTTTGGTTTTGCCGCCGGTTTGGGCGCGGCGGTTTTAGGTTTGGCGGCCGGTTTTTGCGCGACAGTTTTTTTGACCGCCGCTTTTTTGACGATTTTTTTAGCCGCGGGTTTTTTGGCCGCGGGTTTAGACTTTTTAATAATTTTCTTAGGCGTTTTCTTAACCATAAATTTTCCCCGATTAAAACAGCATTTGTTTAATATAGCATAAAAACCAAACAAAACACAACCCTCCGCCCGCCAGGGCGGAGAGCGCGCCCAAGCGCGCGAATAAGGATAAAGCCGTCATCAAGCCGTGGAAGTGGCAGTTGTCATGCCGTAGCCGTTAAGCCGTCCGGCAACAAGCACCGCCGGGAGCGACGCAACGTCGTAACCTTCTTTCAGATTTGAGCGGATTTTTCATTTTCTTGCGACGATAATCAAGTACCCGCAGGGTACGGTGAGGAGCAAAAAATGAAAAAGCCGCCAAATGTGAAAGGCCTCGTTTGAGGAATAACAGCCCGTTGCGCGGCGAAGACGCGCAACTAAAACAAGTGTGCGGAGGTCCGCACTCAACAAGCATGTTCGCGCGCCTCGGAGCGCGCGCATAAAATAGGTTGCTTAACACGCCCAAATCCGTACATATAAAGGAAATATAGTATAATATACTCATTATGTTACCTACATACAGACCAAATAAGAAAAAAAGAGCAAAACACATAGGGTTCAGAGCCCGCATGGAGACGGCAGGTGGCAGAAGAGTGCTCAGCACCAGACGCGCCAAAGGCAGAAAGCGCCTTACCGTCGTCAAATAAGGAGCCGTCTAACGGCCTTGCCGGGGATTTCCGTCTGCGCCTCAAAAGAGATTTTGGGGATATTTTTAAAAACGGAAAAAAAGTCACGCACGGCGGACTTGTCCTTTGGCACAGGCTTACCGCGGAAACAAAGCCGCGGATGGGATTGTCGGTACCGGCCAGGCTCGGCGTAGCGCCGAAGCGCAACCGCGTAAAGAGACTTTTGAGAGAAGTTTTCAGGCTTAACAGGCACAAAATAATTCACGGCGCGGCGTTTGTGATAAGCCCGCGTGAAAGCGGTCAGTTAAAAGATTTTAATTCAACCGAGCGTATTGTCCTGGAATTATGGCGTAAAGCGGGTATTTTAAAATAATGAAAAAAGTTTCG
>Ga0209629_10002326_pt1 | contig 12850 bp, 11 predicted proteins | sample TergutCu122P5_FD_187286 | JGI IMG/M metagenome (GOLD analysis project Ga0209629, IMG submission 187286) | Cubitermes ugandensis P5 segment gut microbial communities from Kakamega Forest, Kenya - Cu122 P5 (SPAdes) (version 2) | ecosystem: Host-associated > Arthropoda: Insects > Digestive system... | reverse complement strand
GCAAACGCGTTGCTCCTCAAGATCCTTCATGTATCAACTTGCAAAAAATGGCCGAGGGTACTAAACACACACTCAATCAAGCGCACGTCACTCGATGACTAATTGAGGTGGCGTGATACTGCTGGTATCAAAATAAAGCTTAAAGTCCCCGCTATACAACGCCACCATCGCGAGCGTGTTGCGCGCGCTCGCTGTCTGGCTATTTCAAATGTTCGGTTTCTTTATGGACTGCCCTCGTATACAGAATAAGTGGCAGGCTGCTACTAATGGTTTTGAAGGGAGGGCCTTTTCATCATGCCTATCACACATTGCTCCTTCTCTTGAGGATCCAGTAAACCATCAGAATATTAATGACATTGCCACAAAGGAAGGGAAGCAATATGTGAGGTACTGCATATACAGATATATAGTAATGAACATGAAGATGGGAAAAAAACATTGAAAGACATTCTCTTAGTATCCCACAGCCTCTTGTTCATATATCTGGACCTGTAATGAATGTCTTTGGGCTTAAAGATGTACTAGTTGAAACAGCTTGCACTCTAACAGATGTAATGCCACTTCGATAGTATGCAGAGGCTTAATTCATTACAGTGATGTGGATGGCTGTATTGAAAGTGAGATGCAAAGCAGCCTAGGGGACTACTATACCTCTGTAATTTTCAGGATCTTCAAGAAGAGCAATAGACATCTCATTCAAGCTTGAATATAAAGCTTGCTATTTGAAAAACATACACCTGATTGCATGAAATATTTTACAGTATTAAACTGCTCAAGCTGTATCCAAACCCAGTGAGCTATTATAGATGTCTGTGCTTAGGTTAAACTCAGGCCAGGAGAGGTAACGTCATCCACAACACATGCAACAAATTTAGGTGACATAATCAACAATAAATTGATATTGACATGCGGAAAAAATGTGAACAGGCATTTTCCATGCCCAGGGGTCCATTTTTAGATGCTTTTGCAAAGTTGCAGCAGTTGACTATTAGCTTCATCATGTCTGTATGTCCATTTGCGTGGAACAACTCAGATCCCACCAAGTGAATTTTCCTGAAATTTGATATGAGTATTTTTTGAAAATCTGCCAAGAAAATTAAAGTTCATTCAAGTGTGACAGGCATTGTGGGTACTTTATGTGAAGACATACATACATTTATGATAATATCTTGCAGAATTCTTCTTAGAATGAGAAATATTTCAGACAAAAGTAGTAGAGAAAATCAGAACACATTTGTTATTTTTAAGTTTATTCATCCCTGTTGTGTTGTAGATAACCATAATCCCATAGATTTCAGTGCAACACAACAATTTGTGTGTTCTCTACCATGATTTTTGTAACACATTTTTTGTTCAGTAACTTTTTTCATAAAATTGTGCTGTTGAGATCATATGGAAAAATACAATACAGGCACACAGGCCCCTCATGACACTATAATGCTATTTAGGAAGGATGTGGTCTGCATGCTGGATAACGAAGGCAAGAATACAGAAACACACACATAATATTTGATACTTATTGCTTCTTAATTGATTAAGTTCATCTGATCTTGTAAATGCTTTACAGCAACGCTTATAAAACTTGGGAAACTGTGGAGTGACTAATCTGTCATTATGATCTGTTTAGCCAAATTACACATCTAAAGAAGGCCATGAGTAAAGAACATCCTTTTGTTTCAGTGCAGCATCAGGCACTTTACATGAAGACCTACGTACATACGTTGTATTTTTGCCTGCGACATAAATTGTCCATAGAAGCATTGTTGTGCAACAGTCAGTGTTTTTGTATAGTTAACAGTGACTTGTATCTAAGCAACACACAAAAAAGAGTATATTGTTGTGTTACACTGGCACAGTGGTTAGGTCAATGCACCACACTTTCATTACACACACATTGCCTGTCTTGTTATTCATTGGTGTAGATGACACCTCCCTCAAATTCAAAAGAATGCACAGCATAAGAAGGGTGTATTGGTTATTCAGGAAGATAAGTTGTCATGTTCTGAAGCACATAAGAAATGTAAGAATCCCCAGCAAAATTCAAATGTTTTACGGCATACCATTTGAAATTCCACTAGCACCTGAACAGGTGCTTAACATACAGTTACATATCTGTAACCCAAAATGAAAGTTGCTCCTGATGCAGTTCCCAGACAAAGTAAATGAATCTTTGTTCTCTTAGAAGAACCCAGAGAGACCTAACATGCTACCAGTGTGTCCTGCCCAGTGCTGTAAGAAGGTGTGCAAACCTCTTGGAGGCAGAACTACAAAAAAATGAAGATCACAATATGGATGTCACTGAATGCATTATTGAACATCACCTCTGTAGGGAAATTAAACGAGCAGAATACTAGTTACTGTGACCCATACAGTATGGTACTTTTAAATATCTGTTTCTTGAATACAGTTGAGTCCAGTAAATTTAAAAATAAGATCAGCTACCTTAGTAATTTTTAAAGCTGGTTATAACAAGATATTGTGGGATGTTATGCAGCGTGGGTTGGTAGTTAGTTACTTATGTTTCAGGGTAACCTGTTGGTACCATCTTAAAGGGTCAAGCTTGATCCTTGAAGGTGGGACTGATAGGTTGTCCCAGAACATTGGTAACAACCAGCCTAAGCTGGGTAACATCCCATAAGATTGTAGATCTCAACACTGTGGCATAAGCCTGCAATTACACAAGCTAATAGTGATCTGAGAGCTGTTTTCAATGCTAATGAAATGTGTGTTTTCTTTTACAGCTGCATTTCTCACACAGACAGTATGCCTCGATGACACAACAGTTAAGTTTGAGATCTGGGACACCGCGGGTCAAGAGAGGTATCATAGTCTTGCTCCGATGTATTACAGAGGAGCCCAGGCAGCCATTGTGGTGTACGATATTACAAACCAGGTAATATCTGTAATTGATTATAACACTGTGCCTACAATGTACCACCTACCACAAATAGAGAAATAAAGCATAAGGATTGTCCTGATGTATAGTTACTTAATGACATGAAATTGGCCCATATTATTTACATGGAATGGTATGATTGTAAGTGAATAAGTGATTGCAAAGAATTTGGAGGCATCATTTGAGATACTTCCCAGCATCTGTCTCAGTGTTCTGAGGAAAATTATGAGAAACCTGCCATTATAGCCGGCTGCTGGGCTGAGGTATTGTCCTGGTATGTCCTGAATGGAAAGCGGGTGTGTGACCATCTTGACTGCAGTATTTCTGAAACACAGTTTTCCATTGGATTAACCTAGAGTTCAAGAAATTTCAGTCTTTAGTCTGAGTGCCTTGTTACTCGTAACAGAAAAGCCCATCATATTGGAGAAAAAAGTATCTGTTTAATACTCACTTCAAATGATCAGGAAACAGCTGCCCTTCTGTTTTACACACTTAATTCATAACCTGTTGTGTCATCATCCGTGGAACTGTTCAAAATTGAGACCTGATTCTGCATGGCATACATTTTGATGGTACGCATTGTTACTTACTACAGGTAACTTGGTGTACAAATGTGGAAATAGTTTCTGGTTGGCTTCCCTGCACATAAACTAAATCTGTGTAAGGGAGTAGTTATTTCAGTTTGTTTTGTCCAGTATTACTCAGTTATTCTAAACATATAAAGCTTTTGTGAGCAGATACTGACAAATTCACTGTCATCTGCACATGATGATGGCACACAAAAAGAAGGTTGTGTCATAGAAGGACCAATAATTTTAAAGCTATGGTATTTTCTCTAATAGAGTGACAGATACTCAGAGTTTTACGGGTGGAAGCACAGAATTTGTGCTATCCTGGACATGACTAGTAATGGGAAGAATGTTGTTGGTACCTTGATTTTATAACGTTTATGATCAAGACATTATAAATATTCTGTGACAGTGAATAAGTTAGAATATTAATTAAATTGTAATTGTCTGTTCAGGATACATTTGGGAGAGCAAAGACATGGGTGAAAGAACTTCAGAGGCAGGCATCACCAAATATTGTTATTGCACTTGCGGGTAATAAAGCAGATTTGGCAAATAAAAGGATGGTGGAACATGACGAAGCTCAAGGTTATGCTGACGAAAATGGCCTTCTCTTCATGGAGACCTCTGCAAAGACAGCTATGAATGTCAATGATATTTTCTTGGCAATTGGTAAATATTCTATTCAAAGTAGCATATTTTTCACCTGGTAGAGAAGAGGAGCTAGTGCGTGGCGAAGCCAGTGGGACTGCTATATGCGAATGGGTAGAATGTGACTTTCCAAGACCTCAACCTGTTCATCTTTTTAGATGTGTAGCAAGTGGTGTGGAATGGGGCCATGAGATTATGTAGTTGAGGGGCAGTGAGGGTGGAAGTGCTTGAGAAGAGAGGAAGTAGTGAGTTAGGAGTTTGTGGGGTCTGAATGGTGGGGGGGGGATAAATTGGTGGAGCTGTTCCTTACCACCATTGAGGGCCTGTGGTTGTTGATTGGGCTGTGATGTCCACACTCTTAAATATATTGTATAATACCATCAAACACGACTATTTTTAATTCAACCTGGTTACAGGAGGTCTTATTTTAGATTCATTAAGACAATATGTTTTGGTCGTTATTTGACCATCATCAGGTCTACAAAGAGCTGAATATGCAACATACAAAGAATTTCTTTGGTATGCAATGGGATCCCATTGTGCTTACATTGCTATTTAAAATATAAAATTGTAAAAGTAAAAGTTGTGATGTTAAGATAACTTATGGTACGTGATGTTTGTTTGTCCTAATGATGCTAGTCTGGCATGCTGTGGCTATTCCTGGATAAGGAGCTTCTATATTATGACTTTCACTTGTGGTTGAAGCCTGCAACTGATCACTTTCACTTTTTATAGTTAGTCGTTACTGAAGAGTGGGCACTATTTAGTGGCACTTACAGCTGTGTAGTACGCTGTAATTGTTGAACGTGTCTTTACGTTGTTACTGGCATTTTCCTGCATGTTTAAGGCTCAGTGTCTGGCCCAGCACGCTGTTTTCTGGAGTCTGACGTTTTGTGAGTTTGGCGTAGCCTGGATCCACTCTATGTTCTGGGATGTTTTTGGTGCCTGACAGGGAGATATTATCTTAGGGTGTGTCCCCACATAATCCTGTAAGATTGTAGTGCACTGTTTTGAATGTATCCTTTGAGGGTGTTGTGATAGCGAAGAGGATTTAGTAATGTTACCACTATCTACGATTTTGGTACTTACGGGCTCGGTGCCTTGTGATGTGAGTGGGCAGGCTGCAGTACATAAAGTTGTTGCTGGCAATGAAATTCTGTACTTTGTTATGGTAATTGTCTACATATATTATTACGATGGAATTGCCTTTGTCAGCTTTCAAAGCCATAGCGTTGTTAGATGTTAACTTTTCTTTGATTTGGTTGAGAATCCGGTTTTTGTATTTTGCCTGGTTGGAGTTGTACTGTTTATTGGTGTTGTATTGTCTGTACAATTGCTTTAAGTTGTGTGCTACCTGAACTCTTACATAGTCTTGTTCCTGGGTGGGTAATTGTGCGACAGCAGTTTCTGCTTCTAACGTGAGGGTTTTGATCCAATTTTTGTTCTTGAAGCTGAGGTTATACTTAGGCCTTTATTGAGCAAATTTAGTTCATCAGCAGTAAATTTGATGTTTGTATTATTAACCACTCGTGGGTAGAACGTCTTTATGTGCTTAGGGGTGGATATCTGTGTATGTTCTAGCTTTTTTAGTCTTTGTCTAATAGTGTTATATTTCCTATCCATGTTCTTGTTAATGGCTTCATGTATACTGTTGCGGATTGTGTGCCATGATTTACCCCACTCTTGGGCTAGTTTTAAATGTGTTTGGTAGAGTTTTTTTTGGGGGGTTGAGTTTATCTTTTTTCATGTACAAAACTCTAATCTCATCCTTAATCCTGATAGAGCAAATTCTGTTCTTTGTAGCATAAGCGGCTTTTGACGTGACTGGTGCCTTTAAATTAGCGTATTTGGGGACTATGTTCTTAGTAAGGCATTGTTTGTTAAAGAATATATCAGCGTTGCATTTTAAGATCTTGGTTCTTATGCTCGCGTATTGGTAAATGGACCTTGCCTGACTGGCTATAAACTTAATGTTTCCCATTCTGTTGTGTTAGATAAAATATATTGTATAATACCATCAAACACAACTATTTTTAATTCAACCTGGTTACAGGAGGTCTTATTTTATATTCATTAAGATAACATGTTTCGGTCGTTACTGGACCATCATCAGTTCTACAAAGAGCTGAAAATTCAACGTACAGAGGATTTCTTTGGTACGCAATGGGATCCCATTGTGCTTACATTACTATTTAAAATATAAAATTGTAAAAGTAAAAGTTGTGATGTTAAGATAACTTATGGTATGTGATGTTTGTCCGTCCTAATGATGCTAGTCTGGCATGCTGTGGCTATTCCTGGATAAGGAGCTTCTATGTTATGACTTTCACTTGTGGTTGAAGCCTGCAACTCTCTTAAATGTTCGCTGTTGATGTTCATTCACGCACTGCATGTCTGGTAGCTCTTTCCTGTATTGAACTTCCTGTGTACATTGATTCTGGTGGTTATGGTGTTAAATGAATGATCCTTGACCACAGGGGGTCTTGCTGCCTTATCCCATACTTCCCATCCCACCCGTAACAGATATACTGAATTGGGCCCTGAAAATCCTTTTACATATACTGGTACTGTTGGCTTGGATCAAGGATTTTTTTTTTTTCAGTCAGGCTTGCACTCTAGTCTCAATTTAAGTAAATAGAATACTTTTTTTTATCTCATTGTATGGTTTTTGAGTTCTTATTTGCTTTATGTGTCAGCCAAAAAGCTCCCAAAGAATGAGCAAGTGGCTGGTGCTGGAACCAGTGGTCAAGGTCGGAGATTGGTTGAATCTGAAGGTCAACAAAAGGTACCGGGAAATTGCTGCAAGTGATCCGTCTCAAGGGCACTCTGGATCTTCTTCAAAACTCATGTAAGTGTGTGTTAAGTGGCAGAACCAAATTAAAAGTGGTGTTAAGGTAAATTTCTTAGTATTTTGAAATGTAATTTCTGCAGGAATGAAAAAAAGGTAAGTCATCGGTCACAACCCAACTTATATTCTCTTTCATAGGCTTGGCTGCATGTTTTGGATTGAAATAAGTCAATCTTCAGGCTATCATACAAAACAAATAGCAAGTATAATGTTACGACATTTCGCCATACAGTACTTTCGTTGTGTTATATTTCTGTGATCACACATCACAGTTATGATTATTGTCAAATTTTACTGATAATTGTGATGTGGAATCCCACAAATAGAATGCAGTGAAAGTATTGTATGATGATATTGTATAATGGCCTGATGATTGATTGATTTCAATCCAAAACATGTTGCCAAGCCAATGAAAGAGAATGTAAGATGTGTTTTGATAGATGACTTTTTTTTTGTAATTGAGATATAACACAACGGGTTGTGTTCTTTTATGTTAAAAATAATTACTGCACTAAATGGAAGGGACGAAAGAACCAGGAGTTTAGTTATTGTGATGTTCAGCTTTGAAATTAATATTGTATGTGAGCTGTTTATATCTTGACACCAACGTTTCTTGCGCGAGAGTTATGGATCAGGTGTTTACTTACCATATCCTGTAGCTGTATGACAGCCTTCCCTGGCAGGCAGTTTGTTCAGGACCATTTAGAAGTAGATCATTCCTATTTTCACCATCAACACCTCTCTCTGTTGTTTCCCTGAATTTGACTGCATGCCTGGGATATGTATTCTGTCGCTACACAAATTTGAGAATTTCCATTGGAGAGACCTTAGGATACGTATCTATTTGGGAGTAAGTAGTTCTTGAATTCTTGGAAACATGGAGATTTGGCGTACTTGAGTTGGTCTTTGGAGCGTGCAGACATTGTATGGCTTTAGAGTATGAAGACATTGTGTTTGCAGGAACTGTGTGTTGTATTTGGTGACCCACTTTATCATCACTGGATTTGAAAGATCTGTTGTGTGTAGTTCCTGATTTGTTGTTGTGGTTGAACAGTTTCAAGATTATACTAGAAGTCTTATGTATGTGTTGTAAGTAGCCTCTGATCTGTGAGAGTAATGTAATTTCTTGTTAAATTTTCACTGCACACTTCACTTTACAATTTTGTAAACTAACATCTACTCTCTACTAAGCCCTCCATTCTGGTGTGTCATCTGAAGATCGTCAGACCACTAGTGAATTGTGTTGAGATTACACCTATAGTAGAAACAGACAGACAGTTTGAAGAACAGGTTTTGTTCATGCAACTGCATTTCATGTACAAGTGCTTATAACAGTCAGTCATCTATCTCTCTGTGCTTTGTTGAATGTACATTTTGTTAAAGAAAGTGTAATATGGTACTTCGGAGAGTTTTTTTTTATGAACCTGTCATCCACTGTTATCACTTAAAAACTGCATATGATATTCAGGTGATCAACAAAATAATGACAGTAGTTAAAGTTCACTCTGTCTATCCAAATCATGATATACTGTAGTGTGTCCCAATTTTGAGCTTTCTTGATGATTCATTGTTCATGTTGATCATGTTTTGGTGTTTTTTCATCGTCTCTCAGTTGTCTGTTGCTTATGTTTCCATTGAAGTAATGAAGTAAGTAGGAAGAGAAAGCGTTCAGGCTGTGTTTGAGGTGGATGAGAGGCTGGTTCTTAGTCTGGGCCAATAGGAATGGTGAACATGGAATTGTCTCTATTATCACCCTGCATATCACTGCATGATCCTGTGGTCAACAAGTTTCTAATTTTTGTAGAATAAAATGCTATGGTTGGGTCTCATATGCCATTTTTTCATTCCCGCATTCATTGACAGTATTTCAAATGTGGTTTGTAAAGTTTGCATAAAAATGGTTTGCCTACTTCAAACTAACATTTGGAAATTATATTTTGTTGTTTTGAAGGGTGTATGTTGTGAAACGTCCTATTTAGTTTGATTCACTGAAGTTCTGACAGGGTTTATTGAGGTTCAGTATGAAGGAATAATATCCTTCCCCTCTCCATTTCTCCCTGCTCAGTATGCACTGTACAATATACAGTTACACTGAGAAAAGTGGCTTAGGTGGTAACACTTGTGGCATGTATTCAGGAGATGGTTTGAATCTTGGCCAGGACATTGGATGACCGTTCTGAAGTATTTCAAGGTTTTCTTCATTTTTTCAAGGCCTTAGTTGGGTCACAACTTCGTCCCCTAGAATCTTTGAAAGTCACCACTCATCCCAGAATTTGATGCTGTCTAGTCAGAGATACAGCATCATAAAAGTAACCACAAACCAGTACAGATGTTTTCAGTTTCATATTGTCCATGTCTGGCCTGTAGACTACATACTCCTGGATGCCAGAATTGTTTTTGTTGTACATATAACTCATGTGATTATATTTTACTGTCTAATGTGTAAAGGTGATTTAGAATGTGTTTTTTTTGTGTATATGTATTTCTAGGTTTGTTCCATTCTTAGCTAGGAGGGCAAGGTTCCGGCTGGCTTTATGCGGACCAGGCCGGTTCTTCGGCGTTTTTGTTAGCTGGAAACATTCCTGGCGGTCGGAACAAGAACACCTCCGCATGTGAAATGAACACATTTCCACTATAATCCTCCTATCAATTGCCGTGCAGAATAACGTGATACATTATATCAGTGGCAATTGTTAATAGGTGAATAAGTGTAATAATAATAATAATAATAATAATGATAATAATTATTATACGCTGTACGTATGTCTGCTTGGGAGTCCTGGAAATATACCAGTGTGTTTCAAGTGCTGCAGTGAATAGCGCCATGGGACGAAAACCAAGGAACAGTTTAAAAAACGCAGTGATCAGTGATCTGCTTGTAGGGAGCTACTTAGAAGTGATTGGTATTTTCACACGACTCCTTCAGTCAAGTCTCTTCATCAAATTTTCCCTTGAACACCTGGTGGTAAGTTGTATTTTTTGGGGAGGGGGGTTCAGAAATGTGTTCCAAAAAAAATGTTCTGGAATATGCCAGTGATATGTTAATTTGATAATTTTTGGTCTTGTATAGTATCATAAAAACTGTAAGTGCAGCTTGAATCCTTAATCTGTTACACCCCATCCTACTTCTTTTAGAAATTCTGTATGCACATAAGTCAGCATAACAGTGTTTCATGAATTTGAAAATATATGGTATAGGTGTATTTATTTGGAACATATTTCTGTTGTTAAGGTTGGCAAAACAGTTTATTATTATTAAAAATAAATATGCTCATGGTCCAAGCTACTAGCTTATGTATCATATCGGTATAAGTTTATTGTGACATATACCATAACAGTGTAGTTACATTTTGAATAATATTCAGTTTTTCTTTAGATGTACAAATAGCATATTGCTGTGGTGACTGTACATTTTTATTCAGGTTCTTTGATTGTTTTCTCAAATAAAGAGCTGTGAGCAGTGAGCTCTTATTATAAATGAAGTAGAAGTGTCATGCATGGGTGTTGAAAAAGAAATTAACCCTACCAAATCAAGCACTGTATTATAAATATTGGAATGCTTGCTTTATCTTTGTGTAAGCACAAGAACATTCAAATTGTACAGGATAAATCAAAGAAATAAAGTTAAGAGTTTATTGTGTAGTATTTATTGTTAACAGGCTTGTGTTTGACATTTGCATGTTACTTGAATCAGTACTTTTGATGAATTTAATTGCTGTACCTTTCCAGCAACCAATAGTGTGTGTTACATTTAGGAACATACTGCTTTTCATGGTCAAGAGTCATTAGCTTCCACCAAGCTGGAGAATCACTCCCGGTTAGCTGTTAGTGATTGCTAAGTCAGTGTATTTGCAATTTTTGGGGTAACTCAAGTGTACTGATTAGACTGTGGGCTGGTTGACTACAGCATCAAGGTTCATTGCCAGGCAGTTAACGGACTACTTTTCCATCACATTTAAACTGGGTCAGGTCAAACCACACTACCATCCAACAGGTACCAGGATTCACTCCCCAGGGGGTGAAAATGAGTGCTGATCCATCTATTAATGAGGTTAAGACTACGTGCAGTGATATATCTACTCCCTCGTTTATTTATGTTATTGTGGCCTTCATATCTTGGGACCATCTCGTCCGTATGGCAAGCTGAAGGACACATTTTTCAGCAAGGATTGGTTATGCATTCAGAGAATATGAAGTCCTTTTCTTGTCTTGCCATTTATCACTGTTCCTTTCAGATCATTATGTACGTTCCTTAATTGAACCTGTTGCCTTGCATCATGTGTAAATAGTTTTTCCAGTGAGAGTACCTGGGGTAGCATAGTCAGTGTGGTAACTACGATACGACTTGAACAGTGCAGGGTTCCATTCCCAACAGGGACGAGAGAGATTCTGCTTCACCAAAAACGTGCATACCGGTTCTGGTGACCAGCCAACATCATCCTCCATGGGTGTGAGAAATTCTTTCCAGGGGTATAAAGCCACCACGGAATGAACCTCACCACTCAACTCCAGCTAGTACTGGCATTAAGAATGGGTGGAGATATAACTCCACAAGCCCTATACATCTGAATGGCATGTGCAGGAACAATTTTTTACCCTTTTCCAATAAATGAATCGTAATAGTTTTCCTTTCAAGAATGATACTGATATTTCGAGCCTACGTGGTATGTCTTTATTTTGTACTTTCTGTAACTGCTGCATATTGCTGTGTGTAACCAGGACCGATGATCAATACCGTCATTCAAAAGGGGAGCTGTTGGGAAGCAGAAGACTTGGAAAACTCTGTGTTACCTTATACTTGAAGTTTTAGAAATTTTGCAAAAAATAAGTCATGTCTTTAAACAACAAAGGACGTGAATTTGATGTTGAGGCAGTTGAAGAAAATGCAACAATCTGTGAAGTGACTGAATGGCGCATCCTCTGTCAACAACTCAAAAAACATCATGAAGTTAACCTTACCAGGATATACAGTGAACTGGGTAGAGATGGCATAGAGGTAAAAATGGGCGTAATGTAGGCGAATTTTAAAAATTGTTACTTTGATGTGGGAAAATTCTGTGGGTACTTATGTAATACGTTCTTCCAAAAGTTCTGTTGATGTTGAGTGACTATAGTATTATTCAAACATATGGCCATTCGTGCACAAGCCCGGCGTACCAACTCAGGAGCTAAATTGAATCTAGGATGTGATGCCACATTATTAGGTGTCACCTGATGATGTGAAAGGAACATGTTGCCGTCATCGTTAAGGCTTCATGCTCCATGTTGAAGATGAGGTACGATCCACCCAGTGATGCAACATGACATCCCAGAAGACTGAAATCCTCAGATACACCTATTTGAAAACATAAAAACTTGCATCAGTTTCCATTGTTGCATTATACATCGGCAATATCTTGTGAAATCATTAGTAATTCCAAGGTAAGTGTGACTAGTAGTTTGCAGTAGGTATACTCCTTGTTTTTACAAACTGTGCCATCATTTTTTCACTCTTTACAAAGTACTGTCTTTGAGCTTAATTAAGCACCACGTCTTGAAGTCGTGGGGGAGTCGAGGTATAGGTCTGCATTATTCACCTTGGTAGTAAGTGCAGGTGAATTGTGAATTTCATGCTGTGGCTGCTCTATGCCGTAGGAAAGAGCCTCTGTTATTCATTGAATAGGAGGATGGGTGACCCCAAAGAGATAGTCTCGATGCTTTGGAGAAGAGAAAGATCTACCTGTGTCAGGAATTGCACCATGATCTAGCATGCACTATACAAACTGAGCTACCCCAGCTCTTTTATTACGTATATTTTGCCTTGTATGCCACACTTCTTATGTGACACCCAGAGAAGAAAAATAACAAAGTAAAGAAATACTGGCCACAAAAAAAAAAAAAAAAAAG
>Ga0209629_10002325_pt1 | contig 12855 bp, 9 predicted proteins | sample TergutCu122P5_FD_187286 | JGI IMG/M metagenome (GOLD analysis project Ga0209629, IMG submission 187286) | Cubitermes ugandensis P5 segment gut microbial communities from Kakamega Forest, Kenya - Cu122 P5 (SPAdes) (version 2) | ecosystem: Host-associated > Arthropoda: Insects > Digestive system >... | reverse complement strand
CTCATTTTATATACATATGTGTGTGTGTGTGTGATGGGCCTGGGGTGTCGTAGTGGTTAAGGCACTGCGCTACTAGTCGGACGGTCCCGGGATCGATTCCCAGTGGTGTCACTGGGGATTTTTTCTGTGGTTCCCCCAACAGAACCATGTTCCCTGAGGTTGACTCAGCCTCTGAAAGTGAGTACCAGGGATTTCTCCTGGGATAAAGGCGGCTGGTGCATTTGGCTGACGACCTACCACCCTTGTAGTGCCAAAACATCAAGAAAATCCGGAGCCTTTACCTACCCGGAACCCCTTGGGCCACCTCGGCCTGTTGCGGGAGACCTTTACTGTGTGTGTGTGTGTGTGTGTGTGTGTTTTGGTTCATCAGTATTGATGGTACTGGCCTTGCCAAGTGGAAGCCGAAAGGCCACAAAATCTCAGTAGCTAAAATTAGCTGTGCTTACTACACATTATTTTAAAGTATAGGAATGAACAGAAGTGTATTTCTCAATATGTGTGTGAACAGACAGATGCTGAACCTGTTATGTTACTGAAATGGACTAGTACATGAAGTGAACTTACGGTGTTTTAGTACATATATTATAACCTCTACCCAAGAAAACTAACAGGACTCACTGTGCTATACTTTGCTGCAGTGAATATGTCGGCAATGTTCAGATCATCCAGAGTGTCTCTCTGTTAACATATCTATAGACAGCAGTTTTTAATACAATACATACAAGAGTCAATTTTTTGTTCTATCATAAATTTTCTAAATACAGTCTCTACTATTCTGCGCCCAGTATTGCCCTTATGTACATACATATTTACATATACTGATAATTATTTTTTGTTGTATTTTTCCAAATATTTACCACATCATCATGATGTACTTTGTAGGTTTAGGTCATGAAGGTGTGTTCCTACAATCCCCAGATAGTCTTGGAGTCTTTATTATTGTTTTAGCCATCCCAGGTCTTGTCCCTTCAGTTGTTAATGGAATGCCTGTTGTGGAATACCATATTTTGCCATTCATTCCACATGATTCTGCAGTCTGTTTGTTATCCTTGTATCTGGTCCTATGCAGTGAAGTCTCAGTTTGGACCAGTGAAACTCTCATGACCATTGGAACTGTTTTCAATTACGTACTCCTATTTGATTACAAGAACATGAAATTCCAGTATAAAGTGACTTCATAAAGTGTCAAATGCATTGATGGTTGAAGGACAGCCTCATTCCATCAAGCTTGACAGCAGTCAACCTCAACAGCAAAAGACAGCTTGACTGGATTGAGAATGGTCTGCACAATAGCAGGGAAGCAGTCATGTGGGCTCATCCTGATTCATTAGAACCTGTCACAAAATATGGAAACAGTGGCATTGCTCATACAGGAGATGATCATGAAAGGGCAAAATCCCAAACTTTTAGGTTCACAAACAATGTGGCTTTACTGTATTTTTAATTTCAGTCTTTCTGTGATGTCCAAATTTCTTTGGTTGCCCAGTCTAGTAAATCCTATTTGTGGACTCAAGAAACATATGTGCTGCCTCTTGTTTCTGGATTTAATTTTGTTTTGAATCCAAACTTGACTATGGTAATTACATGCTACTGTTGATATGATGCTACACAATCAAAATTTTGTGTCAGTTTGTACGTGTGACAAAATTACTGTTGTGCTTTATCATAACACATCTTTATATCATTTTTTTTTTAATTCTGTAAACCTGCTTATCACATCAGAATATTACAGTTAGATAAATGTCGTAAATGTGATTGAGATGTATATTTTGTCATGTACCAGTTTTCTTGCATGATAAAACTGATATATAAAGTTCAATTTGAGTGTTACATAAAGTAGAGGTTATAGCAGACCAATTCAGATGTAAATTAACTTTGTCTGACAGCTTTTGTTGTAACCCCCCAGCACACACCAACTTAATCAGACTCTGTTCACTAGCTCTTCTGTTGGAGTTACAGAGACACTGTAATTCCGATTTTCAGGTGTGAGGACGCTGACAGTTCCATTGTGCACGTACTGCAGTAACTACATTTATTTAAATCTGTCATCTGTACGGACACAGTTGTACCAGTTAGTCAATTGACTTTACAATAATTTTTATTCTTATATGTTATTCTGGCAAATTTGTGGGAGATGCATGGTTTTCAGATATAATATTCTGATCTCAGAGAATACCTTAACCATGCTTTGTTCTCAATAAAGTCTTCTTGGGCAGACAGCCAATTCAGATGAATTATAAAATCCAATGTTGGAGTCTCACTCCACCACCATCAAGGTGGTGATGATGGAGATGAAGTGGGTCTTGGAAACTTTGGATTTTATAATTCATCTAACGCAGCTGTCTGGAAGAGAAGACATTATCGAGTTCTTTCACTGTGAAAACTTCAAGGCATATATGCTTTGTTCTGTAAATAGTTCCCAGAATTTGTATGAATTAGTAACTTGCTGTGTAATTTTTGGGTGTAACAGAGATTTGCTGATAGTGAGGTCTGTATTATTATGTTTTATCTGTTGATTGCTATAATCAGTATGCTGGTGGTAGGTTCGGTCCATGATAATCTTTCCATCCATTGTAGCGTTGAATAAACATTTTGTCACTGTTAAAAAAATAAGGAACAGAAACTTACTATTGTCATGTTTTTTCAGGTTCCTTAAACTTCCATAATGTGCCTATGATTAACCTTTTCAACTTTTTATTAAAAGCAAAAATAGCTTAAGGATTATTCTCTTGAAAAAGACAGTTTATTTATTTATACCATGAAAATCATGTGCAATGTGTGTAATTTTTATCACTGAAATATTGTGATTAATGATTAGTGTGACTGTAATATGAAGGATAATTTTTAGAGTATACCTTGTACACTGTACTGTACTGTAATAATTACTGGTGAATTTATTTTTAAAGAGTCTTGCTTTCTGACAGAGTAAAAATTCTTTATCCTGCATACCCCTAAGGTGAACTGTCATTCCCACTTTTCATTTATTTTATTCTTTTCAGCTTTCTTTAAGTAGATGGAATATTTCAAGTCACACTCGTGGTTCGCCTACTGTGCCATGTTATTTTACTTGAAATTAAAGTGTTTTGGACACTCATGTGCCAGCTGCAGAAACAGAATGAATAAATAATGTGATGTTACATACTACTTTAATTTCAAAGAAAAGCGGTTTTTCATTACCTCAGTTTCATGCCGTAGATACTATTGATTGTTCATGGACACTGTGCCAGTGTTGAAAAACATTTAATAAGTTTTTGACGTGTAAGATTATAATGTAGAATTGTTACCTGAAAGTGTATGTTCAGTAAGTGTCAGTGTGTTTTTGTTCATAGTTGTTTAGTCTGTTACATCTTGGCACCATTTCAAATGCAGAGACTATGTGGAAACAAATTAGATCCGTGAATGTGAACGATGAATCGGGCATAAAGGAGAGCATGAAGAATATGGATCGTAGTCATGGACTGCTTCAAGGTCCGATATGACCCATTAGGACTGCCGAGAAGAAATCAATTAAGATTCCCAGAATTACCCGTATTTGATTCTGATGCGTACCGAATGCAAATAATGCATAGTGCCGTTCACTTTCGTAGGCCAACTTCATGTGAGTGCACAGGCCATACACGATTTCACCCCTGCTTGGCCCGCTGGTTAGCTACACAAAGCGAGGAACGTGGCGCGACCACAGTGAAGCCAGACAGCGTGACAGGTTTCGTGTCATCAGATAGACGTTGTCATGGCGCGGCTGCCGTTCTTAGTGTCTTCACAGTTCGACTTTCACCCTTATTTCAGTATGCCATAAGTCATTGTAATTCTGTGTATGGTGAGACTCTCCTGTCGAATTTACGAGGCAGTAGTGCTGGTTCGCTGCATTTGTTTTTGTACAATTTACGTAACGCCGCTTTTGCTTGTGTGTTGTGTTACGAATATGCCGGCAAACGTGGTTAGAGCTCTTTTGAGGATTTTGTGACACTTATTTTTGGGAAGTTTTTCCTGTGCGTACTGATTGATTAATATTTACGGTTATGTTCTGTGATGAGATTCTTTATAAACATGGCGATTCTTTTACTGTACCGTTATGTTAAACTGATGTTTACATTTTTGTACATGACTTGTGCGTGTATCAGTATTTCGATCAAGCCATGACGTATTTGCTTATCAACATACTGCGCAGTGATTACACGAAGGTACGTATTTCAGTCATGTGCTACAGTTGCAATATAAGATGAAAATAGTTTTTGAAGTACTTTATAAGGTGAAAATATTTGATTCTCAGTAGTTTGTGCACTGGCGTGGCAAGGTTGAATGACGCCCGAAAGGAGTAATCGCAATGGCCGCCCCCTAATAAAAATCATGAATTTAAAATACCAAATCATTGAATTTCTCTGTGTTTGGCTCAATACCTTAGGATTTGTTGAATGCAGAATACCAGTTTTTTTTAAATTTAAAATATTCATGTTGCCACCCTAGGCGGTCGTACCAATAGTCCGTCTAGCTACGCCGCTGGTTACATATAGTTTTGAATGTGGCACTTCTGTCACGTTAATACTCTTAAGTCATAACTTTCGTTTTTGTAATTAACGTGGTGTGATACTACTTGAGCTTGTTTGGGTTGGCTCATAAGCCCCTGGGGGCGTAGCTATCATGTAGCACGATTATGCAAAACGTGGGCCCACAAGTTCCGGGCGAATTCAATCATATTCGCGAGAACTGAACGTCCGATGCCAACCGGTTTCTTTATTTAGAAATTTTGTTCTGCAGACAAATTCTACGGAGCTATAAAAAACGGGAATGGGCCGCAAAAAGGAAAAGTTAATAAAACTAGGAGATGAAATATTCAAAAATATGCCAACACCTGATCCTTTTATTAATATACAAATTAACAATGTCGAACTCTTTTGTTGGACAGGGTTTTCAAAAGTGATCATGTACCTCCCTGGTGTTACAGGATTCATGTAGCTATTTTACGTTTGGTATAATAAAGAGTCGTGTATTGACGGATTGTATCTTTATCATTGCGTATTATGCAGACACAATGGGGTAAGACACCTTAAGAATTATAGCAAGCTATTACAGAGGGGCCTACAAGTCCTTGCTACGCGACTATGAAAATCCCTTGTAAAAAGTTATAAAATTCGATTTTCGGACCACTTGAATACTCAACCTTTATAAGCCACGTAGCGAAAATGTAAATCTTTCATGAATTTTGTTTTTAAAACGCCAAACAAATGTAATTATACTGGACAATTTAACTGATAGCCTTAACGATCTATCTACACCTATATAATCTGGTAATATTAAAATGAAACGTAGAGGAAGAGGATCTAATTTTGGGATTTTGTAAAACGGTAATATACAGGGAAGTCAACTGACAACCGAATCCAGACGTACGGCAAGTTTAAGCCTTGCGTCTTCTCACGAGGTAAATGTAAAGGCCACGAATGCCTAGAGGTGGAGTAGAGGTATAGGTCTACTCTTTCTTTAACCTCGGCACTATATGGGGTGTGTCAACGCCACGCCCCCGCCGTTTTACCCCCATTGTATATGAGGCTGGGTGGGCCCCAGGACCGGTCTGGACAGGCGCGGAAAATCTCCCCCCCATCGGCATTCGATCCCCGGACCGTCCAGCCCGTAGCGAGTCGCTATACCGAATGCTCTATCCCGGGCCAAACGTTTTCTCATGTTATACACACAACTTACCGCGTGTTAGAGTAGGTGATGGAAGTGACCTATGTTAATTCTCGGATGTGTTTGACACCTGATGAACAGACTGCTATACCCTGTTTGAAATTCAGGTCTGTAAACTGCCCGCACTGCACCGCAGCTTGAACGGCAGCTGCTGCATGACTCGCACACTGCCATGTCGCCTGTACATGGTGAAGTGCGTCACTGTCCTCGCACAGAAGCAGACGTATGCAACGCAGTGTAACTGACATTTGTTTTATTCGTGAGTATGCAGTACAATTTATTGGAAAGGATTTTCATTGGGAACCATATATAAGGAAAAACTGTTGTAGGATATTTAGAATACGGTTTCCGGGTATTTCAGTTCCTTCGAAATCAAGCGTGACTGTGTTTTGGAGGAGGTCATTTCCAGAACATGCGGTGAATTATCTACCTACCTATCTGTCTATAATATGCGGAAGTGTAAGGTCGTTGATTTAGCCGTGTCTCAAGGGTATGGTTGTCCAATGAATTCATAGTACTTGTAGGACCTTACAAAAGCAAGCAGGCAGCTGTCAACTTTTAACAAAAATAGTTTGGCAGAACTATTAAATAATTATTGTAAAGTAGCTTAGTCGTCGTGTTGTGCTGTTATTTATCACTGCAAACAAAGATCAAGAGTAAGACGCATTGTCCTGTATGGGTTAACTGAAGTGAAATGTAGCAGTGGCCCTTTTGTTTTGATGTCATACAGTGTGCGATTCAAATCTCAGTCATACTTATATTATTTCGGTGAAAGACAACAAGGCGTTTGATACCGATACACCAATGGACACGTCGTGAAAATTAATTCAGATGTTAGTGCTGAATGAACACTTAGCAGTAAAACTAAACTTTTTTGTCAATAACCTATCCAAATCATGGGTGCGTGTGGTTCGTACGATGATTTTGTGTGATGCGTTGAATCACCTCCGTCGAGTGAACAACTGCCTGGTTATAAATGAAGCAAAGTTGACCCTGGTCATGCCATGAAGGCATATGAGGGAGTGGAGGAATAGCGCCAATCATTCTAAACATACCGCCTTACGAATTCCAAATGAATTATTAAAGACACAGAAAAACTCGAACGTTGTATTTTTCTTTTTTATGTTTCTTTTTAATATCAGACTATTTTAATTCAAAAACCAGTATGTGCTGATTCATACTGGTCTATGAATAAGTATGAAGTTTTCGTTTGTCCACCAATCATTTTCGAAGGCCCTTACGAATGTAATCAAGATCTTCCAACGCAACTTGATGGTTTAGCTTCAGGAGCTTATTCCCTAAGTCTTTTCGCTCATTTGCGACAAAAGTCTCACAACTCAAAATTAGTGATTTTTCAGGAGAAACTTTTAAAGGTTATGAAGTGCTTTAATTTTCTATGAGTACAAAGAAGATACAACTGCTCTCCAGCGACGAGTTTTACAAACTGCGTTATGACACTATACCTGTTAAGAGTGCATGTGTAAACGTTTCTTTCTATACCTATAACTTAAAAATACAAAATTTTGAGTTGTGACACTCTTGTCGCAAATGAACGATTTTCATTCCAGAGTGTCATATAACGGATGTTTGATTCTCAGTGGTTATGGATATCTTGTTGCTTGAAATAAAGGTTAAGTTGTCCCTGTGGGCGTCACTAAGGCATGTGGAGCGAGTGGAAGAGTAGCTCCACTCGCTCTTACTCTCGGCAGTAGATTGACTTAAATGGTCAGCTTCACGCCGCGGCCACTTTGCCTCCGGAGAAGAACCCCGGCATTCATTGCGTAGAAGTCTAGGTGGACCCTAGAACCAGTATGGGCGTTAAAACATTGTACATACCAGTAATCGAACCACGGTACCTCGGTCATGCAGCCCATTGTTTAGTCACTTTATCGACTGCGTTGTTCCCGTTCATTATTGTGTTATTTTTACTCGAATGTTAAGAGAAAGTCAGGCGTATGCAGTTTTTTTTATCAATGAATTTACAGTAAACGTTCGTGCTTCCAAGGGACGCCTAGGGGATCTGAATGTTTTTATATTTCAGACAGGCTTCAGTATAAAATAGGTTAGCTAGTTTACTGGTAGGTGAAACATTACTTTGTACCGATCTGTGCTTTGATATATTTATGAACGAAATCACAGGGCATGCATATTACTGTCAGCCCTATATAGCTAAACGATACACATTTGGCTAGTACACGTATTAATATTCCTTTTTATTTTCTTTTATTTATTGGTTTTTCTCTCCTTTCCCATTTTACTCGTATCAGCACAGAGACAAGCAGCAAATAAAGTCCCGTATCATAGCAATTCGACAGATTAGGGTTAGAGACAAGTGAGTCATGCTGCGTGGTTTACGATGTAGATCTGTCTGCCACATGCCAGCAAAAGTGTACTGCTCTGGTGCGGTGGTATTGATAACCTGACGTGTAGTTTAAGTAAAATGAGACAGGTGTTTCAGCAGACGAATGACAGATGTTTAAACACCAACTGTGCCTTATGAATAATGTACAGGTGCATTATTACCCGTTTCAAACATACGTAACAAATTTGACGCGCAATATCTGAACTGTAACAAAATATTCTACCGACAGATGTTCTGTTATTGAACTAGTCAATATATGAGTCACGAGATGCGTGAGAGCGTTTTGGAAGAATTAGGCCTGTAGTGTTTTGTATAATAAAGTCTTGTTGAAGAATACGCTAATAGTATATTTATTAACAATGTAATCATGCACTAATCTTCATGCTTCGTAATTTAAAATTCCCTACATAGGGTTTCCCAGATTGGTGTTGTGTCCCGCTCACGGTATATGTGCAGACTTTCACCGACGTACTCCAGTTAAAAACACATTTGGCTGAAGTGAAGTAGCGTTTTGTGCGTGTTATACTCGTATAATGCAGTTATTTTCTGTGGTGTTCTCTGTGATTAGAGCTGGGCTTTAATTTCACTTGAGACTTCTTATAAACAAAACATCTAACAAATTGCTACCAGTAAAAGGTAAAGTTCACCCTGTAACCTGTCATGAAGGCACAGAGGGTGAGTATAGGTATAGTTCTACTCTTTCTTTAAACTTGGCGCTAGACGGAGGTGGCTAGTTAACGCCACACCCCGGCCGCCTAATCCCCGGGAATGACCCGGTGCCCATTATATAGGAGGCTGGGTAGGCCCCAGGGCCGGTCTTAACAATGGCGACCAGTATTTTTTTAAAAATACGTCTTGCAATGACAGGAAATCATGTTTTCCACAGGAGCTGTGTTTTTCTCCCAATCGCCGTCGCCAGTGTTAAGGGACTCTATCCACGCTGTGTAGATGAACTGCCGTCTCTCGAGCAAAGGGCATTACAATAGCATTGCAGTTTGTTTGGCCTCGATACTGCGGCTTCTGCACAGTGTCATACATGTCCATTGAAAATACAGATGTGTGAACCGAGTAGTAAGTTGCGATCGTGTGAAAAGCCTGATTTATTTCATACTAATAGAGTGTAATTTCTGATTTGGGTGGTTTAACCAGGTCGTGTGCTGAAGTTCTTTAAATGTCTCTGCCTATATTGTTGTCACCACCTTCAGAGCCATCGAGTGATAACGAAAAAATCAACTGGTTAAGTAGCGCTGTGTATCCTGCAGTGGTTTGCTGTGTGTCTTGCAACGGCGCTGTCGGTAGCTAAGGTTGAATAGTATCGATGGTAAATTAATGAATTGTGGGTGTGAAGTATTGGTGGAATGATATTGACAGGGGAAAATAGAAGTAGCGTATTCGGAGACAAAGCTTGTCCCATTACCACTTTGTCCGCCGCAAATCACACAGGAACATCACAAGTTTTTACAGTCGTACTGTGCCTCTTGATATTATCAAAGTTTTTTATTTACCAACTGATGCTTTAAAAAGAATATTAAAATTTACATTAACACAGGTCCTACATGTTTCGGTGCAATCACCATCATCAGGGAGCGTATTATTTGAGCTTGCTAAAGATATAGTTGTTAAAATAATCAATTAAAACACATCAGTATGGTTAATTCGGTGGTGTGGTTGCATATGCTATTAGGTCCTTTTTGGTGTATGTATGTATGTTGCACTATTGGGTCTAATTCCAAACAGTGCAACACACATACACCAAAAGGGACCTAATAATATATGCAGCCACACCACCGAATTAACCACTTCGATGTATGTTAATTGGTTATTTTAACAACTCTAACTTTAGCAAGCTCAAATAATGCACTCCCTGATGATGGTGATTGCAATGAAACATGTATAATCTGTGTTAATGTAAATTTTAATATTCTTTATAAAGCAATTCTCTTGTGCATCAGTTGGTAAATAAAAAACTTTGATAATAATGGAATCCCAATTGTTTTGAAGATAAACTGCATTAAAAACAAAATGGATTCTGAAGAGGAACCTGATTAGTGATATTTTTAAACTGAAGTCCTTAATAAATTGACCGACTTTAACGAAACTTAACACGTAATTTATGTCATCGGAGGTCTCTCCAGCATCGTGCTTTTCAAACATCGTGCAGTCAGTAAGAACAACATGGCGGACGTGCGAATTTTAAAAGTGCGAGTGGGACTAAAGACAAATCAGGGCCCTGAAGTGGCATATGGTAACAAATATGATCTATTATATATATATATATATATATGTATAATGTTTATAGTTAATATATTTGTAGAGTTTAAAAAACAAACGTGGCGGCATTGTGAAATTTTTCCGTAACGTGATTACCAGCAGAGTGTCTATATTAGTGTGCAGTACTTGAACCAACTTGGCCTATTGCGTCCGACACTCCCGTAGCTACTGTCTCTTACTCAAGAGATTGCAGTTTAACTGCACAACATGGGTACAGTTCCTAACGCTCGTGACGACGGTGGGAGGAGAACATACAGAACCTATCAAAAACATGAATATGTCACTGCATGGCCCTTCCACTATACACCTTTTATTGTTTTTCGTTTATAACACGCCTGAAGTCAAATTTGTGCGCAACACTAAGCATATAGGACATAACACGCATAAAACACGAGTGCACCTCATCCCCTTTGTTTTCTCAAACGGAATACATAGGTTGTTGGACACAAACAAGAAAGGAAAGGCTTTCCCCAGTCAAAGCAACTGCCAAGATCAACTACAGACTCGTAAGTCTGCGTCAGTACGTGCAAAAGTTTCATGATTTTAATAAAAAAAAGGTGGAATGTCAGCTGCAATATGTCCGGTGGAAGGAGCGCTCTTCCATGAGGATAGACGGACGGAAATGACGAGGCAAATAGTTACTATTCACATTTCGAATGCGACTGAAAAGATGCGACGTCTCATGAAAATGGGTCTTTTAAATTTTCTGTTGACTGGCAAATATTATAACTAGTCATAAAGACAAAACTCAGGTCAAACATAGTCGCTAAAGCGACCATGTTTGACCTGATGATGGCCTAGTTAAAATAAAAAAGGCCGAAACGTGTTGTCATGTACCTGACATTCAACATAATAATAATAATAATAATAATAATAAATAAATTGCTGCGTTTGACTTATATAATATCATATTTTGATACTTATGATTGTATGCAGAAAATGGTGATATGGGTGCGACTAGGATGACCTTGGAATATTATTTGCAACGTACAAACCTATTAAAGCAGATATAATAGTTTCATGTTGCTGTACTTGTTGGTTTTGAATGCTAACGAGATATGGAAACTGACGCATAGGCCCAGTAGTATAGGACAGAACAAATACAATGGAGTCCCGATTATCCGAACTTCTTTCACTCCACTTTCCTGTCTATCCAACGTTCCACTTAGAATTCTGTATGACACTCACATTCCTTCTACACTCGTTATATTTTATCACAATGAAATAAGCTTGTAACGGAATGAATTACTCTTCGCACCGTCTTCGCATGTGTACATGTTAATTGTCTGCATTTATGTGGGTACATTTTTTGTTGTCGACGTTTCAAGTCATCATTTTTTGTGTGTTTTCATTGTTGGCTTCGATTGCAAGAGTAGAGTTGTGCTTCATTTTGTTCATGGAATTAACTTATTAATCGTGCAATAGTGATCTCTTTCACTGACGCTTCCAGTGGGAAGAAACAAGAAGGTGTTTTTTTTTCATGGTAGAAATACTTGAAGAATTACATATATTAGATAAAAGGGAAAATATACAAAAATAGCATAACGTTGTGTTGACCTTGTAAACTTTGGTAACTGGGAGAGGAAACGAACGAAACTGAAAATTTTTACGCATGTTCTGCCAGAATTTCAGATGAAGATTTGCGAGAAAGAAAGAAGATTAGAAATCTGAATACGAAGAGGTGTTTCGTGGTTTACGCATCAAGGAGAGAAAGGTGAGACCGTAATTGGTCCTCTTCCAAAAGAAACAGAGTAGATTCTTCTCAAGGTGTTTAATGAAGGAGAATCAGTTTTCACAGCCAATACCAGCTGGATGGTTCGCAGGAGAAGGGTTACGGAGCGAAGCAGCTCAGCGTCTGAGGAGAAATGTTATTGGCATCTTCGGAATTATTTTCAATATTCAGAAAACAACATTAGTTTATATAGAGTGAAGGTTTATCGTCTGAACATCTCTACAGTTGTGACGAAACCGGCTAAAGTTTTAAAATGCTTCCATAAAAAATTAGGACTTCCAGCGAAGTAAAACATCATCTCCTGTCTGGCTGTAAAACAAGCACAGAACGACTGTTGATTTGGACCGCCCGCTTCAGGCAACGATAAACTAGAACTTACTTATTACAATTATTTGGCATCATCATTGAGATCATTAAGTTAGAACTTAATTTATTGCGAAGTCATAAATTCTCGTGTACAAAATGGAGCTCCAACAGCACTTCCAGTTGGTATAATAGCCCAAAAAGCGTGGAAGGGCTCAGCATCTCTTTGAAGATCAGTTTTCACTTCATTCCTTCAGTAGACAATTTTAAATAAATAAAAAAAAAACACGACAATGAAAGTAATTCTTGCCACTAACGATGCGCTTCTCATCCAGATAGGAACTAAAGACTTCTCCACACCAAATATTCCCTAATGGTGTCAGCCCGTGGACCAGGGTGTCAGTGAAACACTGAGGAAGAAATATCGGGCTGCACTTCTTCAGTCACTTGTAGAAGTTTTGGAAGAACGAAGGGTGGTGTAGTTTTAGCGTTTTCCATATTGTTG
>Ga0209629_10002324_pt1 | contig 12855 bp, 5 predicted proteins | sample TergutCu122P5_FD_187286 | JGI IMG/M metagenome (GOLD analysis project Ga0209629, IMG submission 187286) | Cubitermes ugandensis P5 segment gut microbial communities from Kakamega Forest, Kenya - Cu122 P5 (SPAdes) (version 2) | ecosystem: Host-associated > Arthropoda: Insects > Digestive system >... | reverse complement strand
GGTGAATAATAAAAATAAGAGTCTGGTAAATTTTTCCGTAAATAAATAAACCAGAAAATGCATTTTCAGGCAACCTTAAAAAATAATCACTAACAGTTAAGTTCTAAGAAACAAAAATACTAATATGTTCAACGAACATTACTTCTGATAATAAAAAAACATAAAACAATTGCATCTCCCATACTATTTGGACATACCTATTAATTGTAGACGCTTCCACAGCTATTGGAGGTACTGTGACGGAGGTTTTCACAGTTATTTTTAAGGATCCAGACTTCAGCCAACGATCCATCGAAAGAAAATCGATGATATTTTCTGAATCACTACGTAGGTGCTCTAAAAACCTGCAACGGGCAGGTGTTTCGTCCTAACGACGGAAGATCCGAACGTTAATTGTATAAAAAAAAACTTCAATTGAAAAGCACGCACTAAAAGCACTCAAAAATAAATAACACTGCACTGCGACTTGATTTTTTTCGACTTTCAACTTAATGCTCACGCAACGGACTGAAGGTGCGAAGAAACACGAGGTGTGCACATGATCGATGTTTCGCGTGGTTCCTAAAAAGCGGGCGGGCAAATCTGACTCAGCTGACGCATGACATGCACTTAGGTCTATAATACTTGCTGTGTACACTGTTTCACAGTACGCTGCAGGAGCTAAATAATTTCTACCCAGTACCTACCTGTACACAGTTCATGGCCGCACAAACTCACAATTTTCAGATCTTGTCACATTTATTTTATTTTTCTTTCCAATCTCTTTGCGGAGCACTTGGTGCTCCGCGGAGCAAAGTTTGGGAATATCTGATCTAAAGAATGTAAGTTGTGAAGCTAGTAGATATTACAGGGGAGAAACAAAGAAGGAATATCTGAAGGCTAAAATTGATGAACGTGAAACAGTAAAATAAAAAAAAAATCAGAAAGTTGTAAAGGGGCATTAATGACTTTAAGAAGGGTTACGAGCCTATAACTAATATAGTACCGGTGAAAGGATGATAGGATTCCGACGCCCACAGTATTCTGGCTAGGTGGAGGAACCATTTCTCTCAGCTACTGAATGTAAATGGTGTTAATGATGTTTGGCTGACAGAAATAAGAGTACATACCGCAGAGCCTCCAGTGCCTGAGCCTAGTACCTCTGAGGCTCAAATGCTTACTGAAAAGCTAAAAAGATTCATGCACCACATATTGATCAAATACCAGCTGAAATGATTAAAGCAGGGCGATAAAACCGACTGTACTAATTACAGAGGCATATCAATTTTGTTAACTACGTACAAAATTTTAACCAACATTCTGCTGTCAACATATGCCCAGGATATTATTGGGGATAATCAATGTGGATTTCAACGCAACAGGTCAACTACTGGTCATATATTCTGCACTGGTCAAATACTTCAGAAAAAATGGGAATATATTAAGCTGTGCATCAGCTATTTATAGGCATCAAGAAAGCCTATGATTCGGTTAGGAACGAAGTCTTGTGTAATATTCTCATTGTGTTTTGTATCCCCATGATACTGGTAAGGCTAATAAAAATGTGTCTGAATGAAACCCACAGCAGTCTCCGGGTAGGCAAACATTTAAGTGATATATTTCCTATTAAGAATAGTGTGAAACAAGTAGATGCTTTATCGCCATTACTTTATAGTATGCCAGTAGGAGGGTTTAGGTAAACCAGGATGGTTCTGAAATTAAATGGTACACATCAGTTTTGGTCTATGCTGATTGTGTTAATATATTGGGAGAAAGCGTACATACTATAAACAAAAACGCAAAGCTTTTGTAGTTGCTAGGAAGCAGACTGAACTAGAACTGCTGATAAAACTAAGTACATGGTCATGCCTCGATACCAGAATGCAAGACGAAATCACAGAATAGATTTTCTTTGAAAGGGTGAAAGAGTTCAAATATTTGGGAACAACCTTAACAAAAAAAAATCCATTCAGAAAGAAATTCAGAACAGATTGAAATCAGGAAATGCTTGCTACCACCAATTTGCTATAACAAACGTAAAAACTTGGATACGCAGAAATATAATTTTACTTGTTCTTTGTATGGGTGTGAAATGTGGTCGCACACATATAGGGAGGAACGTAGGCTAAGGGTGTGTGAGAATAGGGTGTTGAGGGGAATGTTGGTCATAAGAGGGACGAGGTAACAGGGGGGTGTAGGAAACTACATAATGGGAAGCTTAATGGTCTGTACGTCGCACCGAATATTGTTAGGATGAGCAAATGGAGAATAGGATAGGCGGGGCATGTAGCACGCATGGTAAAAGAGGTGCCTACAGGGTTTTGGTGGGAAAACCTGAGGGAGAGACCACTTGGAAGACCTAGGCGTAGATGGCATGATAATATTAAGATGGACCTTCAGTAAGTGGGATTGGGGGAGGGGGGGGAGGTGGCATGCTCTGGATTGATCTCGCTCAGGATAGGAACAGGTTAAACGCGGAAAAGAACCTTCGGGTTCCATAAAAAAACGGGGAATTTGACTACCTGAAAACCGGTTAGCTTCTCAAGAAGGAATATGCTGCACCCAGTAAATAAATGAATATTACAGCTAAATACAAAATTAGGCTACGTATTCTATGTGTAGAATGTGATTAGCCGATTCTGAGAAACTCTACCAAGATCCACTTCAGTTGCATACAGAACAGTGGACCCACATTAAATTTACAGGACGTCATTCGACATGTATGGAGTAGCTTCGAGGACAACTCGACCTCACCAATACGCGTTCATTAAACACACATTGTGCTGTCCGACACTGATATTTTACAGTACAGTACTCTAATCACGTGTACAGCCCGACTCGTAACCGAGCATGAGGAGGATCACAAAAGCGCGAGCTTCACGATGGACAAGTGCGGCTTTTCTACTGCACCGCTTGATATAATATAGCACGCCAAGAAGTCACACCCCATTTTTTCGTCTTATAACTCGTTCCAGTACAGAATATTAGGCTATTCCATAAATAATAGCACTCCGCTTTTAACAATGGATCCTTTCCACCACCTACTACGCTTTCCCCCCCGGGGAGTCTATATACTTACTTCACTAGGACCAGCTGCGACAGTTCTTACACTGAATTCAGCCACTGGTTCAAGAGCCAGAGTTTCTGGGATAAGAGTGACTTCTCTGGAGTGTAAGTTCAATCCACTTTCGGACCCAGGAAATCTCTTCAACAAGGATCTTGGGAAAGAAGGCAGAAGCTTCTCCACATCATCCATCTACAGGTAGTAGCTAGTTTAGAATAAATCTATATTTTCCCGACCACCTGCAAAGACGTTGTACATACCTGGGCACAAACGCAATTCATGTAAAGAACTCAAATTCGCATGTCTCAAGAGGGGAAACTTACTCAACTACTGACAGATCGTGTACTTTCGGCAGCTCGGCTATTTTAGAGCACGATTTTTTTCCAACGAATTAAAGCAGAACACAAGGCTCGTAGGAGTACTGAACGAGGAAACGCCGATTTATGATCTCTGTAATTAAGTCCTTAAGTGCAGCAGTGTATAATGAACACTATATTGTTATCAAGCATGAATCTGTAGGAAGCTCGATCGATCGCGGCCTACACTACCAATGTTCAGAAATTTTCCCGAGAAAAACCAAGAAAATCGGATTTGGACTGAGATTTCAACTGGGTACATACAACCAGAATCATTGTCGTACTTGATTACGCTCTGCCATGTGACATTTCTTTTAACACCTTCACGGTATTTAATTCACATTTACGGCAGCTGGATTTGTAGCATAAGAAACGTGCTGATTATGTTCGTAATGAACTACTGAAAACAATCCATACTCAGTAGGCGGACGTCGGAGAGATGCTGACATAAAGCACAAAGACAAAGTGGGCATACAAATCGCGTTAGCTAACAGACTGGAGAAAATTACACAGCGGGGAGTTCCCTGCATTGGTCAGTTCGTCGAACGCAGGAAGTTCAAATAAACTGAATATGGATTGGAGTACAACACATGTATACTGCAAAAACAAATTAGTTTGCGTCTTGGATACAAATCACACAACGGTTAACCCCGACGGGAAGTTGCGTGCGCTGCAGCTGAAGTAAATCCCCGATTTCATCGGGTACTTTTGAGGATAACATTAAAATTGGAATACTGTCCAATGACGAGCTACATGAATGTATGCGCGTCCCAGAACAGCAGTGGATATACGAAATACACCAGAAGGATTCGAGTGGTTTCTCTAATACGCTCTGAAAATTACAGGCATAAAGTGAAATACGTTCCAGCAGCCCACCAACTTAATATACGGTGTACGAATATCCTGATTTGTACTTTAAAAATCTATTCTTTCACGCTCCCTGCCCCTCAGAAGGACGTCCATCATCTAGCGTGACTGCTCTCACCCGGACTGGACAGCCACAACATGGCAGTATACCGAGTGTTCGGTAATCCCCCACTTTTCAGTCATGAAGGCTACTGCAAGAAACCACCTGTCATCAGCACACATTCGTTGTAACGTAATGAAAATGGAAATGTACTGTAACACAGCAAGTTCAGCATGTCTCGGTTCATTAACGACTACCAAACATGTAACTGACCATCAGTTCACAACTGTTTGAACACCCGAAAGTCGGGGATAAACGTTTTGGTTAGCATTAATATTTCGTGTATGGCAGGTCAAGGGATCGAATCTCCAACAGGACATGGGTTACCCGAAAATTCTCGTCCTCTCCTTCAGATATTTCAAAAGTATAAAGTTGGTTCATTTCCTTAAAATTCGTCGCAATCGCCTCACACCTCTTCCAGTCTCGTTCACAATATTAATACTGTCCACAAGGACACAGTTGAAATAGCGTCGTGAAACAGCACGACCAATATACCAATCACAGCATGTTTGTTGAAGTCGCAAAACGATCAGTTGCAGTGTGCAGCATATCCGATCATTCAGTTCATGATGACAGGGACAACACGATCGCCTGCCCTTATAGCAGGTCTACAAATGGTTAGGCCCACGTGCTGCACCGCCGATCACCAGTACGGCCGCCATATTTCACTGGTAAAAGTAAAGGTAACGCTGTTCCTATCCACGCCACGCAGAAATACATTGGGAGTACAGATACAGCTTCATTCATTCTTAACCTCGACACCTGATGGAAACCACAGCCGGTCTTAACGGTTTTCGGAAAGAGAAAAAGTCTTACACCTGCCGGGATTCGAGACCCGGACCGCCCAACCTGCAACTAGTTGCTACATCTACTACGCTATCCCGGCACCACATGTTGCTGTAAACGCAATCTTAATCGTAAGAACGCCACGGCAGATCGGTCGATACAGTGTATAGCCACGAACTGTAGAACCGTATTTCGATTCCTGATAGCGACATGTGTCCAGTCACAAATATTATTTCTATCTAATACATTAGAATCCTTTATGAAACGCTGGCATTCAGAAATACCTAGCATTCGTAGTGCACATTAACGCTGTACTATGCACTTAAATTCTGGCGGTAATCTATCCGCTACACGACAAAGGGTCTACAAAAATACACGGAAGTCGTAACCCTGCCCTACTGCGATAAAATTGTGCCCATGTGCCTGCGCTATATGCGGTGATACAAACTGTCGTAATACTTATCGTGGTTTTACCTAGTCCTTCCTGAAGGAGGCTGCAACAGCTTCTCAAATTACACCACTACCGCATCCTTTCACATCCCTTACAACTGAATATTCACTAAACATCGCATTCGACGCTATATATTCCAAGCTACTGACAGCATCATTTCATAAATCATGAAGTGCGTAACAGAAATGTCTGCAATTAGCACCGAATAAAATTATAAGATACTTACGTACAGTGAATGGGAAAGAATGGAATCAGCATGTTTATGGAAGATAACACTCATGTGTTTGCAAAGATGGACAAGTAGAACCTTCAGGAAGGGACGCTGGTTGGCTGGAATGTGAAGCAAAAACCTTCTGGCGGGCAGAGAGAAGAGAATTCAGCCACAAATGTGATGAGATGAAATCGATGACATTCTGAGGCACGTAGTACAACTGCTTATAGGCAACAGCGCAGCTAGCGTGCGAATCGACCATCAGTTAATACACATGATTAGTAGAGGTAGGAAAACCAAACATTCATCTTTCTCCACAGCAGAAAGTACGACTGAAAACCTTAATAACTGCTTCACAGCACAGGCAGCAGGTGGCAGTATTATTACAAGCCTCGGTGTAAGCATACACTATAAATACAACATATGGTCACATGAATGTGTCATCCCAGACACCAACACCATTAAATTAAACCATGTGTTTACCCGCTTGCTACATTGAAATACGTTCAATTTAATGCCATACAAGACACAAACTCAACAATGCGCAGTAAAAATTACATACCGTCATAACACGAATGGTGTCGCGTTTACACGAACTGTGCAAATTACTGGACCTCTTAGTCCACATGCAGGGGAGGGATTACACATGCACACATGCGCGCACATACACACATACCTCTCCACACAGAACGTTACGCATTTATACCAAGCGTAATGCTGCCGCAACACCACATTTGACTTTTTACAATTTAAATTTTAAATTCAGTGACTTTAACAAGGAACTTACGAACTTCCTGAATATGATCTGAATAATGATCGAAACATGTTGGAGTGCTTTTAAGTGTTTTAATATTAACATTTTAGACTAATATTATTGTATAACGAAGTGCATTAGTTGGTATAAGAGAATTACTGTCCTCTTAACTTGAAGCGAGCCATCGCCTATGCTGGTGATTTTTCGTGATTTTTGTCTGTTCATGTAGCTCACTGTCAGGATATTTACCTCCACTGCAACAAGGCCGTTTCCTTCAAAATCTTACAACTATCATTAAACGCTATAAAGTCGAGAACCTGTAAGCATCTCAAAACAGACCATACGTAATTGTCCTAAAAGATGTCTAAAAAGATGTCTCGTCCAATTCTGTATAACATTCACAACTCTGTATTCATACACGCATGTTACGTCTCGTCCATGTTTAGAATTTTGTCCGAATCGTAACACTTCGTTTAAACTATGCATCAGAGAAAATCCGTAGAAATAGGTCAATACACTTGCGGATCAATTCATTCATTTCAAACTCACCACATCTCAACCTTCTTCTTATATGCCAAAAGTAGTTAACAACCGAATGTACTGTTGATGTGCACTATTCATATAATTATCTTTAAATGTTGGTTATAATGGTTTACAGACGTTGGCATAAATCCGCTTATTTACGCGTATGGTAAGATCCACTATCGTAGCAATGTCTATCAGCCACTAACTGGACACAAACAGGAGAGCTCCAACTATTTACTATTTTACTTACTACTTTTATTTGATTAATCTCACCTTCACGATATCCAACGGAGCCACTGGATGTCAAATGTACTTACAGGGCTGCTGATAAGTCCTTAGCTTGACCAGAAAGGAAACAAGCTACAGCGACAGAAGATTATGAGTTTCATATCCTATTTATAAACATAATTGCAGGAATATTAGTGCTATTTTTATATAGATAACAAGACTAGCATCAAACGAAATATTCTCGCCATCAAACAACATACATCGGGAAGTATGTCAGGCTAAGGACTTATCAGCACTCCTGTACAGTTCGCGTCCCTCTAAACTTGGGCGACAATACCATTCACGCCGTACCTATTAACTGGTCCAAAATCAAGTGACACTAATGCCAATGACATCCGATGCAAAAGCAAGAAAAAGTCCAGTAACTTACACCAAGGCAAACCATATTCACTGCCGAAGCAATATTCAAAACCAGAAAGCGCGTGCGAGATCCCTCTTCAATGCAATGTAACGTCATGGGCAGAAAGTAAACATTATGTAGAATAAATTTACGATAAGAGGTGTAAATTCACAGTACTACTTTTCTAACAGATGTTAATAAATGCAATGAATGCAACCAAACATGGTTTCACTGTATATAGTGGTGTTTCGGATGAGCTTATTTCCTCTATCTTCTGGGTCTAAACAGTTCAAGAAAAGCGTAACCCGTGGCTCCGAACTCCTCTGAACACAGATAAACTTAGCAATCGATATGATGTCAAATTGCAGGAGACTTATGCCTTCCTCAACACAGTTGCGAGAACCTGAAATCTCAAATTTTAGTTTCAATTTTTATCTCGCACCAAAAGTGAAATGACAAAGCTATTATGAGCATAAGTGTAAGTGTCCGTGTTGAGTGTGTAATCTTTCAATCTGATTCATATTAACATTTTTACAGGCCTTAGATAAATGAGATTAATCCTTGATTCCCGGCTGTTTAAAAGATGTCAGTCCTTCATCACGACAACAATAATTTGACTTAAACAATGCCGAGTTCCACAAACTTCGAGCAAACTTCATAATTTATGGAAAATCGAGCCATTAACAAATTTCATGTTCTGAGAAGTCATTTTAAAATTCTGTGGACATGGAAAAATCAAGCTGTGCGGCGAAATGACAAAAGACCAGGGATAGGACGCGTATTTTAAGACGGCCAAAAGGGCCAGTTAAAGAATGAACAAATGTGGGAAAGAACTGGCACCGAGGGGAGGGGATTGAAGCCGGTAGCCTGCTCCCTCACCTTACCAGCGTTCTACATCTCCCGACCGTCAACAGCTCAGACGCACCTCCTTGCCTTAAAAGGGAATCACTTACTTTATAATTAATCATTCACTAATCCAGTTTATCATAAACTTAAATGAAACTACAAGATATTTCAGTGGATAGAAATTACATACCAGTCCAGGATACAAGTGGCAATGAATGAGGAATGGTGAGAGGCACTCAGAATGGGAGTAGATACTAGGTACACGCTGGTTGGTGGGTGCGTGGGTGTGGGTGTGTGTGTGTGTGTGTGTGTGTGTTGTGTTGTGTGTGTGCGTGTGGAGGACCTGAGTCCATTCTTTTACCGACCCGACTTCAAGCAGACCCAATTTTAGATAACTACTGCTTAAACATACACATCACAGACAGCATTAGAAACTGAAAACTGTAATCGTTCCTTAAAACAAGTCATGACCACGTCTCCCTACGACCCTCTAAATTCGTAATTATATTATTATACGCTGTATAGCTTATGCGTCGTTAAACAAACCACGATACTTGGATATCCAGCTACCGACAACACTACCCCATTACACATGAAGAGATACTGTCATCTATACGTAAACCATTTCTAAAAAGCAGTGGAACAAAGAGATGGGCTGCGATTCTCCTTTACCTAATTAACGCTGCCTGTGTCTGCAAGCGAAACTACAAATAAAACAGAAGATGGTTGAGCGCCGCGATGATGTTTAAACGCGTTTTTCGCCTCTCTTCTTCCGTACCTTCAAACGAGCTTCGTTTTTGATGAGACGGAAATGTAAACACGGACATAAAACGAAGGCTGGCTGGAAGAACAGTGAGACAAACTGTAAACGAGGTGGGTAGCGCGCGGAGGAGGGGGGGAGTTTATCGGTTTGCTAGGACGCATCTATGGCACTAAATATAAATTAGAATTTGTGGTAGCGTTTGGCAAAGATTTCAACTTAACCGGACATTAACACGAAGACAATGATATTTCTGCTTGGTTACTCGTTTATATTACAACGTTGCATCAACTACTGAGGGTTTCCATATAAGAATAATATGAAATTTAACTATACTTACTGGTTGGTCACTCGGTTTTTTGACGTCACTGTATCAACTAATGCGGCTCCAACATAACACGAACAGTTGACTACTGAATTATTCAGACAGGGTGGTCATTTTGATTTGCAACCCTGCATCATATAATGTGGTTCCGAGACAGGAAACAGCATAAGAGTGAAATATTCCGACTGGCAGGACATTCGATTATTTTACGGCACTTGAGCAACTACTGGTGCCTCCAGACAAGACAGAACGCCGTATCAAGATACATAACACTGATCTGTTATTCCTTAATTTTTCGAAGCTCTAACGGCTACTGTGATTCATGGATAACAAGAGGGGCACGAAGACTCAGAAAACGGTTACAGCCTACGTACAGAACTGCATTATTTTTACTTACTATCCGGTTAATTAAAAACACAGTCAACCACTGCAGCTTTCCGGTAACAAAAAGACCCAATCTCAAGCTCAATTTGGGTAATTTTATGGCGTATCAACTACTGACGTTATGAAGCGTTGAGTCAGATGCTTCTGAAAATGAACACTTTCAGACTTGAACCCAGTCTTCATTAATCGCCACAAAAGTAGGCACCTTTAGTTAAGAACTACAGTATCACGAGAATGGAGGTAAACTTCCACGCATTCTAGATCTCAGTATTGGTTTGTGACTTTCCCATTGCTGCATACACTTCCCACTAAGCAGTGGACAAAGTTATGACCTAGCACTGGTACGTACAAATTTGAAGCGAAGAGAAATATGCATACCCCTTACCATCACAGGCTGTTGTTAATGTTCGGCACTTACATTGTTTATTAAATCCGTTTTAAAGCCGTGGTAATAAAACTGACACAGTACAAAACTACACGAACGTCCTCGAGCAGAATTCCCTTAAGCGACAGACCGCAAAATTTCCTACTGTTATTTAACCCAAATTGTTAAAACAGATATCACAAAAATCAACGTACAGTTTAGACAATATATCACTTTAACATTAGCAAATCACCTCATTCCTGGTCGGCCGCATTCCACTAAAATTTCGTACACAATATGTATCCTCCATAACAGCTGCATGTCAAGCCAACCTTAAATTTGTTCCGAATGAAGCTCATACAAGATTCGAAAAGTGTATGTATCCTGCTGCGGCTGCTGTTGCTGCTACAGTGGGCGGTGCATCACACGTGGTAATGTTCAATACATAATTCATTTGTTTCCTGTTTATCCGTTCGGCAGGCACTGCCTTAACGTGGCAAGACATTACAATCCTGCACTTAACTTCAGCATCCTCTAATCAGTGCTTTCCATACAGTCGTCTTAGACAATGCATAAAATTAATTAGGATTTCCGACTACCGAATTCGAACCAGTGACTGAATAAACAGATGCCTAAGACAACAAAATGACAAATTCCTGGGATGCGTAACACTTCTGGCGCGTTTGCATTGTTATTGTCTGTAGACTGCAAATTCGTAAATAATCTGTCAAAAACACTAAAATACCTTGAATTTAAACGCGCCTTCACAAGTTTTAAATAACACATAGGAAGTTAACAACAGACTACAATCCGTCGCGACAGTCTTTTTATCAGATAATTCCTCCGTATTTTCGCAACGGATGTGTTACGTCGCAGACAGCGCGACTGTATGCCACATTTACGCAGTCTTCACCCAAATGCCTGTTTTATCAGAATTTAACCAGCAATGGAATGTGTCAACAAATACTTGTGCAAATCCTCCGTACAGAATTCCACAATAATCAGTCCAGTGCGAGTCGAATTATTCCATGCGAATGGACTGGACGGAAAGACGGAATGATATACCTATGGACATGCCTACCGTGGTCGATCTTACTAAGACACATTTCGGACGGATGAACTGAATATTATCTAACGACGCGGCATCAACTTCAGACATCATCTAAGATGGAACGACTGGTGTGAAATCCTTCATGACACATTCGAAGACAAACGCCTGGCACTACGAAACCCCTCAAAAACTTCATCTTGAAGGCGCGTCGCGTCAGATTCGTCTTGATCATATTCACCACACACGTCAGAAGCGTTACTAATTCTTAAACCTTTTTCCATTCAGGGAAAACGAAAAAGTAACGAAACAGTCAATTGGGAATGACAGCTCCATTACAGCATGCTGCTCTCAACAAACACTGCCACTTGCCAACACTGTTCCTGGCTGTACAGTGACTTCCTACAGTCCAGATCCCGTACCATGAAACTTTGGGGGGAAAAAAGTGGTGAAGAGGAAGGAAAACAGAGACGAACGGTATGATCCCAGTTGACGTTTTATGGCACGAGATGTAAGTGAAAAAATCCAGTCCCAAATACATCGACCGCTAAAACACTGGAAGCCGGCACAGTCACTCTAATGTAAAAGATAAATGCTTTTGCACAGGTAGTGTTTGCTGAGTCATATATACCCGCCAGGTGAATATCCACCCCACCCCATCCCGCCCGCATTCCTTTGATACCACCAAAGTCACTAGAAATGAGCAGTAGTTCGGGTTATAATAAAAATGCCAGAATTTTCAACTCTTAGGCATATATATATATATATATATATATATATATATATATATATATATATATATATATGCTCATAAACATCCCCACACAACACAAACAAACCTTTTATTTTCTTACTGTTTTGCTTCCATTAAGCGAATAAGTAGTTTGTGTTGAACAATACGTGTTTTCCCTTTGTCACATCTGCTACGCTATGGCTTAACGGGGCCAACTAGTGAGAAGACAGCACATAGTTTTAGGGGTATGTCACTGCGAACCTCAAAAACGCCAGGGCCCTTGAAGACGTCTGTCAACATAAATTTACCCTATTCCATCTTGCAAAATATGTATCTGTGAATGCTGCATTACGGTCTTTGATTTGCCTACCACAAAAGTAAAGGACTGTTATTAAAGGGTCTATCGCAAATGCACGTATTTTAAATGATAGTAAAGATCGTATGCACATACATACTATTACTAGTGCTCTACAACATTAAGGCAGACAGACGCTATCCTCAGAAGCAAGTTTGTCTATAAATCAGAGAAAGATGCGCATGGCTACTCAGAATTATCATGAACTCCATGCAACGTGAAATATGTGTCGAGATTACAAAACAAACTAACCGTAAATTAACATAAATAATTTGAAGTCTAGGTAACAGAGGTGTATTTCACGAACCGACTGTAGAAC
>Ga0209629_10002323_pt1 | contig 12855 bp, 9 predicted proteins | sample TergutCu122P5_FD_187286 | JGI IMG/M metagenome (GOLD analysis project Ga0209629, IMG submission 187286) | Cubitermes ugandensis P5 segment gut microbial communities from Kakamega Forest, Kenya - Cu122 P5 (SPAdes) (version 2) | ecosystem: Host-associated > Arthropoda: Insects > Digestive system >... | reverse complement strand
ATACCTTCTTAATAAATGAATGAATGCTCCTCGCAATGTGGACGGCATTCGCTTTTATTGTAATTCAATTGTATAGCTGTAATTTCCCGACAGAGTTGCGCTTTTTGCATTCAAAGATATCCGGTATATTTCAGCGCCCCACACATTCGACAATCGCGAATCGTCTAATCGGATGGTTTCAATAACAGGATCAAATGTATTTTTGTCATAACTTAGTTCAATCTTCTTTCCCTGTACTTCAATCGTTATCTTTCCGAGATTTGAAACATTCACTTTTCCCCATGTCAGGAAATTAATCTGATTCTTTTGTTTGATTTCCGATAACTTAAATGAATCGTTTATTTTTAACTGATTGTTTTGAAGCGTATAAGATCGAACCCATTTATCCACGCAGGCTTCTTTGGGATAAGCATGAGCAATATTCGCCGAAAATGAAAGCTTTTTAGGATTAAATACGACATCGGTTGCTTTGTATTCTGAACCGAAATGTTGAGGCGTTCCGTTAATTACCGGTAAATTATGGTAATTGCTTTGCATTGTCCAAATCGAATATCGTTCATTGCTAAACGTTTGGCGGGTATAAGTTCCCACTCCTGCGTCTATAATGACCGGAACAGTGTTGAGATACAACGAAAAAGTGCCTACGTCGTTGTGATTATGACTTTCGTTATTAAAGCCGCCTTTGATAGCTGCAAAGAATCCGGATTTAGCGGACATATAGCAAAATTCGGTTTCAGGATACCAGGCGTAAGGAGGAATAACATGTTCCGGAGTTACTTTTTCCAAATCCTTGTTATAAAGCAACGATTGTAATCCACGAAACAAATCGGTTCCAAAATTCAGGTTCTCTCGATTTCCCGCAGAAGGCAAATTTTTCAGATAAGCAGCATACTGCATCATTTCCTTGCTATCGACCGCTTTTCCGTAGCGATAAATCAGCGACGCTTCACCTCCTCCTTTAGCAGATGCGTCTGCGAAATTAACTACCCAGCCGTTTCCCACGTATGAACGGGAAATGTATTCGCCCATATTTTTAATCATTGGTTCATTGAAAATCGACAGTTTACCTCCGGTTCCGTCGCTCAGCAACTGCAGGTAATCATACATTTTTCCGGCAGCATGCCCCCAATACGAAGGACCTTCTTCGCAGGCTCCGTCGGATTTGACGTAATTGATAAACTTGTCCACCGATTGCATGGTTCGATAGACTGCCTGAGCTAATTTATCCCTGTCGTTTTCGAGCAGCAAAAAGCATTGAAGCACATTGAAATTACACCATGGATTCCAGTTGTTGACCAATCCGCCCGGCTTCAGGTTGAACGCCATCCACCAGAAGCGGTCTTCATTCATGTATGTATCCAATATCCTGTCCTGAAGATTTTTTCTCAACCGTTCGGACAGAACGGGATTCACCTTATCCATTTCTTTGTTGAAGAAATAATAGGTCCAGGACAAAAGCGAACCGACTTCGCCTGCCGTCAGGTCGATAATATGCTCCTTATAATCGGGCAAAGAGCGTCCGGAATGTTGAGCGTTCAGGTGGGCGGACAAAGCCCATGACGTCATTTCACAATAATAGAATACGCCATTAATGATCTGGTCGATAAAACGCCCTTTCCCTTCAGCCAGTTCAGCCATAACCAAGGCTGAAAGCGCATTGTTGTTTTCGCCGAACGGCTTTTCCATAACCTGTCGCGATCCGCTTCGCTCAAATTCGATGTAATCCAAAGCGGTTACTACCTGCCATTGGTAGTTGAGCCGCCGTTCACCCAGCCGGATTAGATCCTCCTTATATTTTCCCAACAATTGGTCCCAACCCTGCCTGTCGGAATAGGCAGGGTAGGGAACCCATTGTTGATTCATCACCAGCATCTGCTTCAATGCTGCAACATTGGTTTTCTGCTGAAGCAGGTTACGTTCGGTGTAAGCCTGTGTTTGCGTGAGCGCTACGAACAGAAAACACACAACTGCGATAATTCTTTTATTTTTCATGTGAATATTTTATGTTAATATTTCATGCAAATATAAGTAAATTATCTTAGATTTACGCTTGCGTTCTTTTAGTAAGTCCACCCGGGCGTCTTCTGAAGGTTGGGATTCAATTCCACTTCTGCTCTCGGAACAGGCCATGTATAAAATTGGTCGCCAATCCATTGATAAGCCGTTCCGCCGGCATTACCGCCCCATACAAGCTGAGGGTATAAAGTATTGAATTTTGTTTCTTTCAAAGTCCGCCAGCGGATTTCATCAAGGAAGTTTACACCTTCGCCCATCAGCTCGCGACGCCGTTCGTCCCTGACATAGTTACGGGCTTTCGCTTGGTCTGTGAACGAAGAAGCCATCGTAGGAACTCCTACGCGGTCTCTTACTTGCTTCACTTTAGCCATAGCGCCGCTCAGATCATTTTTCTCTACCAATGCTTCCGCCCACAGCAACAATACGTCGGCATAGCGGATGACAGGCTCGTCAACCGGATTATCCTGACGGCGCATGTATTCAAGACCTTCGCCGATAAATTTACGGTGCATATAGAAGAACTTGGCTTGTGCATTTGCAGATCCTGAGGTATAGTAATTAGCCGGCAAATTCGGATTCAAGTTCGGTTCGGCTTGCGGTTGATCTACATAATACTTAGCGGAAACAGGCCAACGGAGCGTGTACCATCCTTCGGCAGTCGAAGTATTGTTTACGCCGAGAAAATCGGAATATGGCGTAATAATGTTATAAGCCATACGCGGATCTCGGTTAGCATAAGCGGCTTTAATGCGCGCTTCATTTCCTTCTGGCAGATAGAGAGGTTTAACAGTAGCCGTTAATGTATTCAATTGCGTATTAATAGCGCTTGTAATGGTTGAATGAATTTCCTTTCCATTTATAAGCTGATCGCGTATAAAGAATACTTTTCGCTGTTCCACATCCGTTACAGAATTCCATTCGGGAATAAAGTCCGTCCAGTTGAACGGTTTAACAGTATTCGCATCCACCACAACCTCATATAAATTAGCTACTGCCGGAGCAACCTGCAAATCAGTCCAACAGCCTCTGCTGTCTTTTGAACCTTGCTGGAAGGCGGCGCAATATTTCTGCACGCGCGAACCATAGCCGGCAGGATCTTCGATATATTGCACGCTGAGTATCATTTCTTCGCAGCGTTCCTGCGCTACTTTAAACAACTTTTTGTAATCGGGATAGAGTTTATAACCGCAGTCGCCCACTTTTGCAAAATCGGCGATTGCTTTGTCATAATCTTTTGTAATCAGATAGGCGCGGCCTCTTAAAGCGTAGGCGGCTCCTTTGCTGGCACGACCTTCGCCCATGATCTGATTGTTCGGCAATTGCGGTTCGTCGATGGCATCGGTCAGGTCTTTAATGATCTGTGTCCAAACTTCTGCTTCAGGACTTTGACTTTTATTGCAATCCGCAGGTGAAATAGGTTCTAAATACAATGGAACACCCACTCCGCTGTTTCCAAACAATTCGTTCAGGCGCATATAGAAAAATGCCCGCAATACTTTACATTCGGCAATCAATCGGGCTTTCTTCGCATCCGGCATCGTTACATTCGGAATATAAGCGATCGCATTATTGGCGCGATGCACTCCGGTATAGCACCATCTCCATGTGAAAGAAAAGCGTTCGTTTCCCGGATTGACGCCGGAAGTAAACAGGTTGCTTACGGCGTAAGAACCTTGTCCGGTCATACCCAATACGTCATATCCGTAATAGCCTATATCCACTGCTTCACCCACAATACCGCTGCCTTGCACAGGCCGTTGCATCGCGGCATATACGCCTATGACGCCCATATCCACCTGTGATTCGGTCTTCCACATACTCGTACCCGAAATACTGTTGTTCGGCATTTGATCTAATAATTCATTACAAGCCGCTGTACTTATGAGTACAACAAATCCGGCTATAAAATATTTTATTTTTTTCATATTATATTCTATTAAAAAGTAATTGATAAACCTCCTGAAACCATTTTTGCAATCGGATATACAATGATGCCTCCTCCCAATTCGGGATCAACGGCAGGGAAATCCTTGGATTTAACCGTCAAGAGGTTTTCGCCCGTTGCAAACAAACGAAGATTGCTGATTTTTGCTTTATTAACCCAACTTTTAGGCAAGGAATATCCGATTTGTAATGTTTTCAATTTCAGAAACGAAATACTGTACAAATAAGATGTATTGGCTCTTATCGTCGAAGTTGCCGATAACAATCTCGGATATTTACCCGTATAATTAGCGTTGGGATCTTTTGCGGGGTCATAATCGTTTATGCCGCCATTAGCCGCTGCCGCTACCGCATCGTAGGAATAATACCGGGTCAGTGCGTCTGCAGGTAAAGCGTCGGTATTAGCGGTCAATGTCGATCCGTTTGCTCCGCGTTCGTTGATGTAGGCATAAGCTCCGAGTCGTCCCGACCAGTTCATGCTCAGGTCGAATCCTTTCCATTCGCCGGACAGGTTCATTCCGAATATCCATTTGGGCATGTTCAACTTACCTGTGAATACGCGGTCGTCGTCGTTGCCATACCGGCCATCGCCGTTAGCGTCTTCCATTATCGTTGTACCATACCACAGATTCGCAGCGCCGGGTCCGACCGTTTTACTATCGAAGGAATATCCGGCAGCTATCATCGCCCGTATCCAATCTAAATCGGCTTTGGTACGTATCATACCGTCTTTCGGTCCTCCGGTCGGATCTACTGAACCGTCAGGTTTCGTATAAGTTCCCGTTCCCTGATAGGGTTTATTCAGGAAAAATTCGTTGACGGGATGTCCTTCCACAATACGGTTGGTTCCACCTGTAGTAGCGCTTCCAAGATTAGTATAACGCCAGGTAGGATTACCCCAAATATCGAGCGTATTTGGATCCAACTCATATTTCAACTTTCCATTGTAACCGGTCACCATGTTGGTACTGTAACTCACATTAGTATTGACGGCATAACGAAAATCGCCAACCTTATCGTTCCATCCTACACTAAGATCAAAACCGTTATTTCTCATCTTTGCCGCATTAATCTGAGGCGAACTGATTACGCCAAGTGTAAGATATTGAGGAGGTTGAACAAGCATGTCCGAAGTCTTTCGGGTAAAGTATTCAAACTCCAATGAAAGACGTTGTTTTAGAAAATTCGATTCAAAACCTATGTTTGTAGTTGCCGTCTTTTCCCACGACATCTGGAAGTTAGGTAATTGAGAAGGTATAACGCCGTTTTGTACGCTTTCATTGAACACTGCGTTCACTTTTGCATAAATGGATTGCCAGTCATAATATCCGGAGACCTGATTACCCAACTCCCCATACGATGCTTTCAATTTCAGATTATCCACAGAGCTTTTAAGCGGAGCGAAAAACGATTCTTCGGAAATCCGCCATCCGGCAGAGAAGGCTGTGAAAGTACCCCAACGATGACCGGGAGCAAATCTCGAAGATCCGTCGGAGCGAATATTGGCTTCAAATAAATATCTGCTTTTGTAGGCATAGTTCAAACGACCGAAATACGACAGTATCGCCAGCGCCTGTTTGGCTGAACCTCCTATTGCATCCATATTTGCCGCACTGGTAATATCCGTAACATTCCAGTCTAACAAACCTTTCTTCTGCGCGCTGAATCCTGAATTTCTGGTATAATATTGCTCGTATGCGGCAAAAGCGTTGATATCATGATTTCCAAAAGTTTTTGCATATCTAAGTAACAAATCTGCCGTATAACCTTCAGAATAGTATGAGTAGCGGTAGGTGGTTGCCTGATCGAGTACCCCTATGTTTTCAACAGGACGGTCGGTTCCTTCACGGAATCGATAACGAGGTATATCTCTCGTATAATTTTCATCCTGCCGCTGGTATTCGCTATAATTGAATTTTGCTTCCGCCGATATTCCATTCCATATTTTTGCATTGGCGTACCAAGTTGAGAGGATGCGGGTATATTCGTTTTGCCCTCCGTTTGTCGCAATGCTTTGCAGTACATTATTCATTTGCGGCATATTCGGATCTTCGCCTGCTCCGTATAATCCTTTATATTTCGGATAAATACCCGGATAGGCTTGTAGTAAATAGGTCATCGACACGCTACCCGGATCATTAAATTCCTTTGTAGCATACGTCTGGGTTCCTACCGTTAAAAAGTCTTTGACTTTACTTTCCACATTCGCGCGGATATTAAAGCGTTGCAAACTTGTATTTTCCAACGAACCCGGATTATTCTGAAAACTTCCCGACAACATATAAGTGGAATTATCGCTACCTCCTGAAATAGACATATTGTAACGTTGATAGGTGTTAGGTTTAAACATGACCGTCGCCCAATCGGTATTAGGGTAAGCTAACCAGTTAGGAATCGTATTTCCGGTAACCGCATCGGTGTACATCCCGTTGGGATTGGCATTCGCAGCTTCCCAATCTTTGATCGTCTGATCGGAATACCAGAAACTCGAAGCGGTTGGCGTATTGTTGCGTTGCGCCGTATTGTGCAATCGCATCCACGTGGGCATATCCGACAGGAACTTCATCGAGGTTACGGCTTGTTCCTGCGCCAACATAGCGGAAACTGTCACTTTGGGTTTTTCGTTTCGCCCTTTTTTGGTGGTAACCAAAACAACCCCGTTAGCTGCCCGCGATCCGTAAATAGCAGCCGAAGCTGCATCTTTCAGGACGGTGATGCTTTCAACATCATCCGGATTAACAACAGTCATATCGGCGACTATGCCATCTACCAGAATCATCGGAGAACTGCCGTTGATTGATCCCAATCCGCGAATCTGGATCGACACCGATTCGCCGCCGGGTTTACCCGAACCTTGCGTGACGCGAACACCTGGAATTAAACCATCCATAGCAGCCGACAGGTTCGGCGTCGGACGGTTTACTAATTTATCCGAACCTACTGAGGATACCGAGCCTGTCATATTTATCTTTCTCTGCGTTCCATACCCAACGACCACGACTTCGTCCAAAGTTTTTGTGTCCTCTTTCATAAGCACATTAATTGTTCCATTGTTCCCCACTGTAATTTCCTGCGGGATATATCCAATAGACGTAAAAACCAAAACGGCGTTTACCGGTACCTGTTGAAGAGTGTATTTACCGTCAACATTGGTAACTGCCCCGTTTGCCGTACCTTTCACAGAAACGCTTACACCGATTAACGGTGCATTTGTCGCATCAGTAACGGTTCCCGACACCGTAATTGTTTGAGCAAAAGCCGCTGTCGTAAAAAATAGCAAAATCAAAGCCATCAGACCTTTCACAAATTTTCGCATACACATTCGTTTTTAAGTTTGTAATATTAAAAAATTAAAACATTTCTTATCTTTAATTTATAAATTGTATAAATTAAACCTACGTTTTAATTATTCATTTTACTGCACTATTAAAAAAAACAATTTACCTTTGCATTTTGTTTTAATTAAAATAAAATAAAGAATATTTTTTGCTTATATGGAAATGTTGATTTTAAACGTACCTTTTTTTATCTGAATTTTCATTTTTCATTGTAAATTACTCATTCAATTGAAATAACCGATGTAAAAGTATGCCACTAGCATTTACTGCTGATCCATCATTTTCCATTTCCAAAAATACCATTATCTTTGTCTCAAAAAACGCATGATTTGTTTTCCGAATGCAAAAATTAACCTGGGGCTTCACGTTCTTTCCAAGCGAGCGGATGGTTACCATAATATAGAAACAGTTTTCTATCCTGTGGATAATCTGTGCGATGCCTTGGAGATAGTTCCGGCGGAAGGAGGAACGACCACTTTTTCTCAAACGGGTATTTCCGTCGATGGAAATCCCGATGATAATCTTGTTATGAAAGCTTACCGGCTTTTGAAGGAAGACTATGCCTTGCCGGAAATAGCTGTTTATCTCAGGAAACAAATTCCTTTAGGCGCAGGCTTAGGCGGAGGATCGTCCGATGCTGCTTTCATGATAAAGTTGCTTAACGATTTCGCAGGATTGAATCTATCTACTGAACAGATGGAAAAGTATGCCGGCAGGATTGGCGCCGATTGTCCGTTCTTTATTCAAAACAAGCCGGTTTTTGCCGAAGGAACGGGAAACGTTTTTTCTCCGGCGGCGATTTCGCTGCAAGACTATCGTCTTGTCGTAGTAAAACCGTCTGTTTCCGTGTCAACCAAAGAAGCCTACGCACAAGTGAAACCCTGCCTGCCGGCAGTTCCATTGAAAGATATTATCGACTTGCCGCTGAAAGAATGGAAAAACCGCTTAGTCAATGATTTTGAGGACGGAGTTTTTGCGCTGTACCCTGAAATTGCCGAAATCAAACAAAGAATGTATGCAGAAGGCGCTGTTTACGCAAGCATGACAGGCTCCGGATCGGCTGTATTCGGAATATTCGAAATGCTTTGAGTGATAAAACACTAACGACAATTTTGATACGCTTGTCTTGATATTCAGGTATTGGAGGTCTGAATTTACTGATTTTTTACGTACCTTTGCAGACCCTAAATAAAACAGGAAATATCGTGCATATTGGTGAATTTGCGGCTCTTGGCGTTGCCGTATGTTGGACTTTAAGCGCTCTGTTTTTTGAAAAAGCAGGTAGCAAGATCGGTTCTTTAGCAGTCAATGTTATTCGTCTTATGATGGCAGTCGTTCTTCTGGGTATTGCCGCTTGGGTCACTCGGGGCTGCTTTTTCCCGACCGATGCAACCCCCTATCAGTGGTTTTGGCTGTCGCTTTCGGGATTTATCGGTTTTTTTCTTGGCGACCTTTGTTTGTTTCATTCCTATTCGATTATCGGATCGCGTATGGCGCAGCTTGTTATGACCTTAGCGCCTCCTATTACGGCGTTTACCGGATTCCTGTTTTTGGGTGAACACCTTTCCTTTCGGCAAGTTATGGGCATTTCCATTGCCGTTTGCGGTATTCTCATCGCCATGCTGGGAAAGGAGAAAGGAGAAAAATTAAATTTCAACCTGCCGGTCAAAGGATTTTTATTTGCTTTCGGAGGCGCTGCAGGACAAGCGTTAGGATTAATTGCCAGCAAAAAAGGAATAGGCGCTTACGATGCTATTTCGGCTACGCAAATACGAGCCATTACAGGAGGAATATCATTCCTCCTGTTAGTTACTTTTCTGCATCGCTGGGGTTCTATCCGTCGTGCCGTTTCCGACAAAACCGGCGTGAAATATGTTTTATTCGGTTCCGTTGCCGGTCCGGTCATTGGAGTAACCTTGTCGCTTTTTGCTATTCAACATACCGAAGCCGGAGTGGCAGCCACGCTGATGGGATTAGTTCCCATATTTATCATTCTCCCTTCGGCAATTATGTTTAAAGAGCGGATAACTCCGTTCCAGGTTCTCGGCGCTTTCATCAGTGTTGCCGGTTGCGTATTGTTATTTTTGAAATAAAGATTGGAAAGCTCTACAGTTCCCTGATTTTAATATTTCTGAACCAGCAATTATAGCCGTGATCCTGTAAGCCGATGTATCCTTCTTTGGCAGGACCTTCCTTGAAACCGGGCCAGTCTTTAAATTTGCTTTTGGCAACCAGCGCTTTCCATTCGGGAGTCCACAGTTCGTATTCACAAACTTTCACTCCGTTTTGGGTATGTGTCACTTTACCGTCTTTTACCCGAATGACAATAGTATTCCATTCCCCTGCGGGCTTTGCATTCGATGGTAGCGCAGGAAGCATGTCGTAGAGAGAGCCGGCAAGGTGATTAGCCAATTTATTGTCCGAAGCATTCCAGTTGTCAAGAACTTGGATTTCCGGCGCCGCATAGTAAATCGGTTGACCGGGGTATTCAACGACATAATAGAAAATACCGGAATTTCCTTCCGTTGCGATTTTCCAATCAACGGACAGTTCAAAATTAGCAAACTTTTTAGTTTCAAAAAGAATATCTCCGCCCTGTCCGCTTCCTTTCTTTTCCCCCTGACAAACTTTCATAGACTGATCGTCGATAATCCAATTTGCAGCCATCTCTTTCGCATTGCATTTACGCCATCCGTTCATACTTTTACCATCGAATAGAAGTACCCATCCGTCTTTCTTTTCCTTAGGCGTAAGGGTATTCATTTTTTGTGCCTGAGCGCTCATGGCGGCAACGACCATAAGCAGCGAAATAATAATTGTTCTCATTTGTTTTTATTTTAAGATAAATATTTTTGTGCAAATGTAATAAAATTATTAAAAACAAATAATATTAACCAATTTCTTTTCGTTATATAGAGTATTAATTAAAGTGAAAAATGATAAAGATACCACCACCCACAGATATGTGCATCATTGTAACTTATCGTTGTCCGATGAGTTGCAAGATGTGCAGTATTTGGGAAAATCCTACGATTAAAGAAAAAGAAATTACTATAGAAGAAATCAAGCGATTACCTTCAGTGAAATTCATCAATATTACGGGAGGCGAGCCTTTTGTGCGGGAAGATTTGGATGAAATTGTGGAAATTTGTTTTTCTAAATCGCCACGGGTAGTGATTTCTACATCCGGTTGGTATGATGACAAAGTGATTGCAATAGCGAAAAAATTTCCCCGAATAGGAATACGAATAAGTATCGAAGGATTGCAACAAAAAAATGATGAGTTGCGTGGACGTTCAGGCGGTTTTGAAAAAGGATTACGAACGTTGAAAACCTTAAAAAAGATGGGGATTAAAGATATAGGATTCGGGTGTACGGTTTCCGACAGCAATTCGGCAGATATGCTTGAGTTGTATCAACTGTCCTTGTCAATGGGAATGGAATTTGCAACAGCAGCTTTTCATAATTCCTACTATTTTCATAAATATGATAACAAGATTATCAATAAGGAAGAAGTTTGTGATAATTTTGAAAAGTTAGTCAATCTTCAATTAAAGGAAAACAATCCTAAATCTTGGTTTCGAGCATTTTTCAACATGGGATTGATTAATTATATTGAAGGCAATCAGCGACTGTTGCCTTGTGAAGCGGGATTAGTCAATTTCTTCGTAGAGCCTTATGGCGATATTTATCCCTGCAACGGTTTAGAAAAAAAATACTGGATGGAAAAGATGGGAAATATTCGCGAAACTCCGGATTTTCAGCAAATATGGCAAAGCGAACAGGCGGAAAAAGTTCGCGATCTGGTTCGTCAATGTTCTAAAAACTGTTGGATGGTAGGTACAGCTTCTCCTGTAATGAACAAACACTTGAAAGCGCCGTTAGTGTGGGCTGTAAAGAATAAGTTACGAAGTATGGCGGGCAAACCGGCTGTATTAAAAAAAGATAGCTATCCGGTAGGACAAGATCCTCAACAAGGTAATTTAAGGGAAAATACTGAATGAAGATAGCTGTTGTCGGAACACGAGGCATACCCAATATCTCAGGAGGTGTTGAAACCCACTGTGAAGAACTATTTCCGAGAATAGTATCCAAAGAATTTGATATTACTGTTTTCAGGCGGGAAAATTATGTGAAAGACTGTTTATCCGAATATAAAGGTGTTCGGCTTGTCACTTTACAATCGCCCAAGAAAAAAGCAATTGAGGCTCTTATTCATACGGTCAGGGCAATCTTGTATGCTAAATACAAACATCAGGCAGCGGTTGTTCATATTCATGCAGTAGGACCGGCTTTAGCAACTCCTCTCGCTCGTCTTCTTGGATTAAAAGTTGTTTTCACTCATCATGGACCGGATTATGAACGTGACAAATGGGGTAAAATAGCTCGCGAGTTCCTTCGTTTGGGAGAGCGTTTGGGAGTTAGATATGCCAACGAAGTGATTGTTATTTCTCGTGTTATCAATGATTTGATTCAACAAAAATACAAACGGATGGATGCGCATATCATTTATAATGGAGTGTCTGAGCCTGTTTTTTATACCGATACCGGTTATTTAGACGAGTTGAAAATTAAACCGAAAAAATATTTCTTTGCGTTGGGAAGGTTTGTCCCTGAAAAGAATTTCCACCAATTAATAGAAGCATTTATTTCCTTGAAAGAGAATAATGATTATCAATTGGTCATCGCCGGAGACGCTGACTTTCAAGACACGTATGCACAAAAACTTAAACAAATGGCAGAGGAAAACGGCATAGTCTTAACCGGTTTTGTCAAAGGCGTTCAACTCCAAACTTTGTGGAGCAATGCCTATTGCTTTGTGTTACCTTCTTCTCACGAAGGCTTGCCAATCTCTTTATTGGAAGCAATGAGTTATCGATTGCCGGTCGTAGTTAGCAATATTCCGGCGAACATGGAAGTAGAATTATCACCCGATAACTATTTTCAAGCCAATAACGTAAAAGCATTGACAGAAAAGTTACAACAATTCATTGACGCAGAAAGCAAACAACTAAGTTATTCTATGGATAAATATCAATGGGATAGAATCGCCGCTCAAACATCCGATGTTTACCGGCAATTGGCGCGCAATACTAAACCCTAACAGGTTTACCCTCCTGTTAGGGTTAAGTCTTCGACGTCAATCACGCCGTCGCCGTTCTTGTCGTAACCCTGCTGTTTCCATGTAGAGAGGGTTACTCCTTTATTTGTAGTACCGCCCAGGTCAGCGGGGTCGTTCACGTAGCCCCCTTCCCATTTCAGGATGAGAGGCGATAATTGTTGAATGTTTGCCATTTTAAAAAAATTATGAGTTATGAGTTATGAGTTATGAGTTATGAGTAAAGTTGTCATTGCGGGCTTGACCCGCAATCCCCTGAAAAATAATTAACTGAATTTTTTGTTTTAATTTAATAAGGGAATAAGGTTGGGGTTGTTGGGGTATAATTCGTTGCTACTAAGGTGGTTTTGTTTGAAAATAAGGTATAAATAATGTTATAAGAAATGTTTTCAATCTCACCAAATTGTATTCCGTTAGGAATACATCGCTCGGTAGAAA
>Ga0209629_10002321_pt1 | contig 12857 bp, 9 predicted proteins | sample TergutCu122P5_FD_187286 | JGI IMG/M metagenome (GOLD analysis project Ga0209629, IMG submission 187286) | Cubitermes ugandensis P5 segment gut microbial communities from Kakamega Forest, Kenya - Cu122 P5 (SPAdes) (version 2) | ecosystem: Host-associated > Arthropoda: Insects > Digestive system >... | reverse complement strand
CAAAAACATCCCTAATGTGTAGAATATATCACGTCTTATCATTCACACACACACACACACAAATATTGTGAAAGGCACATCAAATGAAAATGAACCACTGAAAGTCCTTACAAATATAAAGCCTCATACTGAAACTCCCTATTCAACACCAAAACACAAACACAATTCACCTACACAGTACCACAGACCACCTTCCCCCTCAAGTCCTGCTCCCTCTAACTTTTCCTCTCTGTTCCACACCAATCAGATCAAAAACCCTTAACAGTTCCTGCCACATGCTAATATTATGATACAGTGGTTCTGCTAACTGCATGTTTGTTGGTGGCAATGGATGGCCTGTCTAGCAACAGTGCTTGTTGAACTGGGATTAAAAAAAGACAAGAAAAAAGATGTTAATTGACAATACATGCTACCAAAATGCTATGCACCATGGCAACTAGGCCATGGTATCTGTGGAGTCTTTCCTCAGTCCCACCAGGCTGATGCACAGCAGTACATCAAGTGCAGACACAAGTACACTGTTATTATCCTATCTCACAACTCACATCACTTCCCTCAGATCATTTCATGTGGCAGCAGGCAGTACAAACTGAAGCTATTCCAATTTGCCATCAGTCAGTTCCACATCTTTCAGTTCACTGTACTGCAGTCAATATTACAGTTTTACTCACCACACTTATACAGCTGCTGGAAATGGTTGCCACCAGCTCACAGGCACATTGTCACATCTAACAAAAACATTCACTACACTTCAAAGTTCAACTTAAGTGTTGAAAGTTTTTAAAATCTTGAGCGGTATCTCTTCTGTAACCCGCGTGTGTGTTATCTTCTCACTAAAGTTTGACAGAGAATAATTTCTCGGTAGCCGTCATTTCTGTTTTTTGAACATTTTTTATTATACTTTGTTTGTAATGGACTCCGATATCGGTGAAGTTACTGCATTTGTTATCACTGTAATAATGTTTAATTTAACGAAAAATAGATATAAAATTTGTAATTTATTTAACGAACAGGAACCTGACAGCACTGAACTATTACAAGCTCAGAAAACTAGGCAGTTCAATACACTCACGAAACATGCTTGAGCGTCATCTATGACAGTCCTTTACTCCTTTAAAATATGATTGAAATTTACAGTGACGCCTACTAAGTTCGCTAAACTTTTTGGAATGTCTGACACACTCTTTCGCCTCTATATATACGTGTACACCTAACGCTACCGGTAAAGACCTCTTACTCGATTTTATTTGGTTACCCTCAGTTACGTACTCGGAAGATGGAAGAATTTATATTGTGAAAATAGTACGAAATTATTTGCAACATAGTAACTGCATTGGACTTTGATTGCTTTCTTTTCATAAAAGGTGAGCCGTGTTCACTCTTTCAGAATTTACATACTTCGAGTTGAGCATTTTGGAAAATTGACATAAATTTTATTGATATTTAAATTCCAAATTACGTCTTTTGACATATATATATGTCAAAAGACGTGTATATATATATGGCGAGAAAGCTATTTAGTTGAACAGGCAGGTTTACAGAACTATTCTAAATTTTAAAACGTAACTTTAACTGTGTTAATTTGATTTTCTTTTACTTTATATTAGAAACTTTTACTGGAATAGAATACACAGTATTCAAATTCACTACTGATTTGGCAATTTAATTATTTGGTTTACGCTAATTTATCCTTGAGTCCCGTTTAATACATGTTATCAAAATATAAATGTTTTTCAGTAATATATTTACTCGGTGGCAGCATAAATCCAGGACAATAATACTTCCATTTATACTTTACACCTACATTACCCAGTTAATAAGTGATCGACGCTACCAGACGGTCGTTAAATCTCCATATTTTATAACTGATTTGTGATCAGGTATACGCTACGGTCACTTTATCACTAATGTGCATATCCAATTCACGAACACACACAAAAAAAATTCTAACTGACGTTTAATCTTTTGAAGAAGTCATGATTCCCTGTTAAGCTTGTTTTTCCCATCGTTTAACAAAGAACACCTCGTCGTTAATAGGTCACGCGTCTTGCACGTACTTTTGTCGGACGGTCGGTCTGGCACGCTCTTCACATCGAGGTTATGCGCAGAAGTTCGGTCTCGTGTTACAAATAAACAGAACGCCATAAAAGGAATTACTCTTTTAGATACACGTAAGTCCTAGAACTGGGGACATTAACACCGTGTTTAGTGTCATAACACTTGGGTATTATTTTAAAAGTATCTTAAATTTTCATTGTCACATGCCACTTTATTTTTTTTAATTCACTGACGTTGAGCAATGACATTTACTTGCCAGAGAAGTGAACAGGGCCTGTCAGGCATATTGTCCGATGATTTTAGAATACATACACTTGAAAAATTTTTCGTGATGCGAGGGAAAGTGAAGTATCCTGCAAGATTTGTGTCACTCATAAGAAGCGAAGTGAAACTATATTCTGTGTTGTTTCGCTTCACAAATGGTCTTATTTTGACAAATACCATTCACTGACGAGCTATTAGATTATCTACATGCAGTTTCTGCAGTCTGGGTTAAGGAGCGTAATCTACAGTGTTAAACCGTAAGTAAGAATACGTTATAGGGTTCAACATTCGAAATATTTAAAAGTCCGGTTGGCAGGGTGTTAATATTTAAAATATACTAACCACCAGCTATCTGTATATTATAAAATGCTAATGCTTGTGTTACAATTCTGCTTAATTCTAGAAGGAAGATTTGAAAGAAAAATATGGGTAATTATTGTATGAGTATGAGCTAGTGATTATGTAGAATACTAACTATAAAAGTAACATACAAGAATTTCCCACGCGAAGTAGAAAGGTCGTGGACATCAGAAGTCTAGAATTGTAGTGTGTCTAATTCTTATACCATCAATTGCCAGAGAAATGAACAGGATTCGCCAGGTACATTCTCTGGTGATTTCAGAATACATACACTTGAAAAATTATTGGCGATGGGAGGAAAACTTCTCTGTTCAGAAAATATCTGATCTGAAATATCTCAGACCCTCTATGAGCGTGTTTGAACGTGTTTGAACATGTTCATTCCAATCTATACGTGTTTAAATATGTATCTATATATGCAATTTTTCCTTCCCTAATGTGTTAATATTTTTTCAACAGACTCAGACTTTATCATATACATAAAACATACAACTTCATTTTCTGAATAGTTATTTTCATAAATGAAGTCTCCTAATCCATTTGAATATAAACATATATTATTTATTTTATAGGGTTTCCTTATAGATATTGTTTATGAATAAATTCACACATGGTTCAAGACTGAAATAGGAAATTTTAGCTATTGTGAGTCCGTACCCAAAGCGCGAAGAATGAATTATATCTCTCTATGATAATGATCAATCATAACAGCTAGAAAAGGGAAGTGAAGGACTGTGAGTAAGAAAAAGATACAGATTAAATCATTTTTATTATTATTACTTAAAAATAAATATATATAAATGTAAAGATACCGGGTCGAAACTTCTTTGCCAAGAGGGGGGAGAGAGAACATAGTATATCAAAAGAGAACCAGAAAATTATCCTTACATTTTAACATTTCCCAACATAAATGAATCACTCAATTTAAACGTTTCTGTATTGCAAGTTTAATAAACTGTCAAGTAATTAAATGAAAATTTATGAAAAGTATTCTAATTCATACTGTAGTGACCTCCGCAATTTTGAGAATTTCAAGCGAAGGCCACTGTAGATACACAACACGCCGAGGCGACTGCTTTGTCGGCAAGTTGCAACAGCCAGCTGAAAGCTACCTCTGTTTATTAGACTTAAGGAATTGCTGACATAGCACGTGACCCTGACCAGTTCCAAAATTACTGCACGATGCGTTGTAGGAAGTTAGGTAGGAAGCGTGCTGGGTCAGCAAAACACTATGTAACACTGCCTTGCGGCCCCTATATAATGTCCGGAAAAGTAAGCTAGAGCATGTCAGATTTTGGAGAGACACGCTCCCCTACGTACGGAATCTTCAGACATCAGAACAACGTTTCGGTCGAACCTGCCAAGCTACAGGAATGCTGAGGCTCCTACTGCTGACGACAGGTAAGAGTTCCGACTGAGCAACTAGAACGAACCATATTAGGCAGAACCATTTTCTAAACTATATTCCGGGCATTATTAAGGGCAAGGCAGTGTGTTCAAACTGTACATACCCAAGCAATTGTAGATAGGGCACTTTATATAATATATACACATATATTGTTACGTGGTCTTTTTCTACTGTGATTGTCCCGGAACCTAAGACCCTTCATACACTGTACCTCAGCCGAACCGCTCGCGGCCAAGCTACCATAAAGTACCTAATTTGGGGCCACTCGTAACCGAGACCCCGATCCGGACACTACAATACCAGTTAGAGAAGAGATGTGAAGGTCTGTGAATGAGAAGAAAGGTACATATTTATATCCTTTTTATTTATATTATTAAATATAGATATTATTGTTACCATTAAATACAGATATTATTATTATTATCAAATATTATTATGTAACCGTACCGGTTCGAACCTCCATGGCCAAGAGGGGAGAGAGAGAAAACATAGTATATCAAAACAGAGCCAGATAATTATCCTTACATTCTTAATATTTCCCAACATGAATGAGTCACTCAATTTAAACTGTTCAGTAATTAAATGAAAATTTTGCAATAAGCTTCTTTTTTTTGTATCTTGGAGTAAGAGCCAATATTTACAGATCTGGTTGAAGACGCATAGATTCATCCGAAAAAATTAGCTCGTGTAAATATTCTGTCACACTATAAAGAGAAAGCGGCGAGATACTAGCCATAAGATATTCTTACATGTTTCTGTGTATTTCGGCAAACAAGAGTAAGGTAGGCTGTAGTCCTAGTCTAATGTGCGCTAAAACAGGCAGAGGCCCTGGCCTAGTACTTAGACGGTCGCCCCAGGTACGGTGTTTGGAAACGATGACAGCAGCCTAAATTGCGGTAGCGATAGTGATACCGGCGTGAGAATGAGAAGCGATGAAGGAGTAAACATAACATTTACTCGCACCTGTAGATCTCGTGTTCGTTCCAAATACACAGGACATTATTTTGCAACGGTTGTACGTGAGATCGTGACATTTACAAAATAAATTTTACATGAGTCATACGCAACAGAAGGTGTTACTAGTTTCGCCTACAACGTGATTCTGAGTATAAAAGGAGGGGAGTCATCCAGACATCTTTCGCGATCTTGCAATCGTACTGTTAACATCGCTAATTTGTTTTCATTTTTAAAAGTGATTTAGCGTGTGTGTGTTTGTATAATTTCTCATTACTTCACCGTGCAGAACGAGATTACCCGCCACTACAGGCGCTTCAACGCCGAAGGAGGACAGCTAACTGTGAGGTTGACGGCACCTCCTCCCGCGAGCTCGGCGGCGCGACATTTTGCCAACAGTTTAGGATGAGTTATTTGAATATTCGTTGCGCGATCTCCAACCCAGTAATATGGTGGGCATCTCGATTCACAACTCTGACAATCAACAGGACAGGCCTGTAGGGCTGTTTGAGGAGGAGGGATCAAATTTATCGGGACACCCTCTGTAGCGTGTTTAAGAAATTGATGCAATCAAACGCCAGATACCAGTCTATGGACACTCTCACGTTTGAGGTGCATTCAGTCTGGATGCCAGTGGGTTTTGGCAAGAGGGCGGAGATGTCGAAAGGAAGATCCCTGGCTCTGATGGCTCATCTCAAGTGAATTATAGTGGAAGTGAATGCCTACGAGAACTGCCTAGAACACGCGCTGGTGAGTGCTGTGGCCTGAGTGACGAACGATCCCCAGTACGAGGCCTATAGGAAAGGGCGAAAGAAGATTTTGCCCAATGTCCGCTAGTTGTTGCAGGCAGCGGGTGTTGATCTCAGTAGAGGAGGAGGGATCCCTAAACTACACGCCTTTCAGCGTTGTCACAGTATGGGTTAGTGGTGTATTCAGGTCTGCGGTGCAACAGCATCATGTTTGACGGCCAGGTAGCCTCGCCCCAGAGTATCAACCTAATGTGTGACGGTCAGAATTATCACGACATCACAAACCTGACGGGGACCATGGCCGAGCTGTAAGTGAGCCTCGCGTGCAACATTGGTTGTAGCAGTGGTCCGCAGCACAGGTATGACGCGTCGTGCGATGCTTGCTCGGTTATTTCTCCCTGCATCTAGGACAATGCTAGGATCGCCTGGACGAGTGTAACAGATACTTTAGGAACACCACATGCTTCGATAATCACAAACATCTGAAGATATCGGGAAAACCCGTGTGCGAGGTCAAGAAACGCTGTCGTGAGTTTGGCGTTATGAGGAAGCAATCATGAATGTAACAAACGGTATTGTTCATACTGTCTGAAGAACAGGAAGTTGGGGCAAAGGAGTTACATGTCTCCTTTTTCAGACAAGGCACCATGTAACAATAAGGTGCTGTATATTTTTTAAGATTTCCAAAAACCACGCAGGACAGAAAGTGCGGCGATACTTCGTTCGATGGCGTGACTAATCCGGTGTTCATCCAGCAGTTTTGTGCCGTGTGCGAGGAGGATGCCGATGTGGATGTCGACTGCCGAGGGTGCGGTATTAGGAAACATTCTTTGGCCAGATCCCGTCAGTGATCTAATTTCCTATGTGTTTAAATCAAGACCCTGGACTGACAGAGTGGTGGCTATTTCCCATAATGCCAAGACTTTCGACCTCCACTTCGTGCTAAATCGTCTTGTACTGATGAAGCTGCTACCCAAGCTCCTTATCATGAACGGGCAGAAGATCATGTGCCTGATGGTGAAGAACGGCACGTGGCAGGGTAATCTCGATTACCTAACCTTGCCACTCAGAAAATTGCAAGAGCATTCGGTCTCACAGCCCACAAATTGTGGTACCCCCACGTCTTCAACACAATGGAGAATATTATCTATATGTGTCCCGTGCCCGACGTCTCGTACGACATAGAACAGATACACGAGTCTGAAAGGAAAGACTTTCAATCTTGGTACGAAACCGTCGGAAAGACGGAAGTGTTCGATAACAGGCGAGTGCTGTACTGCTAACGTGACGGTGATGAGAGAAGCGTGCAATACATTTCGCAGACTTGTTCTACAAATAGGGGATGTGAAGTGTTTCTTGGGAGTATGACGGTGGCATCGGCCTGTAATAAAGTGTTCCGAAAAAATTCTCTAGCCAGATAGGATAGGTATAATTCCTTTCGGAGGCTATATTGATAATAGAAAACAGAGCAAGAAAGCCATCGCTAGGTTTTTGCGCGAGGAGAAGTAGGGCAAGAGGATCCTACATGGGAGGAATGGCAAGGAGCGCCAACTGGCCGAGCTTCCCGATTACGTGTCGACGGCCTTTGTGAGTAGACACGCACTGTGTACGAGTTCAAACGATGCTACTGGCGTGGTCAAACGTGCATGCCATTGAGAAAATTACCTATTGCATGCGGGGGCGACAACTTGGCCGAGAGGTAGAGCAAAACAAACATCGTTTGGAGCTAATAGCGCAGGCCGGTTACCTGGTCAATGTGTAATGGCAGTGTAAGTTTGAACCTCCCGAAGAAATTAGAGTGGTAGAAGAACACCTGCATCTGAGAAAGAGAGACGCCCTGTACGACGGAAGCACCAAGACCCTGCGTCTACCTTACAAGGTAAAAGAGGGCTAAGAAATAATACAGGATGTAGACGTGATGAGCCTGTATCCGTGGGTGTGTAAATATTTTAAATTCTCTGTCAGACATAACACGATTCATCTAGACCGCGGTAAAACGGGGACATTCATGCCATGCTCGAGAAACAACTAGTAAGGTGCACGGTGCTGACTCTCCTGGAGTTTCATCGTCCTGTACTGTCATACGGGTACAACGGTCAATTGTTATTCTGTCTTTGTCGGACGTGCGCACAGTCGGGGGTTCAAGAGAAGAGTCATCAGGAGACGAGCTCGGAAAGGGTTCTGACCGCCACTTGGATCGTGGAAAAGTAGGGTTTTTGTCGAGGGCAGCAAACGCGTACTCATAATACGCGAATTTAAGGGTACGCGGTAACACACTATGACCCGAAGACTGGCGAAGAAGGCCACTTTGTCCAATATATTGACACATTTCTCAATTTAAAGTTGTAAGCCAGCGGTTCTCGAAGTTGGGTGCAGGGGCACGAGGACGAAGACCGGTACGTCCAGTACTTTCGAGAAAGAGAAGTAATCGAACTCTATAAGACCATGATCCAGAAGAACGCGACCAAGAGGATGTTAGCCAAACTCTACCTCAATTCGTTCTTGAACAAGTTGATGGAATCGAGCAACAGACGTCAAAATAATATGGTTGAAGACCCACAGGAAGAATTCAGGTACTTAGAAATGCCAGGTTGTGTGGGTTACCTAGACGTATATGGAAGAGGAAGAGAATATACCAGTACTTCGTCACACGATTGAGGTAACTGACGCTTATGTGACAACCGGGGCGCGTCTGAAACTCTACAATACCTGTACTCATTGAACGAGAGGGCAATCTTTCCGTCATTTATATCCAGAAGTGTGGGCATTCTCCGGCCGTGACATTAGGAGGTAAGTTGGAGACAAGACTAATGAGCTCGGCATGAACGAATATATCGAGGAGTTTGTGTCTGGTGGCCACAAAAATTATTCGTACAAAATTGTGAATGCTGGAATCTGGCAAAGAAGTCCGTGTGTATGGTGCGCGGGATCACCCTCATTTATGCCGCAACTCAGCTCGTCAATTTTGACAGCATTCGTGACATGATTTGGGCGCCGATGCCAGAGATGTCACCACCGTTCGCACCAAGAAGAAGTTTAAACGCAAGAAAAGAATGTACGACGGTAATGGTCCCGCCGGTGGAGACACGGTAACCATAGTGTCCGAACTCGATGAGGAAGTGTACCGATTCTCGTTTCCCAAAGTCAGACGAGTTGATGAATTTGACTTGGTCCCTTTCGGGTACATAAAGAAAGAGCAGAGCAGTTCCCCTTCTCAGTACGTGTCATGAACGCGTTAAGGAACCCTTTTACCTTATGATCAATTGAGGCAGTGTTTGCGGCAAGACTTCATACTTTGTCCGTTTAATCGCAAGTCTATACAGACTGTATACAGTGTCAAATTTACGTGATATCCTGTGGTGTTACTGCGAAGACTCTGCCATCCATTGCGAGCAGGTGGTCGCTGAAGGATGACGGATCAACAATCACAGGAGCATCCCGAAATTCGAGAAAGCGAGTAACGGTCCGAGACTAGTAGTAATGGAGAATCTCCTGATCGAAGTTTATTCGAGGGACGTTTGCGATCTCTTTACCAAAGGCAGGCATCATAGGAACATCAGTGTAATACTCATCACAAAGAACCTGTTCCACCAGGGACGTTTTAGCAGGGACATATCTCTTAATGCCAAGTACCTGGTCGTTTTCGTCCTTAATTCGCCAGAAACGTTTATACTGAAGAAAGCAACGGATTGTATGAGACTTTTCTCGACGCTACGCGAAGGCCGCACAGTTACCTGCTGCACCATCTCGCACAGGATACGGATGATCGTCTTCCATTTCGAAACTTTATATTCCCCTCAAAAGTGGCAGTGGTCTATTCTCCAGCAGGCTATGAAAAGGATAGATCGAATTATCGCCTCTTACAAGCCCTCAAGTCCGCTTCGCCCCCAACTACGAAAAGCCATAATAGAGAATTCGGACACGAATCTAGTGCTCGGCATATCCAAATTAACACTCAACATCCTAAACGGCAACTGTAAAATTTCCTGGAGCGATGTTGATCATTTGCGCAAAAACAAGACCGTCCTGCGACGTCTGGTCCACAAGGGGATTGCGCTCTGCAAGAAGAGGAAGCTGATTGTGCAGCGAGGCGGATTCCAGCTGCTTCTATTGACGGAAGCGCTTTCGGCCTTACCTAGTCTCATTCGGTTGTAAAAACACGTTACAGAAGTTGCTGTTCGTGTCGCCCGAATACTTTGAGCGGCTATGGTTCCACGATAAAGAAGACGACGCTTAAACGGAAGCACGCAACCAGAGGCGCCAAATGCGAAATCTGTTGAAGAAGATGAATGCACGTCCATACGATTGATGGTTAAAGTTGCGAGAGGTGCAGGACGGCCTACTGAGGTGGCCTGAAAAGAAGAGGCGCCCTATTGCACTCCCGATGTACGGAACTGAGGCCAGAACTCCTAGTCTTTCGAGGCATGTAAATATGAGCATACAGACCTACGAATTGGACCGAAACGTAGATATAAATATGATGAAGAAATGGGAGCAGCTTCGTAAGTGATTACGAAGAGCCTGAAGATGAAGAGATTGTACGATTCGGTGGAACTTATTTCGGGAAGATAGCCTGTCGTTACCTGTGACAGTACGTGACGAGCGATCGCTCAATCGATGCAGTGTATGGGATCAGAAGAGGGACTAACCGGACCCAAGTGATCGTGGATCCACTGTTGTCGGTAGATGAGAACAATGACGTAACTCTACTTTGCGTGACGTAAGAAGGCACGGAGGGAATGTGGGAGCTCTTGACCAAAACGAATGTCGATCGGTCGCTCGTCACATCCTATGGTGTGAGGTCGTATAAGCGCATTCTAGAATCGACGAAAGGGCATTTGTGTGACGACACTTCGGGACACATCAACACCATCCGTGGACCCAAGTTTAGAGACGTCATATCACAACTGTTCCCTACGGGTAGCGGAAGGGTGATTAGGCAGCGGCAACTTTGGACGACCTTTAGACAATGAACTGGTTATATTACGATCTCTCGCAAGCGTTGTCACTCGAATCGCATCGGAAGTTCGGCACCAGCATCCTGATAAATAAATTGAGAAATGTTATGACAGAATTCTCAGGCATGGAAAAGCCTGAAAACTACCACACCACATCATCAGCGACGTTCCTACTTTCGCGGGGGTCTTTCCGTCCGATCTCATACCTTCTCATCCACTGCCCGGATTCGTCAAATACACACTTATCATAAATATAATGACTAACAGACCCAACACTTGACTCCCATCAAACTTTGTCTGATAAACAGTAACTTTTATAAAAATGACTAAGAGTTCTAGGTAACGCTGCCACCACCTCAGACTCTTGAGGAAAATCAAGACTAATATTATCGCGGAATTTCCGAACAACTCGTTCAGTTATGTAACTAGTTTTAACAAGTAAATTTCTATATTTTATAATATGCAAATAATACAGAAGGGAGTATAAGGTCCACACAAAATAATAAATGTAATAAGCATTTTAACAGTTTAGAATGATCAGCCTGCCTTTCTGTATGTTTCGTAACGTATAAATTTAGAATATAGATATAAAATAATCGAAGTGAAATCCGAAAGTACTGGACATGAACTTTAAACAAACACAGTTAACACAGATTACCTAGTATGCAGATAAAGTTGAGCAGTATTATAGAATCTTGTAGTAACTTTCAATGATTCACTTGCCTATTGTTAAACAATTTATCTTCAGTATCAGGTGCGTAGCTGCCAGCAAGAAATTTAGACCTTGAGTGTGTTGTCAATGACCTTTAAGGGGGAATAATAAAGTAACACTGGCTAGTCATTACATTCCTAAGAGGGTAGCGAACTATAAGATACACTACCGGGTTCAAAGGTGTATAAATTGTTAGGTATTTGCTGAATTTAAGAGATTTGACAGTTTATCCTCTTTTGTGCCTAACGAAACTGTAAAAATCGAACGGGTGAAGTGATACCAGTAAAATATGAAAGATTAAAATATTATAAATTGCAGTAAATCCTTCATTCATTACAACTGCCCATCTTTATAAAATAAGTTTGGGTGAAAGGGCGTAGCCAAGTTTCAAACCAAATTAATATATGCGTAGATAATTAGACACGTAATGAATGAAATGTTTAACACTTGACTGATTGTATAAATAAGATACTATATGTCTGCATTAAAGTTGAAAGTCATAATAACAATAGCATTAATAATAATAATAATAGGAGTATGGAATATGGAAATGGAAAGAAGTATTATGTGAAGTTTACCATGTATATATATAAATATATATATACACAGAATATCGCATACGAGTTACTGTTTTCAACCTAGACGGAGATAAAGTCCACTGTATGTTGGCTGGTGTCTGCAGGTTGAGATGCACGTAGGTGTATACGATATTTGCATTCGGGTAAGAATTCAAAGTCAGCATTCTTCTGAAGGTCTTCATCTCGGCACGTGTTTATAGATGCTCCGATGTTAGTACGTTCGTTGTAAAGGATATGAGGCAACTATTATTATCTGGTCTTGTCTTTGCTCTTCGCAGTGTAACTAGCGTGGTTCATGTATTTCACGTGTTTCCGATGAACTTTCAGAAGTGGGGTGTTTGGTTGAGAGGGTGTACAATATATGTTGCTCATGGGGGAATAAACAAGGTAACAGAGGATGCTAAGAAATTGGGGTGTACAAAGGGAGGTTGAAGTAATTTGGAACATTTTGTTCGTCTTTCTTGAAACATTGTGGTCTGGTGTACGTGCAAGATTGAATAAAGTTTGTATCTTTCTTGGCGTTACATTGTTGAGTTGTTGAATTTCGTGGTCTGTGGCAATAGAAATGTAGTCTGGTATATAAATCTGTGATGAATCAAGTTCTGTTTGCGTCGATCCATGAAGTTCAGGCAGTAGTTGATTTTCATTTGATGTGACATAACAGTTCGATGAATTATGGAGAAATCTAGGGCTTCTTGTTGTCGAGATCCGAGCAATGCAGTGTGGCCTGATGTCGTGAAGTAAAGTGATATAACCACAGTGTTCAGTAGCGATGCAAGAGTGGTGTCGTGTGGTTAATAAAAAGTTTTCGACGTC